>Ga0213834_100331_pt1 | contig 28387 bp, 30 predicted proteins | sample SWPTP12_FD_160580 | JGI IMG/M metagenome (GOLD analysis project Ga0213834, IMG submission 160580) | Coastal seawater microbial communities from Marineland, Florida, United States - SWP TP1 #2 | ecosystem: Environmental > Aquatic > Marine > Coastal | place: USA: Florida | collected 2016-08-06 | reverse complement strand
TGTTGAATTTGGAACGATACGACAGACAGATCAAACTCCAGGGTTTCGGGATCGAAGCTCAGGAAAAATTGGCATCAGCAAAGGTTCTGGTGATCGGTGCTGGTGGTTTGGGCTGTCCTGTTCTTCAATATCTGACTGCAGCAGGCGTCGGAAATATTGGTATTGTAGATGATGATCGGGTTTCGCTCAGCAATTTGCACAGACAGATTCTTTATACAACGAATGACATCGGGAAGCTAAAGACAGAAGCTGCATTTGAAAGGCTTAGTGCAATGAATCCTGAGATTCAAATTAATGTTATTTCGGAGAGAATCAGTACAAAAAATGCCATTCAGATTTTATCTGATTATGATATCGTAATTGACTGCACGGATAATTTCCCGACACGCTATTTGTTGGATGATGCCTGCAGGATATTGAAAAAGCCTTTGGTATTCGGGGCGATCTATCAGTATGAAGGTCAAGTCGCTGTTTTCAACGGTGAAGATAACAAAGGATCTTCAACGCATTATAGAGATCTTTTTCCTCAACCGCCAAAACCGGGAGAAGTTCCGGATTGTAATGATGCTGGTGTTATTGGTGTTTTGCCCGGAATCATTGGAACAATACAAGCGACTGAAGCGATTAAGCTGATTACAGGAATCGGAGAACCGTTGATCAATAGATTAATAACCATCAATGTTCTGGATTATCAAACTGCTATCTTCCAAATACCTCCGGAGAATCTGATAGACAAAGACATTCCTTCGACAATATCGGAATTTGAGAAAATGAATTACGAACTTCACTGCGGAATTGAACATAATGGAATTAAAAATATTTCTCCAGCAGAATTTAATTCAATATCAAAACTTCCGGAAACCACCATCATTGATGTACGTGAGATCAATGAATTTCCCAAGCTTGAAATTCCATATTTATCGATACCTTTATCTCATTTAAAAGAAAATTTAGCACAGATTCAAGATAGGAATGTGATTGTCGTTTGCCAATCAGGTAAGAGAAGTATTTTAGGCGCTAAAATCTTGAAGGAAATTTTAGGAAAAGAATACAAAATCAGCCATTTGGAAGGTGGCATCAATAATTTAATTAAAGCAAATGAGTAAGATCAAAAACATATTTCAACGTTCACCCATATCTCCGTTGTTCATTGCAGAAAGTATCACAAAACATTTTTCGAACACGGAAATTGGTGCTCATCAGATCTTCTTAGGACAGATCCGTGCTGATAAAATTGACAATAAAACGGTAAAAGCAATTGAGTACACAGCTTATGAAGATTTGGCATTGAACCAAATGACAGCGATCCGAGAAGAGATCTTCACGAAATATGACATCACTTGTATGCACATCCATCACAGTCTCGGTATTGTGAATGCTGGGGAAATTTGTTTGTTTGTCTTCACTTCTTCCAAGCACAGAAAAGAGGCGACCTTGGCCTGTAATGAAGTGGTGGAACGCATTAAGAACGAACTTCCGATCTGGGGCAAAGAGATCTTTGAAGACGAAACACATCAATGGAAAATAAACCAATAGAAAATGGTAGATATTACTTTTAAAACTTTCACACTTAGAAAAGCTATCGCTTCGGCAACAATTAAAACTTCCAATATCTCAACTGTAGAAGCTGTAAAAAATGGAACTGTTCCGAAAGGCAACGTTTTGGAATTTGCAAGAGCTTCCGCATTATTGGCGATCAAGAAAACGAGCGATGTGATCCCTGATTGTCATCCTTTGCCGGTAGAATTTGCCTCCATCAATTATGAAATGAATGATCTGAATATCAATATCACTGTTGAAGTCCATACCATTTACAAAACTGGCGTTGAAGTAGAAGCTATGCACGGTGCTTCTGTTGCAGCATTGGTAATCTATGATATGCTGAAACCTATTGATAAAAATGTTGAGATTTCAAATATCAAACTTCTCGAAAAGCAAGGTGGAAAAAGCAGTCAGAAAAATATTGAAACCGAAAATCTGAAAGCTGCAGTTGTGGTTTGCAGTGACTCGGTTTCAAATGGAATTAACCAAGATACTTCAGGCAAATTTTTGGTAGATGCGCTTAATATGCAAGGTATCAATCATATTGACTACTCTATTGTTCCGGATGATGTTCTTGCAATACGTGAGCAAATCGAATTGTTTAAAAGCAAAAGTTACGACCTTCTCCTCTTTACTGGTGGCACAGGTTTATCGCATCGTGATGTAACGCCAGAAGCTGTTCAGCCATTCATTAGCAAAGAAATTCCGGGCATTATGGAAACTGCCAGAAATTACGGACAAGACCGAGTGAAAACATCGATGTTATCCAGAGGAGTTGCCGGTTTTTCTGATGATATGCTGATTTTGACTTTACCTGGATCGTTAGGCGCTGTGAAGGAATATTTGCAAGCCTTGTTCCCACAGATTTTGCACGTATTTTCAGTGAAGAAAGGAGATAATCATTAACTTTCTTTCCGTAGTTGAAGCACTATTTTCCCGATTTTGTCTATCGCCATTTCAATCTCTGATCTGGTAGTGAACTTTCCTAAACTAAATCTAATTGAAGAAAGCGCATCCAGATCACTCATTCCCATTGCCTTCAAAACGTGAGATGGTTTGGATGTTGTTGCATTGCAAGCCGAACCGCTTGACACACAGGTATTTCCTAATGATAAAATCATCTGTTCGGAATTGACTTTAGAAAAACAAATATTGGTGGTGTTGAAAATCCTGTTGTCTTTGTTACAATTGATAAAAGTATCAGAAATTTTCAATAACGAATTTTCGAGTTGGTCTCTCAGTTCTTTAATTTTTCGTGAATCCGCTTCCATCTCTTCAAGAGCAATATCTGCCGCCTTTCCCATTCCTATAATCCCTGGTACGTTCAGAGTTCCGCTTCTCAAGTTGAATTGCTGGCCTCCGCCGTGAATCTGGGAAATCATTGATTTTTTCAGTTTTGAAGAAATGTACAACGCACCAATTCCCTTTGGACCATAAAATTTGTGCGCCGAAAAAGCCATCAAATCAACTCCGAGATCATTCACATTAACTGGGATTTTACCAACCGCCTGCGTAGCATCACAAAAAACAAAACATCCTTTGCTATGGGAAATCTCAGCAATCTCTTCAACTGGCTGAATGGCGCCTGTTTCATTATTCACAAGCATCACACAAACCAGCAAGGTTTTATCATTGATCTCATTTTTCAAATCATCCAAATTGATCAATCCATCTTTGCCAATATTTAAATAAGTAATGGAAAATCCCTGCTCTTCCAAATAATAACAGGTATCCAATACTGCTTTGTGTTCGGTTTTTACGGTAATAATATGATTTTTATGGCTCTTTTTTGCGATTCCTTTTAAGGCTAAATTTACAGATTCTGTCGCACCGGACGTGTAGATGATTTCTTTAGGATTTGCAGAAATCAGTTCTGCGATTTTTTCTCCAGCCTCGTCAATCGCCTCTTTTACCGTAAGACCGAAAAGATGTGAACTTCCGGAATTGGCATACAGAGAGTTAAAGTAAGGAAGCATTGCATCCACAACTAGCTGGTGGACAGGTGTTGTTGCATTGTAATCCAAATAAATAAAATCATTCATATCATCGAAAAATAATATTTACAATTTAGATATTTTTTTACAATAATCATAAGCTGGCTGAGCTTAAAGGTAGTTGGCATAGAATTTTAAAATAACTTAAATTGTCATTTGTCTTTCATAAGAGGTAATTTGGAGTTTCGTATTGAAATAAGTTTCTAAAACACAGTCGATCCTTCCTTTTGTATATTTATTCCAAGCGGTGAAAACCAAAAGAAGGGAGGAGTCAGTAATTGCAAATTGACTCATAGCAATTGGGAGAATCTGTTTTTTTTAATTTCAGGAGCACGGATGTCGATGATCTAATAGGGCTGTAAATCAATTACTGAAGGCGCCAACTGTGCACCTTCCAAAATGGTATTGATTTTTTCATCCGCCCACTTTTCTGCTGTCATTCTTTAAGCAGCATACCGTCAGTTGAGAAGATCTATAATATTTCCCATCATTAATAAATTATTTTAAATCATAATAAAAAACTGTTTATCCTTTCTGATTGATTAAGTTTAAAAAAGTCCAGACATCGCCTTCCTTCGAAATAAATTGTTTTTTGCGAAGTTTTTTTTCGTTACAGATCGATGGTACTAATTCTATTTCGGCATTGAAAGCTCAATGTTATCGGTAAGATGTTTTCTGAAACTATGTGTTATAGAGCAAATTTAATCAAAGAAATTTGCGCAGTTAACTGCAATAAAAAAAACTACTACAAAAGACAAAACAACAATTTTCATAACTTTTTAATTTTCAGTTATAAGAATACTACATTGTCATCGGAACTTCCATCAACAAAATCTCCGTATTTTCAGAAGTTGATTTGATGTTCAAATCGGAAATATCCCAAACGCCAAAACCATCTCTTATTTCTACTTTTTGTCCTTCGATTTCCGCGCTTCCTTTTAAGATAAAAGCATATACACCGTTTCCTTTTTTCCTGATTTGGTAATTGGTTTCAACATTATTTTCGAAGTTTCCTAAGTGAAACCAAGCATCCTGATGAATCCAAACGCCCTCGTCCTCTTCATTGGGAGAAAGAATCTGCTGAAATTGATTCTGCCCTTTTGATTTGTCTAAACTAATTTGGTCATATCTCGGCGTCACATTTCTTTTGTTTGGATACACCCAGATTTGCAGAAACTTCACCAAACTGTCATTATTTTTATTGAATTCGCTGTGCATAATTCCGGTTCCCGCACTCATCACCTGAATGTCTCCACTCTTGATAATCGCCGAATTTCCCATACTGTCTTTGTGCTCCAAATCGCCTTCCAACGGAATGCTGATAATCTCCATATTATCGTGGGGATGCGTTCCGAAGCCTCGTCCCGCCTGCACTTTATCATCATTCAACACTCTTAATACACCGAAATGCATTCTTTCAGGATTGTGGTAATTCGCAAAACTGAATGTATGATTGCTCACCAACCAGCCGTGGTCTGCCTTCCCTCTGGAATCTGCTTTGTGAATCACAGAATTGTCTTTGATTTTTGAATCGGTATTCGGTAAATGATTGTATCCAATTGGTTCCAAAGGTTCGATTTCGTCAATCTCATTTTTCATTGTATTTCCCAATGATGCGGTTGCTACAAACATTCCTGTTCCGAGTAATCCTTTCTTTAAAAAATCTTTTCTGTCCATATCTGTTTTGTTATTTATTCGTTATTGATAGGACAAATTTATGGTGAAGGGAATTGCTGTGCATTTAACTAGTTTAATAAATACATTTAAAGCAAAAAAATAGTAAGCTAAAATTCCCCTTCTCTAAAAAGGGGTGGATTTTTGTGAAACAAAAAGACGGGGTAGTTTACACACTATGTATAAACCACCCCGTCAAAAATTTTTCAAATTTTCGCCACCCCTCCAGTGGAGGGGAATATTTTTGTGTAATTATTACTTGTCTTTCGTCGCCAAACGCTTCCTTATCGTGCTCACAAATTCTTTAGAAACGCCCAGATAAGATGCAATATAATACTGTGCAACTCTTTGTGGAATTGTTGGATACACTTTGATAAATTCCAGATATCGGTCTGATGCGCTTTTGGAAATGGTATTCACCAATCGGTTTTGAAGGGTAAAGAGATTTCTCTGAACCAACATTCTGAAAACCCTTTCGAATTTCGGAATTTCCTGCAACAATTTTTCTTTGGTGGTCGGATTCAGCATAAAAATCTCGGAATCTTCAATCGTTTCAATATATAAATTGGAAGGTTTCTGGTCCTGAAACGAGGCGATATCGCTTATCCACCAATCTTCGATGGCAAATAAAATCGTCACTTCAAAACCATTATCATCAAGGTAATAAGCCCTCAAACAACCTTTGTGAATGAAGCCTTCAAACTGGCAGATTTCACCTTCCCGCAACAAAATTGTTTTCTTCGGAATGGTTTCACAGACCAATAAATCGGTGAATATTTTCTCCTCTTCGCTGCTCAGACTGATAAAACGGGTAACGTTCTTGATGATATTTTCAAACATAAATTAAGTTTACGGCTGCAAATTAGGAAAAAGACTGTAAACTTCATTCTTCAAAAGCCCACTTCCGCCGCCGTAATGGTCGATAACCTTCACTTCTTTCTCCAGATTCTGGCAAAATGTTTTCACTTCATTTTCAAATTCCTCATCCAAACCGGAACTCAACAGCACAATATCTACCTGATTGTCTTTGATAAAATCATAGCAGACCGTTTCATCACTCTCGATTTCTGCTTTCCAGCCTTCATTATTTTCGATAATTCTTTTTAAGGTCTCAAGAATTTCCTGATTCTTTCCGATGACCAAAAAGTTTAATGTATTCATAAGTATTTATGTTTAATCAATTTTAAATATGAATAAATAACGATGTCCGTTCTTTCTTTTCAAGGTTCTTAGTTTTGTGTCCTTTTCCCGAAATATCTTCAACTAAAAGGATTTCGCCTGTTTGAAATTGTCTGATTTCTCCGAGCGATGTTTCAATTTCCACGCCGCCATTCAGAAGTACGATATATTGCATTTGCGGAGCGTGATGAAAATCGTAGTCGTAATCAGCTGAAACAGTTCTGAATTGCAATTTTTTAACATTAATATCTTCTGAAAGAAAACCAATTTCTCCTTGATTGATTAATGGAATTTCGATATCTTCGAAATTAGATTCGCCATTTTCGTCACTGAATATTCTTGTGATTTTCATCTAATTTTAATTTTATTTAAAAACGATAGAATTTGCCAATTCAATTTCTTCCTGATTGATGGAATGTCCGAAATTTGCGTACACTTTCTCCGTTACATCACCATTCATTTCTTTCAGAATATTCGCTGTTGCATACACTCTTTCTACCGGAACGTGGAAATCCGGATTGCTTGTTCCAAGGAAAATCGGAGTTTGTGCAAAATCACCTTTGTAATTTTCACGGTTGATTTTATCGCCGATTACTCCACCAATTATCGCCACTACTCCACCGAATTTCTGAGCATTTCTCGCCAAAAACTCCAAAGTGAGACAGGCGCCCTGAGAAAATCCGAAAAAGTAGATATTCTCAGCTTTAATTCCCGCATCCAAAGCAGTCTTAACTGTTTTTCCGATTGTTTCAATTGCTGATGACAGCCAAGGTTCGTTTTGCTCAACCGGAGCGATGAAGGACAACGGATACCAACTTCCATTCGTTGCCTGTGGCGCTAGTAAAGCATAATCTTCTACATTCAAATGTTGGGAAAGGCTCATAATATCTTTTGCGCTTCCGCTTCTTCCGTGAATCATTATCAAAACTTTTTCAGCTTCATTCAATGATTTTCCGCCTGTTTTTATATCTAAAATATGACTCATTTTATTTAAATTTTTCTGTTGGATAGTTAATTTCTGGAAGAACATCTATTAAGTGTCCTCTGTTTTCTTCAAACTGTTCCGGCAGCATCAAATCTTCGCCTAATGACGCCAATTCTTCATCAATGTCAAAACCAGGACCCGAAGTGGCGATTTCAAACAAAACACCACCCGGCTCTTTGAAATAAATGGAAGTAAAGTATTTTCTATCCTTCACTTCTGTATGCTGTAAACCGAATTTGTCCAGTCTTTCAATCATTTCCAATTGTGATTGCGTATCGGGAGTCGCAAAAGCAACGTGATGCACCGTTCCTCTTCCTGCCAAACCTTTCAGAGAATTGGGCGTACAAAGCAAATCGACATATTTCCCAGGTTTATCTTCCGTTCCAAATCTGAATCTGTCAGAGCTTTCAGCAATCAATTGATGGTCCATTTGTGTGGTTAAAAGTGCTGCAGTTCTTTCGTAAGCATCTACCCAAATCTCAACGTGGTGAAAACCTTTGATGGCAAAATATTTCGGAATAAATCCGTTATCAAAACCTTTTCTGTCATCTTTTTCATTGAAAACCAACTCCAAACCTAGCCCGTCAAAATCTTCCAGATAAATAAAAGCTTCGCCCGAAAATCTCTGTTGCGCTTGTTTATAAGGGATATTGAATTTATCCAGACGCTCCAGCCAATAATCTAAAGCATCCATTGAAATGGAAAAAGCCGTTGTATTCAGCATTCCTTTGCCGTGTCTTCCATTTGCCAGACCTTTTCCGTACGGGAAAGTCGTCATAATAGTCCCCGGTGTTCCGAATTCGTCCCCGAAATAAAAATGATATACTTCAGAATTATCGAAATTGACGGTTTTCTTAATTAATCGAAGTCCCAAAACTCCGGCATAAAAATCTATATTTTCCTGTGCATCGCCTGTGATAGCGGTTACGTGGTGAAGTCCTGTGATGAGCGCCATTTTTTTTAGATTTTGGTTTATTGTTGAAGTTGTTGGGTTTAGTTTTCTTTTAACCAAACATCATTGTATTCTTCGGGATTGCGTTTGAATTGTGCGTGAACATACGGACACAGCGGTACAATTTTTAAATCGTTTTCTCTTGCATAGGAAACCAATTTGTTCAATAACAATTTGGCAAAACCTTTTCCTGCATATTCTTCATCAACTTCTGTGTGGTAAACCGTTAATTTATTTTTGATAACCGAAATATCCATTTTCCCGGCTTTTTTATCGTCTGAGAAAAGCTGAACTTCTCCTCTTGCGTTTCCTAAAACTACTTCTGTTCTTTCCATTATAATATTTTTTTCTTTTGCTAAATTAGGTTGTTAAATAGAAAAAAGTGATGACTTATGATAACTTCGGCAATACCTCTTCGATTCTTGCACGTAAACGTTCGTGTTGTTTTGGAAGTTTTAAATTGATTCCTAATTCATTCAAAGGTTCATCAACAGTGAATCCAGGATTATCAGTTGCAATTTCAAATAAAACACCGCCCGGTTCACGGAAATACAATGAATAGAAATAATCTCTGTCGATTTTCGGAGTGATATTCAATCCTGCAGACAAAACTTTTTCACGAAATTCCATTAAAACGTTATCATCTTTCACTCGGAAAGCAACGTGATGATTGGTTCCTCCTGCATTTCTTCCTGCTAAAATCTTATCGTTTTCAATAATGTCAACAAGGTTTGCCGTTTCAATCGCATCAGTTGCAAAACGATATCTTTCATCTTCCTGTTTTTGTAAATTGTATCCAAAAATATCGGTTAAAACTTTGATTGTCGGATCAGCTTTTTTCAAAGTCAAAGTGATATTATGAAAACCTTTCAAAGCATTTTCATCTTTAATATCATCGGTTGTCCATACTTTTCTGTCATCAGGTCTTGAAGATTCGATGAACTGTAGCTGAAGTCCGTCCGGGTCTTTGAATGAAATCAGTTTTTCACCAAAAATTTCGCCTTCTTTAAAGTTTACATTAAACTGCTGAAATCTGTTTTTCCAGAATTCCAAACTTCCTTTTGGAACTGATTAACCGATGTGTGTTGCCAAACCAGAACCGTTTGTCCCTTTTCCTACGCCTTCCCAAGGAAAGAAAGTGAGAATCGTTCCCGGAGTTCCTTCTTCATTTCCGAAATAAAAATGATACGTTCCCGGGTCGTCAAAGTTAACGATTTTCTTTACCAATCTTACGCCTAAAACTTGAGTATAAAAATCTAAATTTCTTTTTGCATTGTCTGCAATTGCTGTAATGTGGTGCAGTCCTAATATTCTATTTTCCATTTTGTTGATTGTTTAATTTTGATATGATAAATTTATGGTGGTTAGAAATCCTGCACATTTAACTAGTTTAATAAATTCATTTTTTGTTTAAAATATTAATGAAACTTAGTTTAGCCCACTCAACGACTCATTTTGCCTATTTAACGAAAAACCTCTCAATTCCAAGACATTCCGGCCGAACTTTACATCATCAAAAAAGAACAACTTAAATCCTTTTATTATGAAAACAAACATTGGACTTACAGAGCAAAACACAGAAGCTGTAGCAGAACAATTGGCAAAACTTTTAGCTGACGAAACTGTACTTTACATCAAAACAAGAAATGCACACTGGAACGTAACCGGCGACAATTTCCACGCCAACCATATTTTCTTTGAAGAACAGTACAAACAGTTGAATGAGTTGATTGACAGCGTTGCAGAACGCCTTCGAAAAATCGGACATTATGCACCAGCAACTATGAAAGTTTATCTGGAATTAACGCATCTTACCGAATACAGCGACAGAACAAACGACGGATTGGGCTTTATGAAAGATCTACTAAAAGACCACGAAAGCATTATCGATTTTCTAAGAGGAAATGTGACGCCTTTTGCTGAAAAATACAAAGATTACGGTTCCAGCGACTTCATCACAAGCCTGATAGAAACGCACGAAGAAATGGCCTGGATGATTCGTTCTTACTTCAGAAATTAAAGAAAATAAGAAAAGGAATAATTATATTTGTGTCAACCATAATAAACTATCCCTATGAAAGCTTTAATTGTTGATGACAACGATATCGCCAGAACAACTTTGGCGCATTTGGCAAAACAAGTCCCGAATTTGACGATTGTCAGTGAATATTCCAACGCTATTGAAGCTTACAACCATTTGCAGAACAATCAGGTAGATTTGATATTTTTGGATATTGAAATGCCGGAAATGACCGGAATCGAACTTACTAAAAACCTTTCAGGGAAAGACATTATCATCATTTTCACCTCATCCAACAAAGATTACGCCCTCGAAGCTTTCGAACTGAATATCGCAGATTACATCCTGAAACCCGTGATGCCTGCGAGATTTTTACAAGCCGTGAGCAAAGCACAGTCGATTTTGGAAAGCAGAAAAGAAGAGGTGGAAGTCACCAAAGATGAGTTTCTTTTCGTAAGAGATTCCAATATCATAAGGCGTTTGAAGCTCGACGATATTTTTTATGCAGAGGCGATGGGAGATTATGTAAAATTCTACACCAAAGAAAAAATGTTCGCCATCCACGGCAAGATGAAAACGGCAGAAGAACGTTTGCCAAAAGACCATTTCATCAGAGTTCATCGCTCTTACATCGTTTCGGTTGGCAAGATAGACACCCTTCAGGACGGCGGAATTATGATAAACGGAAAATTCATTCCCGTCGCAGATGCGTATCGAAAGGCTCTCAACACGAGAATGAATGTTTTCTAAAAATTTTATTTGGGCAGCTATTTCCGCCTTCCGCTCCCAATCTTTTTTGCACAAAAATTTCTAGTTCAATAGAAACTGAGAAGAAGCAAAAAAGGATTTCCGCTCAAGTCGGGCTGCAGATTCAGCGTAAAAGAAACGTTAACATAAAAACAGTGTTTTGTCAGTCCTGTAGGAAACCTAACGAAGTGGTTCGACGAAGTCAATCCACACTTATTTTTTGGAGATTCAATCTTTAAATCATTGCTAAGATTCCTTCTGGAATTGAAGACTCGACGAAGTCAATGACAAACTTAATATTTTAATCTTTGCTGAGTGCAACGCCTTTGCGAACTAAAATATTTTCAAGAAGAATAAAAAAATCTTTGCGGACTTTGCGTTAAAAACAAAGAAAAACATTTATGAAAAAAATATCCTCAGTAATGGGAAACAGACGGTTCAGTTACTTCATCATCCTCACATTTATTGCGGGTTCTCTCCTATTGATAGCGGTTCAAATCAATTCGGCTAAAAATACCAAAGAGCTCATCCAAAACAACAACCGACTTCTCAACGAATTACGTTCCAGCAATCATTTGCGTGAAATCGACCGTGATATTCTCGGTGTAGAAAGCAGAATCAGAGCTTCCATTGCCACCAACGACACCACACATCTGGAAGGCATTGACCAAAAAATCAGTCAGATAGAAAACTTCCTCGATTCACTTTCCAAAGACAATTCAGACGATGTTGAAGAAAGATTGATTCACAGACTCAGCGTTCTTGCGATGGAAAAGAAAACGACGAAGGATAAATTACTGCTCCGTTATCACACCCTTGGAAATATGGACGACAACACTTCCATCGCCAACCCGAGAGCGAGAAAAATTTCGAATGAAATCACTTCCATCACTACAAAAATCTACGAAAGCCGAAAACTTCATATGGTTGACCTCAGCAAAGAGACCGAGAAGATGGGTCAAAAAGCGAGATTGTACGATATTTCCCTATTGATTCTTTTGATTTTAAGCGGTTCCATTGTCGGTTATCACATTCTTCGCCAGTTCAAACGTCAGCGGTTATTGATTCAGGAATTGGATGTTGCGGAGAAAAAAGCTTCGGTCGCCGCGCAAACAAAAGAAAATTTCCTAGCCAATATGAGCCACGAAATCAGAACGCCTTTGAGTGGAATTTTGGGCTTTACCAACCTTTTGCAGAAAAGACCTTTGGATGAGACTTCGAAAGAATTTGTCTCTTCCATTCAGCGTTCGGGGGAAAATCTGATGGCGATTATCAATGATATTTTAGACTTATCAAAAATCGAAGCCGGAATGATGCGCATTACCAAAGGCATTTTCAGCATCAATGGATTGGTGAATTCAGTCGAAACATTTTTTGTAGAAAGAGCCAAAGAAAAAGGCTTAACCATTTCCAGCAAAATTGATTCGTCTATTCCTGATACGTTGAATGGCGACGCCACGAGACTGACTCAGATTCTGGTCAACCTCATCGGCAATGCCATCAAATTTACACATCAGGGAAACATTACTGTCGAAATTTACAATAAACAACAGACCGAAAACGAAGTCATTGTTGGTTTTAAAGTTTCTGATACCGGAATCGGAATTGATAAAGAAAAACTCATTGAAGTCTTTGAAAGATTCAATCAGGGTGAAGATTCGACGACCCGAAATTACGGCGGAACCGGACTGGGTTTATCGATTGTGAAAAGCCTGATTCAGTTGCAGAATGGCGATATCGAGGTCATCAGCGAACAGGGAAAAGGCACGACTTTCCATTTTTATATTCCTTACACAATTGCGAAAGAACAGCTGAATGTGATTCCTAAGATTGATACAGATTATTTTAAAGATAAAACAAATGCGCCTTTGCGAGTGTTAATCGTGGATGACAACGCTATCAACCAAAGTCTGATGAAACATCTTCTCTCACAATGGAACATCGATTTTGATACCGCAAACAACGGCCTGGAAGCGGTAGAATTTCTCAGAAACAACGACTGTGATTTGGTTTTAATGGACATCCAGATGCCACAAATGGACGGTTACGTTGCCACGCAAACAATCCGTGAAGAACTGAAACTGAACATACCAATCATCGCAATGACCGCACACGCTTTGGCGGGCGAACGCGAAAGATGTATGAGCCGTGGAATGAACGAATACATTTCCAAACCGATAAAAGAAGACGAATTGTTTAAATTAATTTCCAATTTCGGATTAAAAGAAAATGAAAAAACCGAAGTAAAAACTGAAGAAATCATTTATAATTATGAGTTCATCGACCTTACATATTTGAAATCTATCAGCAATGGCGACAAAGATTTTGAAAGAACCGTGACGCAACAGTTTTTAGATAATGTCCCGACTCATTTGCAGGAACTGAAACTGGCTTATGAAAATAAAGATTTTAAATTGTTGAAATTAAGAGCCCACGATTTGAAATCGAGCGTTGCGATAATGGGTTTGCTAACTTTATTAGAGGAAAAATTAGATATTTTAGAATTAACAACCGAAGAAAATCCAGCATCAGGAAAAGCTTTGGAAGAGGTAAAAGATATTTTGCTGAAATCTTTCTTCGAAACTAAATTATTTATGAAATCGCATTAAAGGCTCATCAATTGCGTCGGGCTTTAGCCCGATGATTAAAATGTAAATAAACTCAGCTTTAGCCAAAATTTAGATTAAGTTTCGGCTAAAGCCTAACCTATTATGTATCAGGAATGAATGGGCTAAAGCCCATTTCTATTGATTTTTTAACACCTAACATATTATGGAAACTCAAGGCGCATCGGTGGTTATCACCCATCACGTTCTCGACGGAAAACAAACCGAATACGAAAAATGGCTCGATGAAATTCTGCCTGTTTCCAAAAGTGCAAAAGGTTTTATCGACTGGCAAATCGTTCGCCCAATTCCAAATTTGACTTTTGTTTACACTGTGATTATCCGTTTTGACACGATTGAAAATCTCCGAAACTGGATGGAATCTGATACCAGAAGAAAATTGATTGACAAAGCGCATCCGCTTTTCACAAAAGAAGATAATTACGAAATCAAATCGGGACTGGATTTTCTCTTTTATGGCGAAAAAGAAAACAAAGTTCCGGTTCGTTGGAAACAATATTTAGCAACCTGGTCTGCTATTTATCCTTTATCATTACTGATGCAATTGCTGTTATTGCCTTCCTTACGGTTAATGAATATTCCTGCCAATCGATATTTTGATACGTTGGTCAGTACAGGCTGTCTGGTTTTCCTGGTGATTTATGTGGTGATGCCGAATTATACGAAGTTGATTAGGAAGTGGCTTTATAAATAAGATTATCCGATTTTATATAAAATCCGTCTCAAACAAAACAGGGATGGATTTTCTTATTTTAATGCTTTTTCAAACAACCTGTGTAGACTAAAACTCAACTTGCATTCTCTCAAATCAACCTGTTTACAATAAAACACAACTTGTATTTTCTTTAAACAATTCGTTTAAACTAAAACTCAATTTGTTTTTCCTCAAAACAAATTGTTTAAATTAAAACACATTTTGTTTTTCTCCAAAACAGCTTATTTAAAGCAAAACAACTTTACCATTGCTCACGACTACCGTTTTGCAACCTGCACAACTTTGGCGGAAGTCTCAAAACGACCGTTTTGTAACCAAATGACTTTTACTTTGGTCACAAATCAAGTGTTTTGTAACCAAACAACTTTGGCGGAAGTCTCCCACGGTCTGCGAGAAACAAAATAACTTTTACATAGGTCGCAAATCGAGGGTTTTGTAACGAAACAACTTTCTATTGCAAATTTCAAACGACACTTTCTGCCTGTTCATCGAATCTCAATTGATTTTGAAATCAATGGATAGTAGCTTTACACTATCAAATAAATAATTTTAAACACTTAAAATTAAAACATTATGGAAATTATTCAAACACCAGAAAACGCATTGTCTCACTCTACCGTTACAGCGATTATCAATGCCCCAATCGAGAAAGTAAACATCGCAGATTGGCTACTCAACCTTCCCGATGCAGAATATCAAAGATGCTCCACGCAGCACATCGGAGCCGCCATTTCTACCACGTATGATGGCGAACCTGTTTCTTTAAACGTCGAAACCATCGGAGATGCTTTGATGGTTCAGCATTATGTTGCCGTTGAACACCGTCCGGATTACTGCAGAATGTTATCCATCTCAGATTCCATTACCAAAGGCGGCCGTACCAAAGTTCAGGTTTTATGGGAATTAAAAGCCACAAAAATCGATGATAACACAACATTGTACACCAACGAAATCCACGCCACTGCAACTCCTGAAATGTTCGAATATCTGAAAGAACACAACGTGAATCTTGCTGATGCAGCTGCTTCCAGACAAACCGCTTCCGACGCCCACAACCACGAAGAAACGCCCAACTTTGCAAAAAGTATCGAAAACAAAGCGTTGACCGGAAAATACAATCACCCTTTCTAATTCAAAAAACATAATGGGCGTATCTCGGTACGCTCATTTCATTTTAAAGTTATGGAAACACTTTTTGAAAAACTTGTAGGAACCTGGACTTTGGTAGAACTCATCGAAGTTCCTGTCGACGGCGGAGAAATTACCACTCCGATGGGCGAAAATCCGAAAGGGCTGATTATGTATAATCCTGACGGCTATATGTCGGCACAAATTATGGATACGAACCGGAAAAACTTTCATCAGGAACATTGGACCAATGCTACGCCGGAAGAATATACACAGGAAGGTTCAACCTATCTTGCGTATTCGGGACCGTTCAAAACGGATGATGAAAAACAGTTGGTGAGTCACACAATGTACATTTCACTTTTCCCCAACTGGACAGGGCAAACGCAGAATAGAATCGTTATCTTTAAAGATGGTTTTCTGCATCTAGAAAGTGAGAAACCATTCACCAGCAATTCACGATTGGTGACTCATCAACTGACCTGGAAGAGAGTTTGAAAGAATCTGATATTAAAATTAAAAAAAATGAAAGCAATCGTTATTACAAAACCTGGAGGTCCTGATGTATTGGAACTACAGGAATACCCTACTCCCGAAATATCCGGAGACGAAGTCTTAATCGAAGTGAAAGCAGCCGGAATCAACCGTCCTGATATTTTTCAGAGAGAAGGCAAGTATCCCGCTCCTGTCGGTGTTGTTGCAGAAATTCCTGGATTGGAAGTTGCCGGAACTATTGTAAAATGCGGACCTGATGCCGTAGATTTTACTGTTGGCGACAAAGTGTGTGCACTTCTTGCTGGTGGCGGTTACGCAGAATATGTCGCTGTGAGAGAAGGTCAATGTTTACCAGTTCCGGCAGATTTAAGTTTTGCTGAGGCGGCAAGCTTACCGGAAACAGTCTTTACCGTTTGGTCTAATGTTTTTCAGAGAGGAAATCTTCAACCGGGAGAAACCCTTTTGCTCCACGGCGGAAACAGCGGGATTGGAATCACAGGCATTCAGATTGCTCACGCATTGGGTTCAAAAGTAATTGTCACGGTCGGTTCTGACGAAAAAGGTCAGAAATGTCTTGAACTCGGCGCAGATTCTTACATTAATTATAAGACTCAGAATTTTGAAGCCGAACTTCAAGATGAAGGTGTCGACGTCATTCTGGATATGATTGGCGGTGATTATCTGGCCAAAAACATCAACATCCTAAAACCTGAAGGCAGATTGATTCACATCAATGCGGTAAGTGGCAGTCGTGTTGATTTGGATATCTGGAAAGTAATGACCAAACGCCTGACCGTTACAGGAAGTACTTTGAGAAGCCGTGAATATGAATTCAAAAAACATTTGGCTAAAGAAATCCTAAAGAATGTCTGGCCTTTGATTGAATCAAAGAAGTTCAAACCTGTCATTTATAAAACATTTCCTTTCTCAGAAGCTACGGAAGCGCACCGATTGCTTGAAGACGGAAGTCATACAGGAAAAATCATTCTTGTTAGATAAAGTGATAGGTTAATTAATAATCTAAATTGAATTTCAATCCTTTTCAATCCAAATTGTGAAGGATTTTTTATTGTTAAAAATCAACATCATTAGGAGTTTTTCAATTAATAAAATTCGAATTGAAAGTCTTTTTATCTCTACTCTATTTTCTCTACTCGAAAGACACCAACTACTCCTTTCAAATTCCCACCGACTCATTTTGCCTATTCACCGAAAAGCACTTTAAAACCTCTTGATTCCTAGCTAGCTTTACAGTAGAAATCAAAGACAAACTATCATTAATTATAAAAACTTAACATTATGAATACTGCATCATTAAGTTTCAAATACGAACTCGAGAAAAAAGAACCTAGAACTAACGACGGCGGAACGACAAGAGGCGCCTCTGTAAAAGATTTCCCAGCATCTATCGGCATCGCAGGCGTTTCTATGAGACTGCAACCGGGAAGTATGAGAGAATTGCACTGGCACGCCAACGCCGCAGAATGGGCTTACGTCATATCAGGAACGGTTCGTACCACGATTATTCATCCGGACGGACACAGTTATACAGACAATTTTGAGCCGGGTGATGTTTGGTATTTTCCAAAAGGTTACGGTCACTCGATTCAGGCGACAGGAACGGAAGAATGTCATTTCATTTTGATTTTTGACAATGGTAATTTTTCCGAAGACCATACGTTCAGCGTAACTGATTTTGTTTCAAGCGTACCACCGGAAATTGTTGCTCAGAATTTAGGTTTAAATTTAGAAGAAGTTGCGGCTTTGCCTCAGAAAGAAGCCTACTTCGCAGCAGGAATTGTTCCTGACGAGATGTCTTTCTTTGCTGAAGCTCGCCCGAATGAATCTGATATCAAATTGACGAGTTTTCACCGTTATCCTTTGCATTCTCAACAACCGAGAATTGTTCCGGGCGGAGGTTTGCAAAGATTGGTTACGAGTAAAGAATTCCCAATCAGCAGTACAATGTCGGGTTCTGTTTTGGAATTGCAGCCGGGCGCTCTGAGAGAAATGCACTGGCATCCGAATGCGGACGAGTGGCAATATTTTATTGCAGGACAGGCCGAAATGTCGGTTTTCCTTGCAGAATCTACTTGTGTTACAGAACAGTTCAGTGCCGGAGATGTGGGTTATGTTCCAATGGGAGCCGGACATTACATCAAAAATACAGGCGATACCGTTTGCAGAATTCTGATAGGCTTCAACAGCGGAAAATATGAATCGATAGACTTGAGCCAATGGTTAGCTGGAAATCCGAAAGACGTTGTCATCACTAATTTTGGTTTGAAAGAAGGCGAAATCGAGAAATTCCCAGCTGAGAAAGTTTTTATTCAGCCTAAGAAATAAGATTAGAACTCAATCTCTCTAAATAATGGATAATTCCGTCATCAAAACAAGCGATTCCGTTTCGTCTTATTCGATTAAGATGCAGGAGAGATTGGCGATATTTTTAGCTTTGATTGCAGGCTACATCGATGCAACAGGATTGATTCAGTGGAAAACCTACGTCTCTTTTATGAGTGGAAATACCACTTCATTGGGAGCGGCACTTTCAACAGGAAAGTTTGGAATTATTATTACATCAATTACAGTCATAAGTTGTTTTTTACTAGGAATTTATGCCGGAACCTGCCTTTCATTATGGAAGAGGATTAAGAACCAAATATTAACATTTTATATAGTTTCCGGAATTCTCATTTTCTATTCAATTATTGCTTATTTTTATGATATCAATAATTTGTTATCCATTGCAATCGTCGGATTTTCAATGGGAATGATGAACACGATTGTAACTTCTGTAGGAAACCAAAAGGTGAATACAGATTTTGTGACGGGAACTCTGAACAGTCTGGCAAGGAACACCGCTATGCTTACGATGACTGATGATAAAGTTGAAAAAGAAGCGTATCAATCCAATGCCGTTCATCTTTTGCTCTTGTGGATTGGATTTTTATCCGGTGCGTTTATCGCTCCTTTCTTACTCGATTATTTTGGAAAATGGACTTTGATGATTCCTGCATTATTACTGATGATTTGCGGAATATTGATTTCAAAAATTAACGTTAAAAACTAAAATTATGTTACAGAAAAACGATGTTGCTCCAGATTTCACTTTGTATGCAACGCCAGACCAAAAAATTACACTCTCGGAATTAAAAGGAAAAAATGTCATCCTCGCTTTTTATCCTGCCGACTGGAGTCCGGTTTGCAGCGACCAGATGGCTTTATACAATGAAACTTTGAAGTTTTTTAAGAAATACGATGCAGAGATTTTCGGAATTTCTGTGGACAGCAAATGGTGTCATCTCGCATTTGCACAATCAAGAAATTTACATTTTCCTTTATTAGCCGATTTTGAAGCGAAAGGAGAAATCGCAAAACAGTACGGTGTTTATGATGAGGAAGAAGGCGAATGTAAACGCGCACTGTTCGTCATCAACAAAGATGGAATCATCGAATGGAGTTATCTGTCGCCAACGGCCATCAATCCTGGCGCAGACGGAATTTTAGACGCTTTAGAAACCCTTAACACAAAATAAATTATGTCACTAAAATCCTCGGTCAGCAACACTGACCACGCACAAGGCAATTTAGATGCCGACCTCGTTATCGTAGAATACGGAGATTATCAATGTCCATACTGTGGCGCCGCTTATCCGGTTCTGAAAGAATTGATGAAAGAATTTGGAAGTCAAATCAAATTTGTTTTCAGAAACTTTCCATTGTCTGAAATGCATCACTACGCGAGACCGGCGGCCATCGCAGCCGAAGCAGCCAATCTTCAGGGGAAATTCTGGGAAATGCACGATGCGATTTATGAAAACCAGAGAGATTTGAATGAGAACTTATTGATAAAACTGGCGGAACAATTAAAACTGAACATTCCTCAATTTGAAAAGGATTTGGAAAGTACTGAGTTGGCAGACAAAGTAGATTCAGATTTTGAAAGCGGAATTATGAGTGGCGTGAACGGAACGCCTTCCTTCTTTGTGAATGGGAAGAAATTCGATGGTGGCGCGGAGGATTTGTTTGAACTTTTGAGGGAGAATACTGAAAGTTAAGCCACAAAAGATTTTTGACACTTAAGTAAGTATAAGTTTCTTTCATAACGTGAAGAAGAACACCTAAGCTTTCTTTAAAAAGGAATCTCGTGTTTTACACTGAATCTGCAGCCCGACTTGAGTGGAAATCCTTTTTTGCGTGGCTTCGAGTTCTACTGAACTGAAATCGTCGAGCAAAAAAGATTGGGAACGGAAGGCGGATAAAGCTGCCCAAAATAAAAATCATCAAAAATGTACGATATTAAACTAGATTAACGGGAAACGAATGGAAGCATCCTACATTTGCTAAAGAATTATGACAACAAAATATTAAAATAAATTAATCACAACATTTAAAAAATTAAATTATGAGCACACTAAAATTAAAAGACGGAACAGAGATTTTTTACAAAGACCAAGGCGAAGGACCCGTTTTGATGTTTCACCACGGATGGCCTTTATCATCAGACGATTGGGATGCACAGGTGATTTTCTTCCTTCAAAGAGGTTACAGAGTGGTGACGCACGACAGAAGAGGTCACGGCCGTTCCAGCCAGGATATTTACAATCACACGATTGAGCAATATGCTTCCGACGCAGCTGAATTGGTAGAATTTCTTGACCTGAAAGATGTAGTTCACATTGGTCACTCAACTGGCGGTGGCGAAGTAATCCGTTATGTGAATAAATATGCGAATGGAAGAGCGAAAAAAGCAGTTTTAATCAGTGCTGTTCCACCAATTATGGTAGCAAGTGATGAAAATCCTGATGGTGTGCCGATGTCGGTTTTTGATGGCATCAGAGACCAGACTTTGAACAACAGACAGCAGTTTTACATCGATTTGACTTTCCCTTTCTACGGCTACAACAGAGAAGGCGCAGATGTGAAAGAAGGCGTACAAAGAAACTGGTGGAGACAGGGAATGATGGGCGGAATCGTAGCGCATTACGACGGAATCAAAGCGTTTTCTGAGACTGATTTCAGAGATGATTTGAAAGCTGTTGATATTCCGGTTTTGGTGCTTCACGGTGAAGATGATCAGATTGTTCCTTACCAAAATGCCGCTTTGAAATCAATCAAATTATTGAAATACGGAACTTTAAAAACGTATCCGGGTTTCCCTCACGGAATGCCGACAACTCACGCAGATGTTATTAATAAAGACCTTTTGGAGTTTATTGAGGCTTAAATAAAATATTCCTTTAAAAATAATCATACCGGAAAGCAGATTCACCATCGCTGTTCCGGTTTTTTATTTTAACGACTCTTAATTCTTAAAATCTATTTTTTGTGTGAACGAAATCTTTTTAATTATTGATAATATGAATGATCGAATCATACAATTTAATATACTTTTTAATATATATTAGTAAAATTAATTACTAAATTTGTTAAGGATAAAATTAAAAAATGGAAAACGATAACATCATTACAGAAGACAAAATATTCGAATTGTATGGCGACTACATTTTGAATCACGGTGAAAAACCAAAAAATGTGTACCGGTTTGCAAAAGATAATAAGTTTGAGGAAAAAGATTTTTACGACTATTTTTCAGGTTTTGAGCAAATTGAAAAATCGATGCTGGCCAATCTTTTTAATAAATCTGTTGAATTGGCTTGGGAAGTCAACAGTTCCGAAGAAGTAACGTCGAAAGAAAAGTTACTGAATGTCTATTTCATCTTTTTCGAAAATATGACGATGAACAGGTCTTTGATTTTAATGATTCTCGGAAATGACAAAAGACATTCTGCAAAAATTTCGGCACAGCTTAAAGAAGCACATCGGGATTTTATTAAAACATTAGATTTTAACGATTTGGAAGTAATAAATAAAGCCAAAGAAGATGTGAAGAGTTTTCACGAAAAAGCAAGAGAAGAAGCGCTTTGGCTGCATTTGGTTTCAGCCATTGAATTTTGGAAAAAAGACATTTCGCCCGCTTTTGAAAAGACCGATATTTTCATTGAAAAATCAGTTGATACCGGATTTGAACTGATGGATAATGCGCAACTGAGAAAACTGACAGACCTTGGAAAATTTTTATTCAAAGAAACATTTAAGAAAAGCTAGTATGAAAACACTGAATAAAATTCCCACAGGAAAAATAGAGAGGACGGGAAGTTTATTGAAAGCCGGAGCTAAAATCGGAGTAAATTACATTAAATACTACGGAAACAAAATCACGAAGGACGAGCAGGAAGCAAGGCAGATTTTAAATGAAGAAAATGCCGCAGACATCTACGATTCTCTGAAAGAATTGAAAGGTTCTGCTTTGAAAGTTGCGCAAATGCTGAGTATGGAAAAAAATATTCTTCCACAGGCTTATGTTGAGAAATTTTCTTTGTCCCAATTTTCTGTTCCGCCACTTTCAGGTGCTTTGGTGAAGAAAACTTTCAGAAAATATTTCGGTAAAAATCCGGAAGCAATGTTCGATCAGTTTTCTGCGGAATCTGTGAATGCGGCAAGTATCGGACAGGTTCACAGAGCGAAAAAAGATGGGAAAGATCTAGCCGTAAAAATACAGTATCCTGGCGTTCGGGAAAGCATTTCCAGCGATTTGAAACTGGTAAAACCGATCGCGATGAAGATGTTCAACATCAAAAAAGAAGGTTCAGAATCTTATTTTCAGGAAGTGGAAAATAAATTGTTTGAAGAAACAGATTATGATCTCGAGCTAAAAAGAAGTCAGGAAATATCTGAAAAATGTAGCCATCTTCCGAATCTTAATTTTCCGAAATACTATCCTGAATTCTCTTGTGAAAGAATCATCACGATGGATTGGATGAACGGAAAACATTTTTCGGAATTCACAAAACAGAACAATCCTCAGGAAGATTTGAACAAAATCGGGCAAACACTTTGGGATTTTTACATGTACCAAATGCACATTTTGAAGCAGGTTCACGCCGATCCGCATCCCGGGAATTTTCTGATCTCTGATGATGAAAAATTGTTAGTGATAGATTTTGGATGTATCAAAGAAATTCCGAATGATTTTTATAAACCTTATTTTGAGTTGGCAAAGAGAGAGAACCTGAATAATACTGAAATATTTAATGAAAAATTACATCAGCTTGAGATTTTACGTGATGATGATTCAGAGCAAGAGAAGGAATTTTTCACCAAATTATTTTATGAACTTTTGGAATTATTCACAAGACCTTTTAACGCTGAAATCTTTGATTTTTCTGATGAAACCTTCTTTCAGGAAATTGCAGATCTCGGGCAGCGATACGCGAAACTCAGCGATATGAAAGGAATGAATACCAACCGCGGTTCGAAACATTTCATCTATCTGAACAGAACTTTTTTCGGATTATATAACATGATGCACGATCTGAAAGCAAAAAATATTATCATTAATCAATATAAAAATTTCATTCACTAAAATGCCCGCGAATTTGCCTTCAAAGATTTGCGAAGTTTGCGGTTTACCTTTCAACTGGCGGAAAAAGTGGAAGAAAAATTGGGACGACATAAAATATTGCAGCGAGAAATGCAGAAGAAATAAAAATGCGAAATCTTCTGATTAATATAAAATTTGAAAAATATGTCATCAAAAAAATCACTCACCGCACAATTGATTTTTCCGCATCAGCTTTTTAAAGACACGGATTATCTTGATAAAAGCCAGCCGGTTTTTTTGGTGGAAGAATTTCTGCTTTTCAAACAATACAAATTTCATAAACAGAAAATTGCGCTTCACAGAGCTAGTATGAAGTTTTATGAGGATTACTTAACCAAAGCAAAATTTACCGTTAAATATATTGAAAGCACTTCCCCACTTTCTGATATTCGGAATTTAATTAAACATTTAGAAAAAGAAGATTTTGAGAAAATTCTCATTACGGATGTCTGCGACGATTGGCTTGAAAAAAGAATTAAGGAAACGAAATTGAAATTAGAAATTCGTGAAAGTCCTTTATTCATCAATAGCCGAGAAGATTTAAAAGACTATTTTCAAGATAAAAAATCTTATCATCAAACCGATTTTTACAAGCAACAGAGAATTTCCCGAAACATCCTGATGAAAGCCGGAAAGCCGATGGGTGGAAAATGGACTTTTGATACAGAAAACCGTAAAAAATATCCGAAAAATAAGAAAGCACCGTCAATTTATTTTCCGGAGAATAATACATATTATGAGGAAGCGAAAAAATATGTTGAGAAAAATTTCAGTAAAAACTACGGAAAACTGACTTCGTACAAGCTCTATCCTACTACTTTTGAAGAAGCTGAAAATTGGTTTAATCAGTTTCTGGAACTGCGGTTTGCCGATTTTGGAGTCTATGAAGACAGTATCGTGGAGCGTGAACATTTTCTTCATCACAGCGTGCTTTCGCCATTGTTAAACATTGGACTTTTGGCTCCTGAAAACGTTTTGAAAGAAGCTATTGAATATGCGAACGAATATAAAATTCCCATCAATTCTCTGGAAGGATTTGTGCGTCAGATTTTAGGTTGGAGAGAATTTGTGAGGGGAATTTATCTCTATCAGGGAACTTATCAGCGGAATAAAAATTATTGGAAATGCCAAAATCCACTACCCGAATCTTTTTACACCGGAGAGACAGGAATTAAACCAATTGACAGTACGATTTTAAAAGTTTTGGAGACCGGTTATGCGCACCATATCGAGCGATTAATGATTTTCGCCAACTTTATGAATCTGTTGAAAATCAATCCAGACTACGTTTATCAATGGTTTATGGAACTATTCATCGATTCTTACGACTGGGTAATGGTTCCGAATGTTTATGGGATGAGCAGCTTTTCGGATGGCGGAAAAATGAGTACAAAGCCGTACATCAGCGGGAGCAATTACATCAAAAAAATGAGTGACTATCGTGATGGAGACTGGACGGAAAAATGGGATGCCCTTTTCTGGAATTTCGTGAACGACAACCGAGAATTTTTTAAAACGAATCCACGATTGGGAATGATGTTGCGGACTTTGGATAAAATGACGGACCAGAAAAAAACTGAACATTTTAAAATTGCAAAACTGACAATTAAAAATTTAAAATAATGCTGAAAGAATTTAATTTAATGCAGACAGACCGAATCATTGAAATGGCTTGGGAAGACAGAACGCCGTTTGAAGCAATAGAATTTCAGTTTGGAATTACCGAATCTGAAGTGATTGACATAATGAGAAGAGAATTAAAACCATCAAGTTTTCGGATTTGGAGAAAGAGAGTGAATTCCGGAGTAAGCCAAAAGCATCTGAAGAAAAGAAATCCCGAAATTGAACGATTTAAGTGTTCCAGACAGCGGACAATCAGTCATAATAAAATTTCAAAACGATAACAACAGAATAAAATGAAAAACATAGTCATCATCGGGTGCGGACAGGGAATTGGATTTGCTGCTGCAAAAATATTGTCGGAAAACAACACCGTCATAGGTATTTCGAGAACTCAAAATAATGAAGTTGAAAATTTAAATATTGACTTTCATCCAATGGATATTATTTCCGGAAATCTAGACGAAATCACTTTTCCTGATGTGATTGACGGGTTGGTTTATGCGCCGGGAAGTATTAATTTAAAACCATTTAACCGGCTTTCTACTGATGATTTTAAGAATGATTTTGAAATCAATGTTGTAGGTGCAGTAAAAACGATTCAGAATCTCTTGCCTAATTTGAAGAAGTCGGAAAGTGCTTCTGTTGTATTGTTTAGTTCGGTGGCTGCAAAATTGGGAATGCCTTTTCACGCTTCAATTTCTGCAAGTAAAAGTGCAGTTGAAGGTTTAACCAAAAGTCTGGCGGCAGAACTTTCTGCTCAGAAAATAAGAGTAAATTGTATTGCGCCATCATTAACGGATACCAATCTGGCTACACAACTTCTATCAACGCCAGAAAAACGGGAAGCTTCCGGAAAAAGACATCCTTTGCTAAGGGTAGGAAATACGGAAGAGATGGCGAGAATGACAGAATTTTTATTATCTGATAACGCATCATGGATTACCGGACAAATCATCGGGATCGACGGTGGAATGGGCAGTACGAAACTGTGACTTAAAACAGACTAATTATCTATCTTTGTCACATACTTAAAGCTATGAAAACCGATTTTATCATTGATTTGCTTCATCACGTAAAAGAATTTGAAACTTCTAATGCCTTCAAACCGAACTCTGGTATTGAAGACTTTCGGATTTGGCTGAATGATAAAAAATATGCTGATGAAAGTCCTGCAAAGCTTTTTAAGAACGAAAATCATCAGGTTTCCTACACAGAAAATGAAATCTGCAAGCAGGTTATTTTGCTTGGACGCTATTCAAGACTCCTCATCAGAAAAGGTTTGGGAGAGTTTCCTGATTTAGCTAATGAAGAATTCACTTATCTCTACAGATTGAAAGATGAACCTTTTTTGACTAAAATTCAGTTAATTGAAAAAAACGGACACGAAAAACAGACCGGAACCCAAATCATCAAAAGACTTTTGGAAGCAGGATTTCTAGAAGAGAAAAATGACTTAGACGATAAGCGCAGCAAACGATTAAATTTGACTAAAAAAGGTAAAGAAGTTTTTCACTCGTCAGTTTCAAAGGTCAACTTGACTTCCAAAGTTTTGTCAGGACAATTAAACGATGATGAGAAAGATGAACTTCTTCGGATTCTCAAAAAATTAAATCAATTCCATTCACATATCTATGCCGACTACAAGGGCGATCCTATTGAGACGATTTACGAACTTTTGGTTTAAACCATTACCATCATTTTTTACAGTAGATCAATTTTTTTTCTCACATTTGAAGTGTTGCAAATCGTCTCTAAATATTTATTTATAATCTCTGATCTGAAAGTTTAATTAATAGATAATAGTATTACTATCTTAAATAAGTGTTTAACTATTTTTGGTATTTATTTTGCTGTTTTACTGAATAGTAAAACATTTAAATGGAATTCCAAGTTAGATTTAAAGTCAGCGATCATCTGTATCTGAAAGATCCGGAAAATAGTGAATTGGGTAAATCGATCATAAAAAACTCGATAGAATTGATTTACCAAACAGGTTTTGAGAATTTTAACTTTAAAAAACTTGCCCAGAAGATCAGTTCTACAGAAGCAACTATGTACCGTTATTTTTCTTCGAAACATAAATTGCTTACATACATCCTTAATTGGTATTGGTCTTACATCGAATTCATCTCAAAACTGAAACTTCAGGAAATTAAAGACCCCTATCTAAAAATAGATAAGATCCTCGAGATAATCACACATAATGACGAGACTGTTGATACGATTGAAGACTATGATCTTGCAAAACTTCACAGCATTGTCATTGCAGAAAGCAGCAAATCTTATCTGGTAAAAGAAGTGGATGAGATCAACAAAGAAAAGGTCTTTGGTCCGTTAAAAAGTCTTTGCAGTTTTTTGGGAGAAGTAATGTTGGAGACTAGACCTGATTTTCTTTACCCTCAATCATTTGCAAGTACATTGCTAGAGACCGCACACAATCAGCAATTTTTCAGTGAACATCTACCGAAACTGACAGATAATCACATTAAAAAAATAGAGCATAAAAAATATGCCTTGGAATATCTCCGATACATTACTTCGAATTTGGTCAAATAATAGAAACGAATGGAAACTACTCCGAAACAGCACGGCTACAATCTTTTCAAATACGTAACAAAAGAGAAGAAAGATGTTACCAATATTTATTTTTATGCCATCCTCAATGGTCTTGTACAGCTCAGCGTTCCACTTGGAATACAGTCCATTGTAAGTTTTGTGATGGGAGCTACGATGGCAACCTCAATTTATATCCTCATAGCCTTTGTGGTTTTGGGAACCTGGCTGGTTGGCTATTTCAGGCTCAAAGTGATGCAGATCATTGAAAAAATCCAGCAGAAAATCTTTGTCGAATTTTCTATCGCATTTGCAGAAAAGCTTCCGAAGGTCAATTTATCTGCTACCAGAAAATATTACCTTCCGGAGCTCGTCAATCGTTTTTTTGATACCCAAAATCTTCAAAAAGGAATCTCAAAGATTTTGCTTGAAATCCCTACAGCTCTGATACAGATACTGTTCGGAATTCTGCTTCTCTCATTCTACCATCCTTGGTTTTTGGTATTTGGAGCTTTGGTAATTATTTGTGTGGTAATTATTTTCAGATTTACAATGGAAAGCGGAATCAAGTCCAGCATCGAAGAAAGCGACAAGAAATATGAGGTGGCGTCTTGGCTGGAAGATATTGCGGCATCTATAAAGACTTTTAAACTGAATTCAAAAACAGAGATACATCTTCAGGGTATAGACGACAGAGTTATTGATT
>Ga0213834_100323_pt1 | contig 28916 bp, 26 predicted proteins | sample SWPTP12_FD_160580 | JGI IMG/M metagenome (GOLD analysis project Ga0213834, IMG submission 160580) | Coastal seawater microbial communities from Marineland, Florida, United States - SWP TP1 #2 | ecosystem: Environmental > Aquatic > Marine > Coastal | place: USA: Florida | collected 2016-08-06 | reverse complement strand
ACGCGGTCACCTTGCGCATCTGCCCATGCACGGTCTTCAGGAACACGTCCATCGCATCCTTGGCGTAGTCTTCCTCACGGCCGGAATGCGAAAACAGCTTCACCGTCGCGATGTTGGTGTAGCTGTCGACGACACGACCGGTCATCATCGAGCGCGCATCCGCCTGCGCCGCCGAAATCTTCCGGAGCTTGGGAACGTAGTAGGCGACGGTTGCCGAATAAAAGGCGATCCAGACAACCAGCGGCACCGCCAGACGGATATCCGCGACCGCAACCACCGCCACCATCGAGATGAAGTAGGTTGCCACATAGACGAAGACGTCGAGCACCTTCATCACCACTTCGCGGATCGCCAGCGACGTCTGCATGACCTTGGTCGAGACGCGACCCGCAAACTCGTTGGCAAAGAAGGTCATCGAGTGGTTGAGCAGGAACCGGTGCATCTGCCAACGGGCGATCATCGGAAAATTGCCCATCAGGATCTGGTGCATGATGAGAGAATTGAGGCCGGCGACCAGCGGCAGCCCGACCAGCACCATCAGTGCCATGGCAACCAGCGTCATTCCCTCGTTCTGAAGGAAGGTCGAACGCTCCGCATGCGTCAGCCAGTCGACGATATTGCCCAGAAACTGGAACAGCATCACTTCGCCGAGCGCGATGAACATCGTGCAGACCGACATGATCAGCACCCAGGGCCAGACCGGCTTGGTATAGTGCCAGAGGAAGGCGATCAGGCCGGCAGGCGGCAGGCCTGGGGTCTCCTCGGGATAAGGGTGAACCCGCCGTTCAAACCAGGAAAACATTGATAGCTCCGTCAATCGGACCCGCTTCACGCAACGCAAACGCGCCGACGGCGAACCGGTCAGTTATGTGGTGAGCGCTGCCGGATATCGGCCGTGCAAAATACAAAGGTGAAAAGACTGCGTGAAACCGCGGACGCCTAAGCCTGTGGGACAAATACCGGGGGGCGGAGGCGCATAGGCACGGTCATATCCATGAAGGCCTCCATAGGCTGGCGTTAAAGATCGATGCCCTTTTACCCGTTCATTGCCATTTTGAAAAGTCCCAAATCTGCGGCAATCCGATCGAAACCGCCCTCAAACGCTTGAGCTCACAGGCCGGCTCGGCTTAAGGAAAACCATGACCAACCTGCGCATCGCCCTCTACCAGCCTGACATTCCCGGCAATACCGGCACGATCCTTCGCCTCGCCGCCTGCCTCGGCCTCGGCGTCGATATCATCGAACCGGCGGGCTTCGATATTTCGGATCGCAACCTGAAACGCTCAGGCATGGATTACCTGGCAAACGTCGAACTCACCCGCCACGTCAACTGGCAGCAGTTCGACGACTGGCGGAGATCCGAAAACCGGCGGCTGGTCCTCGCCTCCACAAAGGCCGCCCAACCCTACGTGGACTTCCAGTTTCAGCCCGGCGACATCCTGCTGTTCGGCCGCGAGAGCGCCGGCGTTCCGGACCTCGTCCACGAAACGGCGGATGCCCGCATACTGATCCCGATGCGCGAAGGACAGCGCTCCATCAACGTCGCCATGTCGGCCGCAATGATATCAGGAGAGGCGCTGAGACAGACGGGTTTCGCCTCATAAACGGCACGCGCATTTCGCGTCTTTTACACGCCTGAGTTTATTCTATGATGTTGCACGACTGCACTCCATAGAGTACATATTATGTACAAAATTCTATCCACGTCCGTATTCGATACCTGGATCGACGACCTCGTGGACAGACGTGCCGCGACGCGAATTTTGGCCCGCATCGGCAGAGCGAAGGAAGGAAATCTCGGCGATATCAAGCCCGTCGGTGAGGGCATAAGCGAGATGCGAATTCACCACGGCCCAGGCTACCGCGTGTATTTCGTGCGGCGCGATCGCACCATTTTGCTCCTGCTGTGTGGGGGCGACAAGGATAGTCAGGCGAGAGACATCGCTGAGGCCAGAAAATTGGCTGCGTTTTGGAAAGGATAGTTCGATGCCTCTGGAGACTCGTCCATTCGATATTTCCGAACACCTGAACTCTGAGGAAGACTGTCTCGAATTCATGGTCGCAGCCTTCGAGGAAGGCGATCCGGCCTTCATTGCGAAATGCCTTGGCACGGTTGCCAAGGCCCGCAACATGAGCAAGCTTGCCCGCAAGACAGGCATGAGCCGCGCGGCGCTCTACAAGGCCTTGAGTGGCGAAGGCAACCCGGAATTTACCACCATCCTGAAGGTGATGAAGGCTTTGGGTCTTGAACTCATGCCGGTCCCGGCGAAAGAGCAGGCCACCGAAGACGCTGCCTGATGTCCTTTTGCCCCCACGCCAAAACGCGTAAAAAACTGTCGCGAACAGTGATTTGCACATCGGCGTAATCGGCCTATATTCGTTAGCCGGCAATTCATTATCGCACTTCATTCGATAGGAACCGTCCCCGGGCGAAGACAATCCGATATGCAATCCACCATCGTCATCATCAATCTTTTCGGCGCCGTGGCCCTGCTTCTGTTTGGCCTTGCGCAGGTCAAGGATGGGGTCACGCGCGCCTTCGGGACACGCCTCAAGACGGGTCTAGCCCGCGGCACCAGCAGCAGCCTGCGCTCCTTCGTCTCCGGCCTTGTCGCCACGATCGCCCTGCAAAGTTCGACCGCGACCGCACTGACGCTCGCTTCGTTTGCCGAACGCGGCATGGTGCGTCCACGCATGGCGCAGATCGTGCTCCTCGGCGCCAATGTCGGCACCGCCGTTACCGCTTGGCTGGTCGCGACCGGCATCGAGTGGCTGTCGCCCCTTCTCATCCTCATCGGTCTGGTCATGCTTCGCGGTGCATCGCCAGCCCGCAAAGGCGGCGGCACGGCCATGATAGGCGTCGGCCTGATGCTGCTGTCACTGCATCTGCTTGGGCTCGCCACCGAACCGATGCGCCAGTCGCCGGCGCTCGCGGCCTTTATCGGCCTGCTCGATGACGCGTGGCCGGTGGCGCTGATACTGTCGGCGGTGCTCGCCTTCGTCTCGTCGTCCAGCCTCGCGGTCGTGGTGCTGATCCTCTCGCTCGCCTCGACCGGAAATGTCTCCGCCGGCCTGGTAATCGTGCTGATCCTCGGCGCCAATCTCGGTGGCGCCATTCCACCCGTCGTCGCCACTCTTTCTGCGCCGGCTGCGGCAAGACGCATCACGCTCGGCAACCTTGTAACCCGCGGCATCGGTTGCGCCATCGCGTTGCCGCTCGCGGGCCCTGTCGCCGATGCCGTTCAAGCCCTGCCGCTGTCGCCGGAAAAGCTCCCGGTCGATGCACACCTCGCCTTCAACATCCTGCTTGCGCTGGTCGTATTCCCGTTCTCAGCCCAAGTCTCCCGCCTTGCAGCTCGCCTCGTCCCTGATGATCCGCAGCGAGACGACGGCCCCCGCTTCCTCGATCAGGACGCGCTCGACAACCCGGTGATGGCGCTCGCCAATGCGACGCGCGAAGTGCTCGGCGTCGGCGACACCATCGAGCGCATGCTGATCCGCACCGAAAATGCCTTCAAACGTAACGATATCGCCCCACTTGCAGACATCGCCGGGCTCGAGTCACGGGTCGATCACCTTCATCAGGATGTGAAGCTCTACCTGTCGGAACTGGGCCGCACCGGTCTCGATGCGGAGAACGCCCGCCGCTCCATCGCCATCATCGATTACGCGATCAACCTCGAACATATCGGCGACATCATCGAAAAGGGCATCGCCGAACAGGTTCGCAAGAAGATCGCGCACGGCCTCAAGTTCTCGGACGACGGCTTCGATGAATTGCAGGTGCTGCTCAGCCTGACCGTCGACAACCTGAGAACCGCCCAGACGATCTTCCAGACCGGCGATCTGGCGCTGGCGCGGCAGTTGATGGAAATCAAGGTGGAAGTCCGTCGGCTCGAAAAGCGGTCCGCCGAAAAGCATCTGGAGCGGTTGCGTGACGGACGACTGGAAAGCCTGCAGACCAGCTCGCTGCATCTCGACATGCTGCGTGACCTCAAACGCATCAACGCGCACATCGTGTCGGTTGCGCATCCGATCCTCGATGACAGCGGCGCACTGATCGAAAGCCGCCTTCGCCTCGCCGAACCCGGCGCCTGAGGGACTTCCTTAGTCCGCCGTCGGAAGTCTCCGCATGGTGAACTCGATGCGGTCGCCCTCCAGCTGGCGCCAGCTTTCCACTTCGGTCCAGTAGGCAGCCTTCGGAAATTCGTCGAACCATTGCCGCGCTTTTTCGCGGGCATCCTCGCGGGTCATCAGAAATGTCTCGCGCACGAACATGCTACCCGGTCCGCCGGCCTGTTCCTGCCGGTGGCGGTGAATTCTGCGCTTCAGCCCGTCGAGTGGCGGGGGTGTGAATTTCGCCATCAAACCCTCTTATCGGCACCTGGTGACATCAAGATAATATGGTCTCACACGCATTGCGAGTCTGTTTTCCTGTCTTAAAACGGGCGGCCTCACGCGCTTGGGAATGGCCGGCGCAAGTCTGAGATGCTAAGTGCCGCCGGCGAGGATACGGAATCAGATCAAAGGCATAGCGGAAAAGGAAAAGACCATGGAACGGCCGGCATTGCCCAAGGAACTGCCCGAAAATCTCGAAGAGAAGAAGGCAGCCGCGCGAGCCTGGTTCGAAAGCCTCCGCGACACGATCTGTGCTTCCTTCGAGGCTTTGGAAGACGAGCTGACCGGCCCGCTCTCCGATCAGCCGCCCGGCCGCTTTACCCGGAAGAACTGGCTTCGCAACGAGGGCGAAGGCGGCGGCGGCACGATGTCGATGATGGAAGGCCGCGTCTTCGAGAAGGTCGGCGTCCACACGTCCACCGTCCACGGCGAGTTTTCCGAAGAATTCCGCAAGCAGATCCCCGGCGCCGACGAAGACCCCGCATTCTGGGCGTCGGGCATTTCGCTCATCGCCCATCCGGTCAATCCCAATGTGCCGGCAGTGCACATGAACACCCGCATGGTCGTCACCACCAGCCAGTGGTTCGGTGGCGGCGCCGACCTGACGCCGGTCCTCGACATCCGCCGCAGCCAGGAAGACCCCGATACCCAGCTTTTCCACCGGGTCATGGAAATCACGTGCAATCGCCACGCGGTCGCCGATTACCCCCGCTACAAGGCATGGTGCGAAGACTATTTCTTCCTGAAGCACCGCAACGAGCACCGCGGCGTCGGCGGCATCTTTTTCGACTGGCTCCATTCGGATGCGGAAAAAGGCGGCTGGGATGCCGATTTCGCCTTCACGCAGGATGTCGGCCGCGCCTTCAACCTCCTCTATCCGAAGATCGTCCGCGGCAATTTCAACCGGCCCTGGACCGAAGAGAACCGCGACGAGCAACTGATCCGTCGCGGCCGCTACGTGGAGTTCAACCTTCTCTACGACCGCGGTACCATTTTCGGCCTGAAGACTGGCGGCAATGTGGAATCGATCTTGTCCTCGATGCCACCGGCAGTCCGCTGGCCCTGATCATTTTGGCACGCCCAGGCAGTCTGCTCTCAAGAAATTGATGACTGTAAGGCCACTGGTAGTTGTCATCTGCGAAAAATTCGATGTTCGAATCGGTGTGTTCGGTGCTAGCGTGCGTTCTGGTTGCACGGGAGAACAGCCATGACCCCATCAAACAGCCTGACAAAACCAAGTCCATACCCCGTTTCGAAGTTGATGAAGACGCCCGAATTGGTCGAGCGTCTGGCCGTCGAAATGCGAGCCAGAAGCGGTGGCGAACTGCCCCACGCTTTCTGTGTCGAGCAAGTGAAGCGGCAGCTTGCCGGTAAGTCGGCGGAATCCGGCGCGGCCAATGCCGCTCACATGATGATTCCCACGGAGCGGGCATCCGTATTCCACTCCTGGGCGATCTCCGAATAGGAGGATTGATCAGGAGCTCTGCTTCACGATCTCATCCAACCGGGCGGCCAACGCTGCCCGGTCGGGGTTGAAGTTGCGCTCCACCCAGAAATCCTCGATCTGCTTCAGGATCTCTCCGACCCTCTTGCCGGCAGGCACACCTGCCGAAAGCACATCGGCGCCCGCGATCGGGAACACCGGCTTGGCGTAGCCCTCGGCCCGCTTCAAAAGAACAGACAATCTCGCCGACTTGCGCATCGCCATCGGATCGCCCTCCGCAGAAGCTCTGGCAGACGACAGCGCCAGCTTCACGCGTGCAACCATGCCGGCCGCGCCGTTGCGGTAGAGCAGACGATCGAAGCCGACATCCGTCACCTCGTCGGGTATTGCCGGCGCTGACGCCCAGAGCGAAAGTTTCGTGGCATCGGCATTCGACAACCGCAGCCGTTTCGCCATCGCCGCCAGCCGTTCCGCATCCGGCGGCACGATCGCCGCAAGCCGCAGCAGCGGATCCGGCGTCCAGCTGAGCGCCGCTTCCGCCGCCACCAGCGAATGAATGCCGTCGATACCCCACTTTTCCGTTTCCGGCAGAATTTCCGTCAGCACGCCAGCCTGCCGCATCCACAAAAGTGCGCGGGACGGATCGGGAGCGGCCAGCAGTTTCTTCGTCTCGCCCCAGACCCGCTCGCCAGACAGCGTCGAAAGCCGATCCTTGGCGCGCGCCGATGCCCGCAATCCGTCGGCATCCGGCCGGCCGGAGCCGTAATAGGCAAAAAACCGGAAGAACCTGAGAATGCGCAGATGATCCTCGGCAATCCGCTGCGAAGCGTCGCCGATGAAACGAATGACGCGCTTCTCAATGTCGGGCAGACCTCCGACCAGATCCATCACAACGCCCGATGCATCGGCGTAAAGCGCATTGATGGTGAGGTCGCGCCGTTCCGCATCGGCCTGCCAGTCGGTGCCGAAGGACACCTTCGCATGGCGGCCGTCGGTCTCGATGTCGCGGCGAAGCGTCGTCACCTCGAACGGCGTGCCGTCGATCACCAGCGTCACCGTCCCATGCTCGATCCCGGTCGGCACCGCCTTCATGCCGGCAGCTTCTGCCCGCTCCACCACATCCTGCGGCAGAAGCGTCGTCGCCACATCGATGTCTGCGACGGCGAGCCCCATCAGCGCGTTGCGCACCGCGCCACCCGCCACCCGCGCCTCGCCGCCATCGGCGTTCAGAAGCGCTAGAAGCCGCTGCAGAGCGGCATCGTTGAACCATGCCTCACCGGCAACCGAGGGGGTAGCAATGGAGGTCATGCGTAAAGCCTTTCATACAACGTGCGTAAAATTCCGGCGGTAATGCCCCAGATTTCCCGGTCCTCATAGGGCATGACGTAGAAGTGCCGGGTCGCGCCATTCCAGTCGCGGGTCCCGCGCTGGTGGTTCGCCTCGTCCATCAGAAAGGACAGCGGCACTTCGAAAGCCGAGTCCACTTCGTCCGGATTGAGCGTCAGTTCAAAACCGCGGCTCACCACGGCCAGCACCGGCGTGATGCGGAATCCGGTCGCGGCGTAATAATCGGGAAGTCTGGCCAGCGGCTCGACGAAGCGTCGGTCAAGACCGATCTCTTCCTCGGCCTCGCGCAGCGCCGCCACCTCAGGCGATCCGTCCTCGGGATCGATCGCACCGCCCGGAAACGCGATCTGTCCGGAATGCTTGCGCAGCTTCACGGTCCGCTGCGTCAGGATCACCTTGGCGCCATCGGCATCGTCGATGACAGGCACCAGCACGGCGGCATCCTTCAGCTTGGATTGAACGGTGGCGTTCACCCAGGCCGGATTGAGCAGATGATCACCATGATCGCGCCACGCATCCTCGATCGGTCCACCCTTTTGGGACCGCGCGCGTCGGCGAAACTCTGACGCCGAATAAAAACCGAGACCGCTCATCGGGACAACATGTCCAGCTCGGCCGCCGGCATGACGGGAAACACCGCATCGCCGGAGCTAACCGCAAACATCGCGACACCATCGATCTCGATCGTCTCGCCAAGCGCGACCAGATCATACATCACCGCCCGCGACACCAGCGCCTCGAGCCGCCCGCGGACATGCAGGTAAGGCTTCAGTTCCTGCCCTTCGCCAGTGATCGCAAAGCGGATCGGATGCTCGCTGCCTGCCTCCGCCACATCGCCGACATTGGTGCGAAACGTCAGCACCTGGCGGCCGTCTCGTAGGCTCGTTTGCATCTCCACCGCCACGAACGGCGCATCGACGACACGAATCGCGACCTTTTCCACAGGCGTAACAAGATAGGTTCGGCCGTCCTCGTCCTTGCGCAGCACCGTCGAAAACAGCCGGACCAGCGGCGCACGGCCGATCGGCGTGCCCAGATAGAACCACGTCCCGTCAGCGCGGATTTCCATGTCGAGATCGCCGCAGAACGGCGGGTTCCACCGCTCGACCGGCGGCAGACCGGGCATTTCGCCCCTCGGGCCACCGCTCGCCTGCTCCGACGCATGGGAGATCATCTCCGCGAGACCAGCGGCATCGGCCGCCTTATTAATTGGTTCTACTGCCATTTTTCAGTCCCGGTTCGACCTTAAGCATCAGCCAAGGTGAATGTTCTCACGAGATAGTCATTCATCACGTGCTTGTCAGCCTTATTTGGCGGAATAAGTTTCAACGTCTAAGGTGGCCGCTGCGATGCAGCGATTCACGGTCGGACGGATAGGTTCGGCGAAGCCTGCTGGATCTGGATACCAATCAAGGGTGATGGTGAACGACATGGGCATGATGAATTCTACGCAAACAGTCCTCGACGAGAAAGCCATAATCGCCTCGGCCGAAAAGGCACTTGCCGATATCGCCGCCATCCGCGAGGAAGTCGCCAAGGTCATCTTCGGCCAGGAACGTGTCGTCGAAAACACCCTGCTCGCGGTCCTCTCCGGCGGCCATGCGCTGCTGGTCGGTGTTCCCGGCCTCGCCAAGACCAAGCTCGTCTCGACGCTCGGTACCGTCCTCGGGCTGGATTCAAACCGCATCCAGTTCACCCCCGACCTGATGCCGTCGGATATTCTGGGCTCGGAAGTGATGGATACCGATGAGACCGGACGCCGCTCCTTCCGCTTCGTCAAGGGACCCGTCTTCGGACAGCTGCTGATGGCCGACGAAATCAACCGCGCTTCGCCGCGCACCCAGTCGGCGCTGCTGCAGGCCATGCAGGAATATCACATCACCGTCGCCGGCCAGCGCTATGACCTGCCGGCACCCTTCCACGTCCTTGCCACCCAGAACCCGCTGGAACAGGAAGGCACCTATCCGCTTCCCGAAGCGCAGCTCGACCGTTTCCTGCTGCAGGTGGACGTTCTCTATCCGGAGCTCGCCGCCGAGCGCCAGATCCTGCTCGACACGACCGGCAGCGCCGAAGCCAAGGCGCGCAGCGTCATAGACGCGACGCGGCTGAAGGATATCCAGGCGCTGATCCGCCAGATGCCCGTCTCCGACAAGGTGGTCGATGCGATCCTGTCGCTCGTTCGCTCGGCCCGCCCGGGCCACGGCAACGCTTCCACCGACAAGCATGTCGCCTGGGGTCCGGGTCCGCGTGCCGGCCAGTCGCTGATGCTGACGGCCCGCGCCCGTGCGCTCTACGAAGGCCGCCTCGCTCCCTCGCTGGACGATATCTACGCGCTTGCCGAACCGGTCCTGCAGCACCGCATGGCGCTGACATTCGCCGCCCGCGCCGAAGGGATGTCGGTCCGCGATGTCATTGCCGGCCTGGTCAAACAGGCCCGCGGCTGAAGATCGCCGGTTCAGGCTAGAAAGGAACCTCCGTGGCATCCATCGGCCAGATCGTCGATCAAACCGCCAGCAGCGATGTGCTTCATCGCGCCCAGCAGCGCGCCATGCTGGTGCCCGATTGCATGGTCGAGGCAAAGCGCATCGCCAATACGGTGATTGCCGGCTGGCACGGCCGCCGCAAGCGCGGCATGGGTGAAAACTTCTGGCAGTTCCGGCCCTATGCGGAGGGCGAAAGCCTGTCGCGAATCGACTGGCGCCGCTCGGCCCGCGACGATCATACCTATGTCCGCGACCGCGAATGGGAGGCGGCCCACACGATCTGGCTCTGGGCCGACATGTCGCCGTCGATGATGTACAAGTCGACATTCGGATCGGTATCGAAGGAAAGCCGCGCGCTGGTCATCATGCTGGCGCTCGCCGAAATCCTGGCCCGCTCCGGCGAGCGGATCGGCTGCCCCGGCATCATGGAACCCGTCTCTGCCCGCAACGCCGCCGAACGACTGGCGACTGCCATCATGCACGCACCGCAGGCGACCGGCCTGCCGGACACGGGCATGATCCGCGGCCAGAGCGATATCGTCCTAATCGGCGATTTCCTCGATGACGCCGACAAGGTCATGGACCGCATCACGCCGCTCGGACGCCGCGGCCTGCGCGGCCATGTGATCGAGGTTGCCGATCCCGCCGAAGAGACCTTCCCCTATACCGGCCGCACCGAATTCACCGATCCCGAAACCGGCGAAAAGCTCGTCTCCGGCCGCGCCGAAAACATCCGCGAAGACTATCAGCGCGCTTATCTCGCCCGCCGCGATGCGCTCGGAGAAGGCCTTCGCCGTCTCGGCTGGAGTTTCGTGTTCCACCGCACCGACCGTCTCGCCTCCGAGGCTCTGGTCGCGGTCCACGGCTACCTCTCCGGCATGCCGGCACCTCGACGTGTTGAGACCGGACGCATGGAGGAGAGGTCATGAGCGCGCTCGCCTTCGCCTATCCCGCCATCCTGTTCGGCCTGATCGCCCTGCCCGCCATCTGGTGGCTTCTGCGGCTGACCCCGCCACGGCCGAAATCGGAGGTCTTTCCGCCTCTGCGCATTCTCGCAAGCGTCCTGAAGCGCGAGGAAACGCCGTCCCAGAGTCCGTGGTGGCTGACGCTCCTGCGCATGGCTCTCGCCGCCGCGATCATTTTCGCCATCGCCGATCCGGTCATCAACCCGCGCACGAGTTCGCTTAACACCGGCGGCCCGCTGGCGCTGGTCATCGACAACGGCTGGGCGACATCGACCGACTGGGAACGCCGCGTTGAGACCGCCAATCTCCTGATCGACGATGCCGAAAGCGCTGACCTCCCGGTCGCGATCGCCTTCACGGCCGATCAGAACCAGGAAGCAACACCCGGAAGTGCCGCAACTGCGCGTGACAAGCTCGCCGCCGCAAGCCCGAGGCCGCTTGTGCCCGACCGCACGCGTGCCATCACCGCTCTGCGCGAAGCCCTCAACGGCACCCGCCCCGGCACGCTGGCGCTTGTCTCCGACGGCATCTCTGCTACGACCGACGCTGAAACGATGACCGCCCTTGCCGGCCTCTCGGCCGGCGACATGCGCGTCCTCGAAGGCGATGGACAGTCGGCCGTCGCGATCACCGGTGCCACCAACAATTCCACCGCGATGAATGTCAGCGCCACCCGCTTGTCCACCGCAGGCACCCAGCAGTTCACCGTCAACGCGCTTGATCCGCAGGGTCGGTCGCTTGCAGCAGGCACGCTCGAATTTGCCGATGGCGCCAACACGGCGACGACGGAAATCTCCGCACCGTTCGAACTGCGCAACGATTTTGCCCGCCTGTCTGTCGAAGGTATCGCGACGGCGGGTGCAGCCCACCTCCTCGACGACGGTTTCCGCCGTCGCCGCGTGGCGCTGATCGCCGGCGAAAGCGGCAGCGATTTCCAGCCGTTGCTGCAGCCGCTCTACTATATCAGCCGGGCGCTCCAGCCCTATGCCGATGTGATCCAGCCCAACACCGCCGATCTCTCGGTGTCGATCCCGCAGATCCTCGAAGACAATCCCTCGGCGATCATCATGGCCGATGTCGGCCGCCTGCCGCCGGAAATCTCCCAGCCGCTGCAACGCTGGATCGCGCGCGGCGGTACACTGGTCCGCTTCGCCGGCCCTCGCCTTGCCGCAGCACCGGCCGACGATCCGCTGGTGCCGGTCACCTTGCGCCAGGGCGAACGCGCGCTCGGCGGCGCCATGTCCTGGTCGGAGCCTCAGGCACTGGCTGATTTCCCGAATTTCGGCCCCTTCGCCGGCCTGCCCCGCGCAGCAGATATCACTGTGACCCGCCAGGTTCTGGCCGAACCGACGCCGGATCTTGCCGAGCGCACCTGGGCAGGCCTTGCCGACGGCACGCCGCTGGTCACAGAAAAGGAAGTCGAAGCCGGCCGTATCGTGCTGTTCCACACCAGCGCCGAGGCAACCTGGTCCAACCTGCCGCTGTCAGGCAATTTCGTCGAAATGCTGCGCCGGCTGGTGCAGATGGCCCGCGTTGGTGGTGCTGCCGGTGGCAGCGCGTCCGGTGCACCGGGTACCGAAGGCGCTGCCGCAGCCTTGCCTCCCTACCGCCTTCTCACCGCCGACGGCGTGATGACGACCGAGACCGGCGCTGCCCGCCCGATCACCATTCCGGCCAACGCCCGGCCTGTCGCAAGCTTCGATCATCCTCCGGGCCTCTACGGCACCGAAGACGGCTACTCCGCCGTCAATCTTCTTGCCCCTGCGACCGTGCTTGCTCCCTTCGATTTATCGGTCGGCGGAACGCAGGTTGCGCGTGATCAACTGGCTGGCGGCGAGGCCGTGTCGCTGCGTCCGACCCTGTTTGCTCTCGCCTTCGCGCTCCTCGTCCTCGATAGCCTGGTAATGCTCTTCATGAACGGTGCCTTTTCCCGCCGCCCCGGGCGTTCCAAGCCGACCTCGACCCGGACGTCCGGCACAGCCGCGACCCTGATCCTCGGCTTCGCGCTGGCTGTGGCGCTGCTTCACCCGAACCCGTCGCTGGCCCAGCAGCCACCAGCGCCGCCCGCTGCCGCTTCACCACCGCAATCGGCGCAGCCGCAGCCGTTTCGCGAAATGCAGCCCGGCGAAGGCGTAAAGCCGGGCGACGACCAGATCCTCGACCGCCTCGACACGACCCACCTCGCCTATGTCCAGACCGGCGAGCGCGATGTCGACAGCATTTCCGAGCGCGGGCTCGACGGTCTCACCCAATACATGAGCTACCGCACGACGCTGGAACCCGGCGCCCCTGTTGGCCTCGATATCGCCAAGGATGATCTCTCCTTCTACCCGATCATCTACTGGCCGATTTCCGCGACAGCGCCGATGCCATCGCAGGCCTCGATCTCACGCATCGACGCCTATATGCGCAACGGCGGCACTGTTCTGTTCGACACCCGCGACCAGGTCTCAGCACTCGACGGCAGCTCCAGCCCCAACGGCCTGCGGCTGCAGGAAATTCTCGCCAGCATCGATATTCCGCCGCTCGAGCCGACACCGGAAAACCATGTGCTGACCCGCACCTTCTATCTCCTCAAGGATTTTCCCGGTCGCTATCGCGGCGGCCCGCTCTGGGTCGAAGCCCGTCAGGATGCGCGCAACTCCACCTCGCAGCTCTCCTCGGGCGGCGACGGTGTGACGCCGCTTCTGATCACCGGAAACGATTTTGCCGGCGCCTGGGCAGTCGATCAACAGGGGAACTCCATGCTCCCGACCGTACCGCCTGACGACATGCAGCGCGAATACGCCTACCGCGCCGGCGTCAACATCATGATGTATATGCTGACCGGCAACTACAAAGCCGACCAGGTCCACGTGCCCGCACTCCTCGAACGGCTGGGGCAGTAACCGATGACCATCGAATTCGCCCCCTTCTTCTCGTGGCCGATCCTTGCAGCCCTCGGTGCACTGGCCCTCGTCCTTGCTGTGACCGCCCTATTGCGCGGCGTCCGTGGTGCGGTCCTTCGGACGCTGGCGCTTGCCGCCCTGCTGATGGCGCTCGCCAACCCGACGCTCAACCAGGAAGATCGCGAACAGCTCTCCACCATCGTGCCAATCGTCGTAGACCGCTCTCAGAGCCAGGAGACGGCCGGCCGCGAGCAGCAGACCGATCAGGCGCTGGCGGAACTGCGCGACCGCTTCTCCCGCTATCCCCGCATCGAGACGCGCATCGTCGAGGCCGGAGACGATGTAGACAGCGACACACCTTCGACGAAGCTGTTCACTGCGCTGCGCTCCGCGATGTCGGACGTTCCGCCGGCCCGTGTCGGCGGCGCCGTGTTCCTCACAGACGGCCAGATCCATGATCTCCCCGGCATCAATCAGGATCTCGGCTTCAACGCACCCGTCCACGGGCTGATCACCGGCCAGCCAAACGAATTCGACCGCCGCATCGAAGTGCTGCGCGCGCCCCGCTTCGGCATTGTCGGCGAAGAGCAGGAACTGACACTGCGCGTGTTCGACGACGGTCGCCAGGGCGGCGGCCCCGCCGAAGTCATCGTGCGCATGAACGGCCAGCAGATCGCAACGCTGCAGGCAACGCCGGGCGTCACCACTCCGTTTTCGTTCAACGTCCAGCGCGGCGGCAACAATGTCATGGAGTTCTCGGTTGCCGAGCTCCCCGGAGAAGTAACCACCGCCAACAACCGCGCCGTCCACGTCATCGACGGCATCCGCCAGAACCTGCGCGTGCTGCTTGTCTCGGGCGAACCGCATGCCGGCGAACGCGCCTGGCGTAACCTTCTGAAATCAGACGCGTCCGTCGACCTCGTGCATTTCACCATCCTGCGCCCACCGGAAAAGCAGGACGGCACACCGATCAACGAGTTGTCGCTGATCGCCTTCCCCACCCGCGAACTGTTCGTCGAGAAGATCAAGGATTTCGATCTGATCATCTTCGATCGCTACAAGCATCGCGGCGTGCTGCCGATCCTCTATTACGACTACATCTCCCAGTATGTGCAAAACGGCGGAGCCCTGCTGATCGCGGCAGGCCCCGAACATGCCAGCGAAGATTCGATTGCCGCGACGCCGCTCGAACAGGTCCTGCCGGCCGCACCGACGGGCGAAGTCCACAATGCCGGTTTCTTCCCGCATCTCTCGGAAGTCGGCACCAAGCACCCGGTCACCCGCGGCCTTGAAGGCTCCAACCAGACGCCGCCCGCCTGGGGTCGCTGGTTCCGCACCATCGATGTCGATCCGCCGCAGGGTCAGACGGTGATGGAAGGCGATGGCGACCGCCCTCTCCTCGTCCTCAACCGTCAGGGCGAAGGCCGCGTCGCCATGCTCCTGTCGGATCAGGGCTGGCTCTGGGCCCGCGGCTTTGAAGGCGGCGGCCCGCATGTGGCGCTCTATCGCCGCATCGCCCATTGGCTGATGAAGGAACCCGAACTGGAGGAAGAGGCGCTGACCGCCCGCTCCGTCGGCCGCACACTCGCCGCCACCCGCCAGACGATCGGCAACGACCCCGGCCCCGCGACGATCCGCTATCCGTCCGGCCGCACCGAGACCGTGCAGATGACGCCCGCCGGCCCCGGCGAATACCGGTATGAAAGCCGCATGGATGAAACCGGCCTGTTCGAGGTGAGAAACGGCGACTTCCAGACCCTTGTTCATGTCGGCGCGGTCGACTCGCCCGAGTTCAAGGCAATGATCTCGACCGAGGCAACCTTGCGGCCCTATGCCGACAAGACCCGCGGCCTCGTGACCCGCGTCGCCTCGGGCGATGGCGTCACCATTCCCGACATCCTCCCCGTTCGCGGCGAAGTTCGCGTCAGCGATCCCAACCGCATGGTCATCCGCATGACCGACGAGACGGTGCTGCGCGGCATCAACACGCTGCCACTGTTTGCCGGCTTTGCCGGCCTGTCTGTGCTGTTGTTCGCGATGGCGGCAATGTGGTGGCGCGAGGGTCGCTGATGGCGCACGAGCTTTATCTCACCGACGCGCCGAGCCCAGACGATCTAGCAATCGTCAGCGGCGGCCTCACCGCCTTCAACGAAGGCGAAGTCGGCCCCTCCGACAGGAAACTGCTCGCCGTACTGATCCGCGACGAGAGCGGCACAGTCATCGGCGGTCTGTCGGGCTACACGTCCTGGGGCTGGCTCTTCACGCAATTGCTGTTCATTCCGGAAACCCTGCGCGGCAAGGGCATGGCGGCAAAGCTTCTGACCGAGGCCGAAAATGAAGCCCGCACCCGCGGCTGCAAGGGCGCCTGGATCGATACGTTCAACCCGCTCGCCCTCAAAGCCTACAAGAGCCACGGCTACCAAGTATTTGGCGAGATTCCAAATTTCGTCGAAACCAGAACCCGCACCTTCCTTCAAAAAGCGCTTTAGTCTATCCATCTCGGCCGCAATCTGGGAGCATGGATATGGATCTGGAAATCGTCGAAGGCATCTCGCAGCAGGACGAAGACGTCATCCTCGACAAGCTGAAAGCCTTCAATATCGAATGCTTCGGCGCGAGCGACCGCCGCGAACTGGCAATCCCGCTACGTGATACGGCCGGCGATATCGCAGGCGGCCTCGTCGGCTATACCGGCCGCGGCTGGCTTTACATCTCGATGCTGTTCATTCCGGAATTGATGCGCGCCAAAGGCCTCGCCGCCCGCCTCATGACCATGGCCGAAGCGGAGGCGGCGAAGCGCGGCTGTATCGGAGCCTATATCGATACGATGAACCCGGCAGCACTCGCGCTGTATCTGAAGCTCGGCTACCACCCGATCGGCAAGCTCGAAGGCCTCGCCGGCGGACATGATGTAACGTGGCTGGAAAAACGATTCTAGATCAAGGGCTTGGCGCGAAGTCCTGACGGATCACAGCTCCCGCCAGCCGATCACGCCCTTCAGCCCGTCATGCACACCGTCCTTGAGCGGCACGACCAGCACCCGGCCCGGATCGACCGGTCCCGGAAAATCGAGCGCATCATAGGCCACCTTCTCGAAGCCGAGCGGCATGTAATAGGGCGGATCGCCGATCAGGATCACGGCTTCCGATCCATGGCGGCGGGCGGCATCGATGGCGATCCGCACCAGTTCGCGGCCAATCCCGAGGTTCTTGTGCGACGGCCTGACCGCCAGCGGGCCCAGCATATGGCCCTTCACGCTTCCCGCCAGAACCGGCGTCATCCTCACCGAAGCGATCGTCTCGCCATCGTCAGCGCAGACAAACGAGATCGACCGGTCATGCGGCCCCTGCTCGCGAATGCGGGACGCAGCGCGGACATGCCGACCGGGGCCGAACGCTTCCTCGTTGATCACCTCGATGATGTCATCGTGAGACGCATCCTCGGTCAGATAGACGAGGTCGTGTTTCGCCATGGACTTGGGGGTGTTTTCGGACGAAGAATTCTGGGATGTTGAGGATTGCGACGCAACAAGATGCAGGGACATGGAGAACCGAAGCCGTAAGGAGAGAGCAGACAGGACGAGCGATATCGCGACGCGTTTTCAGGCGTCGTGGTCGATCTTCAGCGTCGTCGCAGTGTCCGCACTTCGGTCATTCTCTGGCTGTTCCCGAACAATCGTGACAAGCGAGCTATCAGAAAATATTCCACCCGTCCAATCCAAAAACGCAGCGTTTACAAAATCGCACCTCGTCATTGTCAGGCTTTGTCGTATCTAACAGAAAGACAACCAAGGAGATTGCAATGGGCATGCTGGTAGACGGCAAGTGGCACGACGTCTGGTACGACACCAAGGCCAGCAAGGGTCATTTCAAGCGCTCCGAATCACAGTTCCGCAATTGGGTGACAGCTGACGGGTCCCCCGGACCGTCGGGCGAATCCGGCTTCAAGGCCGAGGCCGGACGCTACCATCTCTATGTGTCGCTCGCCTGCCCCTGGGCGCACCGCACCCTGATCTTCCGCAACCTCAAGAAACTGCAGGATCTGATCTCGGTCTCCGTCGTCGACTACCTGATGCTGGAAAACGGCTGGGAATTCCGCAAACGCGACGGCGCAACCGGCGACGCCCTGTTCGGCTCCGACTATCTCTACCAGGTCTATCTCAAAGCCGATCCCGCCTATTCCGGCCGCGTCACGGTTCCGGTCCTTTGGGACAAGCAGCAGAACACGATTGTCTCGAACGAAAGCGCCGAAATCATCCGCATGATGAACAGCGCCTTCGACGGCATCACCGGTTCCGATGTCGATTTCTACCCTGAAGATCTGCGCATTGAGATCGACGCGATCAACGCGGTCATCTACAACACCGTCAACAACGGCGTCTACAAGGCGGGCTTCGCCACCACGCAAGACGCCTATGAAGAGGCCGTCTCAAACCTGTTCGAAACGCTCGACAGTCTCGAGACCCGTCTCTCGAAAAGCCGCTACCTGCTCGGAGACAAGCTGACCGAAGCCGACTGGCGGCTGTTCACCACACTCATCCGCTTCGATCCGGTCTATGTCGGCCACTTCAAATGCAACATCCGCCGCATCGCCGACTACCCGAACCTTTCAGCCTATCTGCGCGATCTCTACCAGCACGAGGGCGTGGCCGAGACCTGCAATCTCCTCCACATCAAGCACCACTACTACGAGAGCCACAAAACCATAAACCCGACCGGCATCGTCCCGACAGGACCAGAGCTCGATCTCGACGCACCGCATGGGCGGGGGTAGGAAAGCGGGTAACTCTCACCAGTACTCCCCCTTCTCGATCTTTCCCGAAAGCTCCTGCAATCGGCGCGCTGTCGCCTGGGTGACCTCAGGCGGTAGCGCGTCGAGCGCAAAGAAGCCGCTTTCCGCAATTTCGTAATCCGCGGCGCGCGGCGCCGTCTGGTTGACGTGGACCTTGTAGAACAGCACGTGGTCGCGCTTCGAGGCGTTGCGGTTCAGGTAGACGTGGAAAAGCTCCGGCACTCCCAGGACTTCCAGATTGCCCTCTTCCCGCAGTTCCTTGTGCAGCGCCTGAAGCGCGGTTTCGCCGCGTTCCATGCCGCCGCCGGGCATATACCATCCGGGAACATAGGTGTGGCGCACCAGGAAAATCCGGCCTTCGTCATCGAAACAGGCGGCCCGGACACCCATCGTCATGCCGCGGGTGACGATGAACGCCTTGTGCATCAGCCAGACGAGAATGCGGGCGCGGCCGCCAGTAACTTCGGGAATGCCCTGCTCAACCATTCAGGCGTTCCACTTCATAACTTCGGGAGCGGCGATAAATTCGGTACCAATTGCTCTCTCATGCGTTATGTCTTCGCCATGTTCAAGTTCGCGCATATTTCCGATATCCACCTGGGGCCCCTTCCGCGGCTGACGATGCGCGAGCTTCTGTCAAAACGCATCACCGGTTTCGTCAACTGGCACCGCACCCGCCGTAAGCATCTTCTCGTCAACACGCTGGATCTGCTGTTGAGCGACATGAAGGACCGGGAGCCGGACCAGTTGCTCATCACAGGCGATCTGGTCAATTTGGCGACCAAGATCGAAACCCGGCTGGCCCGCGAATGGCTCGACACGATCGGCGATCCCGCCGACACCACAGTCGTGCCGGGCAATCACGATGCCTATGTGCCGGGCGCTCACGACAAGTCGGTTGCCGCCTGGTATCCCTTCGTGAAAAGCGACGACGATCCGGGCGAATGGCCGAAGGACGATCACATCTTCCCGACCTACCGGGAGCGTGGCCCGATCGCCATCATCGGCTGCTCCACATCCAACGCGACGCCGCCGTTTTCCGCATCCGGCTATTTCAGCCCGCGCCAGGCGCGCGAAACCGTGAACCTGCTGAAGAAAGCCGGCGAACGTGGCCTGTTCCGCGTGGTGATGATTCACCACCCGCCGATCCACGGCGCGGCGTCATCGCACAAGCGTATGATCGGCATCCGTCGATTTGCTGCGGCCATCTCGACCGGCGGCGCCGAACTGGTGCTGCACGGCCATACGCATCTCAACACCGTCTACGAACTCAAGACCCATAACCGGCCCGTGCCGGTCGTCGGTATAGCGTCCGCCTCGCAGGGTCCGGGCGGCCACAAGCCACCTGCTTCCTACAACCTGTTTTCGCTGTCGGGCGAACCTGGCAACTGGAACCTGGTTTGCGAACGCTACGGGCTGACACAGGCAGGTGACGGCATTGCGCTGGACAGCAGCCACGTCTTTTATGGCGATCAACCGATGCCTATGCCGGCGATCCAGCCCGAGACCGTCGAAATCTTGTAGATTAATTGCGTCGCCTGTTGCAAATGCATCACATTCGATTCATAGCTTAACGAGATGGCCGTAATCATAACGCATAGCCCCGTTAAGCTTGTTTCCGCATGAACAATCCGACCCAGACCATGGACATTCGCCGTGACCTCGTAGCCTTGCTGCCGAGGCTTCGTCGTTTCGCGTTGACGCTTGCAGGCACCGCCGAGGATGCCGACAGGCTGGTGCGCGAAGTCTGTTCGCGTGCGATCCAGAAAAGCCATCACTGGAAGGGCGAAGGCCGCATCGAAAGCTGGCTGTTCAGCCTGATGCGCACCGCCTGGTCCGACGAGATCAAGAAGCGCCGCAAGACCCAGCCGTCCTCCACCCCGAAGGCACAGGGCGTCGTATCGGCTACCGAAATTTCCACGATGGCCACATCGGATCAGATCCTGCTGTCCCTACCCTCAGGCCTCGCCAGTGTCTTCCTTCTCGTGGATGTAGAATCGTTTGCCTATGGCGAAGCGGCGGCGATCCTCGGCATTCCGGAACAGGCCTTCGCCGAACGCCTGTGTTCTGCACGGCTCAGACTGTCGGAAATCGCGCCGGAAGCATCGGAGCGCCGCGCATGAAAGCCAGTGCTTCCTCGCCCGCGCTCGAACGGCGCATTTCCGCCTTCCTGGATGGCGAAGCCAACGAACACGAACGGCAGGAGATCGAAGCGCTTCTGGTCAACGAGCCTCAGGCGCGGGCCCTGCATGACAGTCTGAAGCGCGGCACGGATTTCGGTCGGCGCGTCTTCGACGATGCCATGAAGGAACCATTGCCGCTCGAACTCGTCCGCACCATCAAGAACGCACCACTGCCGCGCCGCGCGATCAGGCTGCCTGATGACAAAAAGCGTCAGGCACTCTCGTTCAAGCCAAGCAGAACGCAGGCCCTTGTCGCATGTCTTCTCAGTCTCTGCCTCGGCGGCGGCATCGGCTATGCGCTCGGCACCCAGCCGGGATCGACCCGTCTCGGCGGCTCGGAAGTGCAGCTCGACTCGCGGGACTGGCTTGACGACGTCGTCGCCCATTACCGGCTCTATACCCGCTTGCCCGATCGTCTGGTGGAAATCGGTGCCGACAGGCCCGGCGATATTCTCGCATGGCTGACAACAGGCACCGGCATCGCCTTTCGCATTCCGGACCTGTCGCAAAGCGGGCTGACCTTCGCCGGCGCACGGCTTTTCACCGCCGACAACCGCCCCTCCGGCCTCCTCCTCTACCGCCGCGGCGATGAAGGAGAGATCATCGCGATCACCTTCTCCAAGACCCGTCCGGACACCAACAAACCGGTCGAGGACATCCGCGCCGATACGGGTCTTGTGTCCTGGAGCACGCCGCTCGCGACCTATGTCGTCGTCGGCCCCTCCTCCGCCGCCGATCTCGACGAGATCGCCGCCAAGGCCGCGGGACTGATCTGAGCCTCCGGCCTGCTTCGAAGCCCATCCGCCCGATCTGATCCCAACAAAAAACCGCATCGGCTGGCGATGCGGCTTCTGTCTTCTAATGCCTTACAGAATCCTACTACTGGCCGCGTTCTTCCAACACCCGGTTGGCAGCAGACACGATCGCATCGAGCGATGCCGTCACGATGTTGTTGTTGATGCCGGCGCCGAACAGCTTTCCACCCGGATGCTCGACCTCGACATAGGCGATCGCCGAGGCGTTCGAGCCATGCTGCAGCGAGTGTTCCGAATACTCGTTCACCGACAACTCGATCCCGAGATAGGCCGACAGCGCATTGATGAACCCGTCGATCGGGCCCGTGCCGCGGCCTTCGATCGTCTTCGTCTCACCACCATCGGTGATCTCGGCGGAAACGACGCGGATGCCCTTGTGCTCCATCCCGGCCGGGAACGTCTGGTGATCGACGAATTTCAGCCGTGCGGCAGGCTGGTCCACATAGCGCTCGATAAAGCGCTCATGGATGCGCTTGGAAGCGACTTCCTTGCCTTCCTCGTCGGTAATCCGCTGGATGTCCTCGCGGAACTCCACCTGCAGATTGCGCGGCAGGTTGATGCCGTAATCCTGCTGCAGGATATAGGCGATGCCGCCCTTGCCCGATTGCGAGTTGATGCGGATGATCGCCTCGTAGGACCGGCCGACGTCGCGCGGGTCGATCGGCAGGTAAGGCACTTCCCATACCGGATGGTTGGCGGTCTTGATCGCCTTCATGCCCTTGTTGATCGCGTCCTGGTGCGAGCCGGAAAACGCCGTATAGACCAGTTCGCCGACGTAAGGATGGCGCTCGGGAATGACCATTTCGTTCGAATATTCGTAGACGTCCTTGATGCGCTCGATATCGGTGCAGTCCAGCCCAGGATCAACGCCCTGCGTGTACATGTTGAGCGCCAGCGTCACCACGTCGACATTGCCGGTGCGCTCGCCATTGCCGAACAGCGTGCCTTCGACGCGGTCGGCGCCAGCCATCAGCGCCAGCTCCGTCGCCGCAATCCCGGTGCCACGGTCGTTGTGCGGATGCAGCGAGATGATAACCTTTTCTCTGGAGTCGATATTGCGGCACATCCATTCGATCTGGTCGGCGTAGATGTTGGGCGTCGCCATCTCGACGGTCGAGGGCAGGTTGAGGATCAGCTTGTTGTCGGCAGTCGGCTTTACGACCTCGATGACTGCGTTGCAGATCTCCAACGCCACTTCCAGCTCGGTGCCGGTAAAGCTTTCCGGCGAATATTCGAACCGGTAATCGCCGCCGGCCTTGGCAGCCATGTCGGTGATCATCTTCGCCGCGTCGACGGCGATCTGCTTGATGCCGCGGACATCCTTGCCGAACACCACACGGCGCTGCAGTTCCGATGTCGAGTTGTAAAAGTGGATGATCGGATGCTTGGCGCCTTCCAGCGATTCGAACGTGCGGGTGATCAGTTCCGGCCGGCACTGAACCAGCACCTGCATCGACACATCGTCGGGAACGCCACCCTCTTCGATGCACCAGCGGGCAAAGTCGAAATCGGTCTGCGAAGCCGACGGGAAACCGATCTCGATTTCCTTGAAGCCCATATCCAGGAGCAGCTTGAACATGCGGGCCTTGCGGTCGTGGCCCATCGGGTTGACCAGCGACTGGTTGCCGTCACGCAGGTCCACCGAGCACCAGATCGGCGCCTTGTCGATCACCTTCGACGGCCAGGTCCGGTCGGGAATGTTGATGGCGGGATAGGCACGGTATTTCACCGCCGCGTCGGCCATACCCTTAGCCTTGTTGGCAGTAGTCACGTTGGAATTCTTGGCGTCCATGGTCTTCGAGTCCTCGTCCTATCCATCCGCCGCGCGCCGCACTTTTGGGGCCTGCTTGGTAAGGATGGCGACCTCTTAAGGTCTGTCTCAGCTATATCGGTAAATCTTGCGAGGAGCTCTTACGCCGGCGGGCTTTCGGCCGCCGGGCGCTCCTCAACGGACCCGGCAACCGAGTGTAAGGTCGAGGCTAAGAAGCGAGAGAGGCGCGAAAACCGTCGCCCCAGCAGCGAAGCTGCGGGTCGGCAAACGGTCGGACATGATCGCACCTGTCATGGTCATAGAAGAATCTATAGCGGGCGGGCAGAGAACGTGCAAGTGCACTTTCGAACGGCATTTGATGTTACAACGACGGCCGCGGTTCCCTTTCAAGGCAATCTTTCGCGTCTGAGAGCCTTCTGCAAACCCATCATCACGCCACCGGCCAGCAGACCCCAGAACGCCCCCGAGATCCCGGCGAAGGCGATTCCGGAAGCGGTGACCATAAAGGTGATGGCTGCAGCCTCGCGGGTAGCGGGATTGTGGTAGGCAGCATATGCCGCGTTCGAGAACGCGCCGATCAGCCCGAGCCCGGCGACGGCCTGCAACAGGATCGGCGGCGCGAGCGATACGAAGGCGATAATGCCGCCGGCCACCAGCCCCAGCGCCGCATAGCTGAAGCCGCCGATGATCGCCGCTACGTAACGCCGGGCGGGATCCGGATGAGCGTCGGTACTGGCACACATCGCCGCCGTGATCGCCGCCATGTTGACCGGCACGCCGCCAAAAACGCCGACAAGCGAGGACAGGGCGCCGGTTGCCACGAACATCGGTCCGGGATGCGGCTCGTATCCGTGCGCCTTGAGGATCGCGATGCCGGGAATGTTCTGCGACGCCATGGTGACGATAAACAGTGGCACCGCCACGGAAATCGCGCCGTGCCAGGTAAACACCGGCTCGACGAACACGAATTGCGGATGGATCGCAGCGCCGATCTGGCTCAGCGTATCTGCCGGCAGGTCGACGCCGAAGATCAGCACCAGCATCATCGCGGCAAGCGAGGCCGGCACGGCCAGAAGCCGCCAGCGCGACACGACGACCGCCCAGGTCAGCACGATCGGCAGTCCCAGCATCGGGTCGAACGCCACCGCCTTCACGGGAGCAAGACACAGGCCGAGCAGGATACCGGCCAGCATCGCATTGGCAAGCGGCCCCGGGATCATCCGGATCGCGCGCCCGAGCGGCTGGAACAGGCCCGACAGCATGATCAGCCCGCCACAGATGACGAAGGCGCCGACGGCTGCGGGAAATCCGCCCTCGATCATCCCGATCCCCGAGAGAAGAGCGGCACCAGGCGTCGACCATGCAATGCTGATCGGCATCTTGAGAGCGGCCGAGAAACTCACGGCAAGGATACCGAGCGCCAGGGAAAGCGCCAGGAGCGCGGAGGCAACCTGATCGCTATTGGCGCCCATTGCCTGCAAACCCTGGATGATCACGGCAAACGAACTGACGAAACCGACAAACGCGGTCAGCATCCCCATCGTCAGGGCGGAAAAAGAGAAGTCTTTGAACATGATGAGAACCCGACGCGGTGAAGGGTGCATGGAGCACGACCCGCCGCCGCGAGACAAGCCCAAGAGATGACCAGCCCGACTGATTTTTTCCGATTTTCAGTCATGTATAAAGGGCCGGATTTCTCAAAAATATTGGAGTGGAGACCAGTATTTCGGCTCGACGACCCGTCCGGCGCCGTTCCATCTCAGACTAAATTAAGCCTTGTCTGAAATGTTGGAAGGAGACCTGTTGGAACATTGCATGCTCTTCTCTTCCTCCATGATAAAGCCCGGCCGAAGCCGGGAACGGCGATTCTACCGGTTCGGCTGGTATCTGCCCGCCTTCATTATGGTCGCTGCGGTCATTTTCGGAATTGTCCGGGCCGATCTGGAAGAGCGCGCCCAATACATGGCGCAGCAGCGGCTCGTCGCGTCGGAACAACTGGCGCGCGTGTCCTCAAGCCTCGAAACCAATATTCGCGGCAACGTCAATCTGGTCCAGGGTCTCGTTGCCGCGATCGCTGCAAACCCATCCATCACGCAAACGCAATTTGCGCAGCTCTCGGAGCGAGTCTTCGCTGTTCCCTCGCAGCTGAAGAACGTCGCCGTGGCGCCCGATCTTGTGATCCGGTACGTCTACCCTTACGACCAGAACAAGCAGCTTGTCGGACGAGACTACACGGCCGACCCCAAACGGTCAGTGTCCGTCATGGAGGCGATCAAGCGCCGGGCCACCACGATCGCCGGACCTGTCGAACTCGCTCAGGGCGGACTGGGACTGCTGGCCCGCTACCCGGTTTTCTCGCAAGCCAACGGACATTTCTGGGGCATCGTCTCGAGCGTGATCGACGTGGAGCGCCTGTTCCGCGACATCGACCTCGATACCGAACGGCAACCCCTCAGCATCGCGATCTCCAGGCGGCCGGCACCGGTTGCGAAGGACGTCTTTACCGGTGACCCGGCGATCTTCTCCGCCGATGCGGTTCGTGCCCGCATCGAGCTCGGATACGACACCTGGTATCTCGCAGCGGTCCCGAAAGCCGGCTGGAACACGACCCCGCCGGATATCGGTTGGCTTTATGCCTACGCGACGCTGATCGCACTCTGTATCGTCGCCCCGATGATCTGGGTGGGGATCTTGATGAGGCAGCGCAATCGCCACATCGTCGATCTGCAACACCGGGAGGAGCAGTTCGAGACCATTCACCACCGGTTGACGCTGGCACTCGAAGCGTCGCAGATCGGCGTCTGGGAATACGAGGGCGCCACAGACCGCCTTTTCTGGGACGAGCGGCTCAAGGACCTCTATTCTGCGCCTCCGGGCAAGGACATCTTCACCTACGAGGACTGGCGTTCGACTGTCCATCCGGACGATATCGAGACGGCTGAAAATCGGCTGAACGAGGTCATCGGTGCCACCGAGCCCTATATTACCCAGTTCCGGATTGTCCGACCTTCGGGCGAGATCCGTCACATCCGCGCACACGGCAAGGCCTACAAAACATCGGGAGGCGTCGAACGCGTCGTTGGCGCCAATTGGGATGTCACTGATGACGTCAATCTGCAGATCGAACTGCGGGAGGAGCGCGCCCGCGCGGAAGAACAGAACGAGCGGTTGCGCGCGACACGCCGCACGTTGCAGCACCAGTCCTTGCACGACGCCCTGACCGGCCTTCCCAACCGGCGCTTTCTCGACCAGTTCATGGAGGCCTCGAACGCGACGACGCACAGTCACCGCCTGGCCTTCATCCATTTCGATCTCGACCGCTTCAAGGAAGTCAACGACACGCTCGGCCACGCGGCCGGCGACGAGGTCCTGCGCCAGACGACGGCCCGGCTCCTGGAACTGATCGGCCATGACGAATTCGTCTCGCGGATCGGCGGCGACGAATTCGTGGTCGTCACCAGCGGCCCGGCCCCGGAAGAGCGCGCAAAACATCTCGGCCGCTCGATCGTCAAGGCGATCGCCAAACCGATGACGATCGACGGCCAGGAATGCCATGTCGGCTGCAGCGCCGGCATCGCCATGCAGACGCTTGCGTGCGAAGAACCGCGCCAGTTGCTGATCAATGCCGACGTCGCACTGTACGAGGCCAAGAAACGCGGCCGTAACCGCGCCGAGGTGTTTTCCGAGTCCCTGCTTCTGACGGCGATCCAGGTAAAGCGCACGTCCGACGAGCTTCTCGCGGCAATCGAGAACGACCAGATCGTTCCCTTCTTCCAGCCGCAGTTCGATGCCGTCACCCTCGATATCGTCGGTGTCGAGGCGCTGGCCCGCTGGGTCCACCCGACCCGCGGCCTGCTCGCGCCCGAAGCGTTTCTCGATATCGCCGAAGGTCTTCATCGCTCCGGTGAAATCGACGCGCTCATTCTCGAAAAAGCGCTGTTCCAGGCCACCCGCTGGCGTGCCCGCGGGCTTGCCGTCCCAAGGGTCTCTGTCAATGTCTCGGCCCAGCGCCTGAAGGACGAAAACCTGTTGGAGCAGCTGTCGCACCTGTCGTTTGCGCCGGGCAGCATTGCATTCGAACTTCTGGAATCGATCTCGTTTGAAGGAAACGACCGCGGCCTGCGCAAGATCATCGGCACGCTGAAGGATTTGGGTATCGATATCGAGCTGGATGATTTCGGCTCCGGACACGCTTCGATCGTCAGCCTGCTGGAACTCGGCCCCAAGCGGCTGAAGATCGACCGGCAGCTGATTTCGCCGCTTCAGGCGTCGGGTCCCCAGCACCGGCTTGTGGCTTCGATCATCGAGATCGGCCGTTCGCAAGGGATCGAAATCGTCGCCGAGGGCGTCGAAACGGAAGCCCATATGGATATCCTGCGTGGCCTTGGTTGCCAGGTGCTGCAGGGTTATGCCTTCGCGGAACCGATGTCGCCCGATGCGTTCATGGATTTTGCCGCCCACTGGCAGCAGGGCCGCGTCCCGGCAACCGCCGTACCCACCCGCAAGCTCGCCTGATATCGCGCGGTGGTCGAAAGGGTTCCGGTCATCCGGACCTGTCGGCCCATACCCGCGCCTGAAACGATTGCCCTCAAACGCAAAAATCCCCCGCCGGCCTGAAGCCGACGAGGGATTTTGATTTGTCAGAACGACGTCTGGATCAGATTTCGCTCTGCGACGTCACGATCTTGGATGCGAGACCATAGGCGACGGCTTCCTGTGCCGACAGCCAGTAGTCGCGGTCCGTATCGGCTGCGATCTTTTCGATCGGCTGGCCGGTTGCTTCTGCCATGATCTTGTTCAGGCGTTCGTTCATCTTGATGATTTCACGGGCCTGGATCTCGATGTCGGAGACCATGCCGCGCGTACCGCCAGATGGTTGGTGAAGCAGGAAGCGGGTGTTCGGCAGCGCGATGCGGCGTTCCTTCGGAACCGACACGTAGATCAGGGCGCCTGCAGAAGCGACCCAGCCCGTGCCGATCATCCAGACCTTCGGCTTGATGAACTTGACCATATCATGAATCGAATCGCCCGACTCGACATGGCCGCCCGGGGAATTCACGTAGATGCGGATGTCTTCGTCGCTGGCTGCGGCAAGTGCCACGAGCTGCGTGTTGACCTTCTGCGCCAGTTCCTGGGTGATCGCTCCGTAGATGAAGATCGAACGCGACTTGAAAAGATTCGCCTCCGTTTCCTTACCGAGCGGCAGTTCCTTCGTCTTGTCTTCTGTGTCGTCTTCGTCGTTCAGCACGGTCAAAGTCTCCTGCATGAAATTCATATACGGGACATAATGTGTTCGCGGTCACAAAACAATGCACCCCGGCCTGAACATGGCAAGCTTCCAACGACTAAGGTGAATGACGTAGTCCGCATCGCCGGATCGTTACAATTGGCAATGGACGCGGTGACTGCTCTTGCCTATCGTTTTACGCTTCACGCATCATGTATTTCATCGGGGATCAAAATGTTGACCAGACCTTTCCAAACCGCCCTGAAGCATATTTCGCTCGCAACGGGCGCAGTCGTCGTTGCTGCCGCTCCCGCCTTTGCCCATCTCGATCCTGAAGCACATGGCTCGTTCATGGCCGGCATTTCGCACCCGATCTTCGGCCTCGACCACGTGCTTGCCATGCTCGCCGTCGGCCTCTGGGCAGCACAGATCGGCGGCAAGGCCATCTGGTCCGTGCCTGCCGCATTCGTCGGCACCATGGCGCTCGGCTTCGTGCTCGCGGCCTCCGGTCTCGATCTGCCTTTCGTTGAACCGGCGATCCTCGCCTCGGTCATCGCACTCGGTCTTCTGGTCGCCACCGCCGTCAAGCTTCCGACAGCCGCCT
>Ga0213834_100322_pt1 | contig 28955 bp, 25 predicted proteins | sample SWPTP12_FD_160580 | JGI IMG/M metagenome (GOLD analysis project Ga0213834, IMG submission 160580) | Coastal seawater microbial communities from Marineland, Florida, United States - SWP TP1 #2 | ecosystem: Environmental > Aquatic > Marine > Coastal | place: USA: Florida | collected 2016-08-06 | reverse complement strand
CTGAAATTCGCCGCATCCTCGACGCTGCCGCTGCCCTTGTAGCGCGCCACTTTCGGATACGCGCACAGCGGACGCGAACGCGTCGCCGACCAGGCCGCCGGCAAGTCCGCATTTACCCCGCCCGCGTTGCCGGCGCCGCGCGCGCTGGCGATGACGCTGTCCGGCGCCTGGCCCTTTTCGACCCAGTTCACCAGCGGCGTGAGCATGTCGAACTGGTCCAGCGCCGGGCCGCCGGAACAGTGGTTCATGCCCGGCACCCGGAAGAAGCGCGTGAAGGCCGCCGTATCGGCGCCGTTGGCCGAGAACAGCCGTTCATACCAGGCGGTGGTGTCGTCGCTCGAGAAGATCGGGTCGCTGGTGCCGTGGTAGACCATCATCTTGGCGCCACGGTTCTTCAGGGCGGCGAGGCCGTTGGCGTCCGGCGCCACCATGAAGGACAGCGCGTTCTCGGGATAGGTCGTGCTGGTGGCCTTGATGCTGGCCAGCAGGGCGTCCAGGTTGGCGTTCAGGACGAAGGCGTTGCCGTCGAAACCGGCCACCGCGGCGGGCGGCGCCTGCCAGATGAAGGCGATCGCACCGGCGTCGCGCTGCATCGGCGAAGTGAATTTCCAGGAGGCCCAGCCGGATGTCGCCAGGCCCGCGTCCCACGGAAAGCTGGTGTAGATCGTGGCGCCGCTCTCGGTGCTGGCGCCGGCGAACAGGGCGCCGATGCCGCTCTTCTGCGCCGCCGAAAGGCAGGAGCCGTCGCGCGTGGCGGCGCAGGTCGGCACGTCGCGGTTCAGGTCGAAGGCCTTCTGGCAGGCGAGGGTATCCTGCACGAGGCCGTCGGCGGCGCCGTCGAGCGCGTCGCACTTGCCCAGCACCGCGTTCGAGACCAGCGCGCGCTCGGCCAGCGTGAAGCCGCTACCGAGGTCGCCCGGGGTGGTGGCGAGCGAAGCATAGGTCTTGCCGCCCGCGACATTGGCCAGGGCGGCCAGCGGCAGCCGGTAGCCCGGATTGCCGACCAGGACGCCGTCGTACTGGTCGGCGTAGCGCGCCGCTGCCACCATCGCGTGGCGCCCGCCGTTCGAACAGCCGCCGATGTAGGAGCGGTCCGGGCCCTTGCCGTAGGCGGCCTGGATGATGGCCTTCGCCATCGGCGTGAGCTTGCCGACGGCCTGGTAGCCGTAGTCGAGGCGGGCTTGCGGATCGATGCCGAAGAAGGGCGTCGGCGCCTGGTGGCCGGCGTCCGAACTGATCACGGCAAAGCCGAGGTTGAGCGCATTCTCGAGCGGACCGCCGCCGCCCACCGGGCCGGTCGCGGCGACGACGCTGCCGTCGACGCCGCCATTGGCCTGGTAGAAGAAGCGCCCGTTCCAGGCGGCCGGCAGGCGCATCTCGAAGCCGATCGCGTAGGCCGCGCCGTCGACCGGGCTGGTACGGCGCCCGAGCTGGCCCGTCACCAGGCAGTGCTGGCCGACCGGCTTGCCGGCGATGCCCAGGGCGCCCGCCGCGACCGGCGCTGCGCTCGTGATCACCGTGCCGGGATAGCTGATGCGGCTCGCCAGTTCCGCGCAGGGGCCGAGCGCGGCGCCGACGGCAGGGGCCAGTTGCGGCAGTTGCGGCGCTTGCGCCACGGGCGGGACGGTGGGCGTGACCAGGGGGGCGTCGTTGTCGCTGCAGCCGGCCAGGGCGAAGGCGGCAAGCGCCGCCGCGGTACTCAATGACAAAGCGTTCATGCGTAAGGTCTCCTCTGTAGGAAAACAGATCAAGTCGAAACGATGGGATGATGAAGACCCGCCGCGGCCAGGCAGCCGCAGCGGGAGACTGACGGCGGACTTAGTCCGGCATCACGTCCTTGAGGGTACTGATCGGCTGGTTGACCAGCTTGCCGTTGACGCGCTTGACTTCGCGGATGTACATGTTCTGCACGATGTCGCGCGTCTTCGGATCGATGCTGATCGGGCCGCGCGGGCTGTTCCACTTCATGCCGGAGAGGGTCTTGACGGCCGCGTCGCCATTGACCTTGCCGTTCAGGCGCTTGATGGTCTCGTAGACCATGCCCATCGTGTCGTACGCGGCGACGGTCACGAAAGTAGGCGGCTTGCCGCCCGGGTTGGCGTCCGCATAGGCCTTCAGGAAGACCCGGTTGGCGTCGTTGTCGAGCGCCGTCGAGTAGTTCAGCACCGTCACCGCGCCCAGTGCGCGTTCGCCCAGCGCTTCCAGGGTGGGCGAGTCGCTCGTCATGTCGCCCACGCCGAGGAACTTGATGCCGGCCTTGTCGAGGCCCTTGTCGCTGTAGGCTTTCAGGAGGCCGATGCCGTCCTCCACGCCGGGCGCGAAGAAGAACAGGGCATCCGGCTTTTCATCCTTCACGCGCTGGACGAACGGCGAATAGTCGGGGTTCGCCAGCGGCGTGCGAGAAGAACCCACGATCTTGCCGCCGCCTTCGGTGAAGCCCTTGGCGAACAGCTTTTCGGCGTCATGACCGGTGCTGTAGTCCGAGACCAGCGAATACACCCGGCCGATCTTGTTCTGCGCGGTCCAGGTGCCGAAGGGTTCCGTCATCTGCTGCATCGTCATCGAGGTGCGCAGCATGTAGGGCGACTTGGCCGTGATGCCGGTCGTGACCGCGTTCATGACGATCATCGGCACCTTGCCTTGCGTGGCCACCGGCGCCACGGCCAGCGCGCTCGGCGTCAGCGAAAAGCCGACCAGGAAGCTGACCTTCTCGCGCCCGACCAGCTCCTGCGCCGCGCGCTTGGACAGCTCGACGTTGCTGCCGCCGTCGTCGCGGTAGATGATTTCGATCTTCTTGCCGGCCACCTTGTCGCCGTTAAGCTTCATGAAGGTCTTGATGCCGTCCTCGAAGGGCTTGCCGATGTTCACGAAAGGGCCGGTCAGGGCGGCGATGACGCCGATCTTGATGGTGTCGCCGTCCTGCGCGTAGGCACTGGTGCCGGCGAAGGGCAGGATTGCCAGGGTCATGCAGGCCAGGGTCTTGAGTTTCATGCTGTCTCCTTGTCGTTGTTTTATATCGTTTATTGCGCAAGTATCGTTTGTGATGCCAGTCCGTCGTACATCGCATCGACCAGGGCCGCGCGCCGCGTCAGCACGGCGGCCTGGTTGATCGAACCCTTGTCGGTCTGCTCGCGCGCGTCGATCGACGGCGGCTCGGCCAGCAGCAGCATGCGTTCGACCCGGGTCGAGGAACCGCTGGCGTTCTCGTTCAGGGTGGCGAGCAGCGCCTGGAAAAAGTCGCGCACCGGGGCGCTGGCGAGTACCTCGGCCGCCGCCGTCCCCGGCGCCAGGCCGGAGAGCGCCAGGCAGTTGTCCAGCCGCGGGAACACCAGCAAACCGATCGCATGCCGGTCCAGGCCCGTCACCACCGCATCCTGCACATACGGCGCGCCCTGGCTGATGACGCGTGCGCGCAGCGGGCCGACGCTGACAAACGTGCCCGAGCTGAGCTTGAAGTCTTCGGCGATGCGGCCGTCGAACATGAAGCCCCATTCCGGGTGCGCTTCGTCGACGAAGCGCAGCGCGTCGCCGGTGCAGTAATAGCCGTCGGCGTCGAAGGCGGCGCTGGTGAGGTGGGGCGCGCGCCAGTAGCCGGGTGTGACGTGCGGGCCGTGGAAGCGCGCTTCGCGCTTGCCGCCGATCGGCACCAGCTTCACTTTGCAGCCCGGCGCGGGCACCCCGACATAACCGGCGCGGCTGATGGGCCCGGTGCCGAAGGTGCACGAGGGCGAGGTCTCCGTCATGCCCAGGCCCGTCATGATGCGGATCGATTCGCCGCAGCGGCGCAGCGCGACCGCATCCAGGTGCTCCCAGGCCGCCTGCGACAGCCCGGCGCCGGCGCAAAAGAACAGTTTGACGCGCGAGTAGAAGGTGCGCGCCAGCCGGTCGTCCGTCTCCAGCGCCTCGGCCAGCATCTCCCAGGCGACCGGGATGTTGAAGTAGACGGTCGGGGCGATGTCGCGCAGGTTGTTCAGCGTGGTGGCGAACTCGCGCGGCGTCGGGCGGCCGTCGTCCAGGTAGAGCGTGCCGCCGTTGTACAGGACGATCCCGACGTTGTGGCTGCCCCCGAAGGTATGGTTCCACGGCAGCCAGTCGAGCAGTACCGGGGGCTCATCGCCGAAGAAGGGGAAGGTCTGCAGCAGCATCTGCTGGTTCGAGCACAACATCTGGTGGGTCGTGATCACCGCCTTCGGCTTCTTGGTCGAGCCCGAGGTGAAGAGGAACTTGGCGATTGTCGCCGGCCCGATCTCCGCGTTGCGCGCGTCGATGCTGGACGCTTGCGTCGCCAGCAGCGCTGCGAAGCTGGTCGCGGCGCGGCCGGGCACCTCGCCGCGCGCCAGGATCAGCTCCGCATCCTCCGGCAGCACGGCCTCGATGGCGCGTGCGAAGACCGTTCCGTCGCTCGCGAACAGCGCGCCCGGCGTCAACTGCTCGATCAGGTCGCGCAGCTTGGCCGGATCGGTCGCCACCAGCGAATAGGCGGGCGAGAGCGGCGCATACGGAATGCCCGCATACATGGCGCCGAGCGCGAGCTGGAAGTGCTCCAGGTCGTTCCCGGACAGGATGACGAGCGGACGCTCGCTCGACAAGCCGCGATCCAACAGGGCCTGGCCGATGCGGCGCGCGCTTTGCAGCACGTCGGCATACGACAAACGGATCCACTCGCCGTCCTCGCCGCGGCGCGCGACCAGGGTGCGTTCCGGATGGGCGCGTGCGCCGGAGACCAGGCGGTCGGTGAAGCGCGCCGGGAAGGGCGCCAGCGGTGTGACGGCGTCGACATGCCAGACGCCGTCTTCCTGCCAGGCCGCGACCTCGGGGTTGCCGAGGGCGACCGCGCGCCGGGGCGCGTCGGCGCCGCCAGCAGGCGCCAGCGAAGATTGGTTCATGACAGCCTCCGCTCAGATCGGGAAGTGGCGCGGCGTGGTTTGCACCGTGATCCAGCGCAGGTCGGTGAATTCGGCGATCGCCGCCTTGCCGCCGAAGCGCCCGTAGCCGCTGCCTTTCACGCCGCCGAAGGGCATCTGCGCCTCGTCGTGCACGGTCGGGCCGTTGAGGTGACAGATGCCCGATTCGATGCGCTGTGCGACCGCCATCGCGCGCCCGATGTCGCGGCTGAAGACGGCCGAGGACAGGCCGTATTCGCTGTCGTTGGCCATCCGGATCGCTTCCTCGTCGCTGTCGAAGCGCAGCACCGAGACGATCGGGCCGAAGGACTCTTCCTGGTACACCAGCATCTCCGGCGTGACCTCGTCGACGATCGCCGGCTGCATGATGTTGCCGTCCACGCTGACGCCCGACTGGGTGACTTTCGCGCCGCGTGCGCGCGCATCCTGCAGCATCGCTTCGACGCGGTTGGCGGCGCTCGGGTCGACCATGCCGGCCAGCGGCGCATCGCTGCGCGCGGCCTTCAGGGTCGCGGTCTTGGCGGCCAGCTTTTCGACGAAGGCCGGCGCCACCTTGCGGTCGACCAGGATGCGGTCGGCCGACATGCAGATCTGGCCCTGGTTGAAGAAGGCACTGAAGGCCGCCGCTTCCACCGCTGCATCGAGGTCGGCGTCGTCGAGCACGACGACCGGATTCTTGCCCCCCAATTCGAGCAGCACCGGCTTCAGGTATCTGGCCGCCGTCTGGGCGATGATGCGCCCGACCTTGGTCGAACCGGTGAAGTTCACACGGCGCACCGCAGGCGCGGCGATCAGGCGCTCGACGACCTGCGCGGCGTCGCCTGGTGCATTCGTGATGACGTTGACGACGCCTTGCGGGAAGCCGGCGTCGACGAAGACCTGGCCGATCAGGCGGTGCAGCGCAGGGCACAGCTCGGACGCCTTCAGGATGACCGTATTGCCGCAGGCGAGCGGCATGGCGACCGCGCGCGTGCCCAGGATGATCGGGGCATTCCACGGCGCGATGCCGACCACCACGCCGCAGGCCTGGCGCAGGCCCATCGCCAGCGATCCGGGTACGTCGGACGGAATGACTTCGCCCGCAATTTGCGTCGTCATGGCGGCCGCTTCGCGCAGCATGTTGGCCGCCAGCGTCACGTTGAACTGGTACCACATCGGCGCGCCCCCGGCCTCGGCGACGGCGGCCTCGACGAACTGGCCGCGCAGCGCTTCCATCTTGTCGGCCGCTTTCAACAGCAGCGAACGGCGCGCGCCGGGCGCCATGGCCGACCAGGCCGGGAAGGCCGCTTGCGCTGCGGCGACGGCGGCGTCGACATCGTCCAGGGTGGCGGCGGCGGCGCGCGTGGCCACCTCGCCGGTGGCAGGATTGCGGCGCTCGAAGGTGGCGCCGTTCGATGCGGCCCTGGCCTGGCCATTCAACAGCAGATCTGCTTGGAACATCAGAGGTCTCCTCTCACTGCATTGGAAGAGGCGGCTGCCCGTTATTCAAGCGCCGCCTGTCATTGGATTGCTGTGCCCTGCGTCTTATGTTGGACGCTTGTAGGTCTGCAGGCCCGGCTTGATGGTTTTATCGTCCAGGAACTGCTTGAGGCCTTCCTTGCGGCCCTTTTCCGGATCGCGCTGGTTCGACTGGTCGGTCTTGGCGTACAGGTAGTCCTCGCCTTGCTCCCAGGTCAGTTCGCGGCAGCGCTTGAAACCGATCTTCGCATAGCGCAGCACGACCGGGTTCTTTTCCAGCAGCTTGCCGGCCAGTTCGATGACGGCGTCGCGCAGCTGCGCCTTCGGCACGCTCTTGTTGATCAGGCCCATGGCGGCCGCTTCCTTGCCGGTGAAGGTGTCGCCGGTCATGATGTAGTGCAGCGCCTGGCGATGGCCCATGGTGTCGGCCACGGCCTTGCTGACCAGGTTGCCCGGCGGGATGCCCCAGTTCACTTCCGACAGGCCGAACACGGCCTCGTCGGCGGCGATCGCCAGGTCGCAGGCCACCAGCGGCGAGAAGGCGCCGCCGAAGCACCAGCCGTTGACCATGGCGATGGTCGCCTTGCTATACATGCGCAGCAGTTTCCACTGCCACTGCGAGCAGTCGCGGCGCATGCGTTCCTGCATGATTTCCGGCTTGCCATCGGTCTCGCGGAAGTATTCTTTCAGGTCCATCCCGGCGGTCCAGGCGTCGCCGGCGCCGGTCAGCACCACCACTTGCGCCTCGTCGTCGAGCTCGAGCGTTTCGAGCACGTCGATCATCTCGCGGTTCAGCGTCGGGCTCATGGCATTGCGCTTTTCCGGGCGGTTCAGGGTGATCCAGCCGATACCGTTCTCGACGTCCACCTTGACGGTCTTCCAGCGCGCTTCGTATTTGGACATACAATGTCTCCTCAGGATGAAGTTTGTTATCAGGCTACCTGATATGTGACTTATACTAGTCCCACCTGATTCGCGTGACAAGCACTTTTTTATGACCACTTCAAAAAAACTTTCGGCAGCCGGCACGGCTGCCGCGGCGCCCAGCAAGCCGATGGGCCTGGCCTACCTGGTCGGCCGCCTCGACCACGTGTTGAACCAGCGCCTGCGCGACGCGATCGCTCCCGCCGGGCTGTCGGTGCCGCAATACACGGCCCTGTCCGTCTTCCGCGCCCACGGCTCCTTGTCGAACGCCCAGCTCGCCACGCGCACGATGATTTCGCCGCAATCGGCCAACGAGATGGTCAAGCAGATGGAAGCGAAGGGCTGGATCGCGCGCACGCCCGATCCGGCGCACGGGCGCATCATCCAGATCAGCCTGACCGAGGCGGGGCAGGCGGTGCTGGGGGAGTGCGATGCGCGGGTAGCCGGGGTGGAACGGATGATGTTTCCCGAACTGGACGAGGCGGGGAGGGCGGAATTGCTGGGGCAGTTGAGGGGCGCGGTAAGGGCCTTGAGTGTGCAGGGAATTTAAGGCTGGGGTCAGGTCTGACATTCGGACACGACCTCTGCATTAACCCTTGTTTGGCTTTTCAAAGCGACAACTGCACGCTGACGACAAGTCGACGCTTCCTTGTCCAACGGCACCAGCATACGCGGCCAAATTTCACCGATGTCGATAGGTAATTTGAACGTATGGTTGAGGTCGTGTCCGAATGTCAGACCTGACCCCAGCTCTACAGCAGCGAGATACCGAAACGCTTCAGCGCCAGCGCGAACAGGCCGAAGCACACGACCGTCAGCACCGTGCAGGCGCCGAGCGTCGGCCAGAATCCGAGGCGCTGGAGCAGCCAGGGAAAGGCGAGGAACATCGGCAGCGTTGGCACCACATACCAGAAGGTGTACCAAGCGTGGTTCGCGAGCTTGGCCGCCGGCTGGTGTTCCAGGTGCAGCCACACCAGGGTAAGCAGGGTGATCATCGGCAGCGCGGCGATGAAGCCGCCGAAGCGGTCGCTGCGCTTGGCGGCCTCGGACACCAGCACGACAACCGCCGCGGTGATCAGGTATTTCGTGATGATCCACTTCATTGTTTGTCCTTGACTTCGCTGTGCAGGTTCCGCATGGTAGTCGAAGTGGCTACCGGCGCCGCAGATCTTGTTAGGATCAGCCCATGACGACCACAACCCTTTTCGCCGGCTTTCAGGCCAGGCACATCACGGTCGCCCCCGGCATCGGCATTCACGCGATCGTCGGCGGCTCCGGCCCTCCCTTGCTGCTCCTGCATGGCCACCCGCAAACCCACGCGATCTGGCACCGGGTCGCGCCGACGCTGGCGCAGCGCTTCACGGTCGTGGCCATCGACCTGCGCGGCTATGGCGATTCGTCGAAACCGCCGGGCGACGCCGACCATGCGAACTACAGCAAGCGCGCCATGGCGTTGGACGCGCTGACGGTGATGCGCACGCTCGGCTTCGAGACCTTCGGCGTCCTCGCCCACGACCGCGGCGCACGGGTAGCGCACCGGCTGGCGGCCGATCATCCGCAGGCAGTACGCAAGATGGCGCTGCTCGACATCGCGCCGACCCTGGCCATGTATGCGCAGACCAATGAAGACTTCGCGCGCGCATACTGGCACTGGTTCTTTCTGATCCAGCCGGCGCCGCTGCCCGAGCGCCTGATCGAAGCCGATCCCGCCGCCTATGTGGTCGATGTCATGGGCCGCCGCAGCGGAGGGTTGACCGTGTTCGATCCGGCGGCGCTGGCCGAATACCAGCGCTGCCTGGCGCTGCCGGGGGCCGCGCACGGCCTGTGCGAGGATTACCGCGCCGCGGCCGGCATCGATCTCGAGCACGACCGCGAGGACCGCGACCACGGCGCGCGCCTGGCCATGCCGCTGCTCGTGCTGTGGGGCGAGCAGGGCGTGGTGCACCGCTGTTTCGAGCCATTGAGGGAATGGCGCCTGGTTGCGGACGATGTGCGCGGCGAAGCGCTGCCCTGCGGGCACTACATCGCGGAGGAAGCGCCCGCGGCCTTGCTGGCGCGGGTGCTGCCGTTTTTCAGCGCCGGGTGAGGGCCACCCCACGGACCGCACATGGGGCGCATGCGGGGGGCGCCTGACTTGAGCGTTCGCGCCGGCGCTGCTCATTCGTCGATCTCCCAGTTCGACGGTTCGTCGACCGGCCTTGGCAGGCGGCCCTCGAGCCACTGGGCGGCTGTCCCTGGCCTGAATTCCTTGTCTGCGCACTCGATTACCCAAGACAGATAGTCTCTCGGTCCGCCATTCATATAGGGCGGCGGCGACACGGGCATGAAGGAGGTGGGAAGGCGTTCGTCGAGGGACAGGTAATTGAGCACGTGCCCCAGTTCCTGGACGACTTGCCAGGCAAGCGGATGATCGATGTCGATGCCAAACTTGATCCACCAGCGGCCGTCGTCGTTGAAGCCCCGGCCAAAGGGCGCGACGATGGACGGGATCCGGGCCAGGTATTCCTCGAGGCTTCGAAAAGCTGCACTCTCATCCATACAATGACTTCCTCGGGTGAAGAAAAGCGATCGGCGCGGTCACACGGCGGCGGCAGGCGTGCGTCGGCCTGCAGGGCGTTCGGTATAGTAATCGAATGCCCTCCACCGATAAATACCCCAGCACCCCCGACGGCCGCTACTTCGTCGTCAAGGGCCGCCTCTGGCGCACCAGCAATCCGAATCTCGCGCCCGACAGGCGCCAGAACCTGGTGGACCAGCTCATGACCGCGCGCCGCCAGGTCGGCCTCGCGCTGAAAGCCGGCGACGAGGATGCCGAGCGCCAGGCCCGCGCCGCCGTCGACCAGGCCAAGCGCGCGCTCGGCGAGCGCGGCCCTGTCTGGTGGCATGACGGCGCGCCCGACTTCAACCGGCGCATGGTCAAGAACACTCCCTACGCCGACTGGTACGCCGCACTGGCCTGATCAGGCCCGCAAGGCTTGCACCGGACTCATACGCACCGCCAGCGCCAGGTGCCGCGCCGTCGCCGCCAGCGCCGCGAGCAGCGCCAGCGCCGCGGCCGCGGCCAGTGGCCACTGGCCAAACGGCGCATGCTCGGCAAAGCCGGCGAGATAAAAACGGATCGCCAGCGCCGCCACCGGCAGCCCGAGGACGGCCGCCACCGCCACCGTCAACCCGAACTCGCGCCCCAGGCGGCGGGCGATGGCGCCGCTGCTGGCGCCATAGAGTTTGCGGATCACGATTTCGCGCCGGCTGCGCTGTACCGTGTAGGCGGACAGCACATAGATGCCGAAGGCGGCCAGCGCCAGCGCGACCAGGCTGGCGGCGCCGAGGATTTTCACCATCCGCAGGTCTTGCCGGTAGCTCTCGTCGAAGATGCTGGCTGCTGTCTGGGCATACATGATCCCGTTCGGGAAGTACTGGCGCCAGACCGGTGCGACCGCCCTGGCCAGTGCCTGCTGGTCCAGGTTCGTGCGCACGGTGACGACGCCGTCGACATCGGTCGGCACATAGATGATCGGACCGGCTTGCTCGCGCATCGACTGGTGCCGCACTTCCGGCGCCACGCCGACGATGGTGACCGCCTCGCCGCCATCGCCGTCCGTGGCGAACGGCATCGTGCCGACGGCTTCCTGGGCGGTGCGGTAACCCAGGGCCTGGGCCGCGGCCAGGTTCAGCACGGCCACCGGCGACTTGGGCCCGTCGCGATCCACGCTGAACAGGCGGCCGGCCACCGGGCGCATCCGGTACAGGTCGAAGAACCCGGGCGACACGCGCTTCAACTCCATGCGGATCCCGCCGCCCTTGCGCAGGTTGTAGGCGATGATGATTTTGTTGGCGTCGCGTCCGATCGCTTCGCCCGACACCGCGGAACCCGCGATCCCCGGCACGCGCGCCACTGCGCGCACGAAACCCTGCACCTGCTCGTCCGTTGCCAGCGGCATGTGCAGCAGCGTCAGGCCGCTTGGGTGGAAGCCCGGATCGGCGGTGGTGGCATACCAGGTCTGCCAGCCGACGGCCACCGTAATCCCGCCTAGCGCCATCGCGGTGGCGAACTGCAGCACCGTCAGCGTGCGCCGCAGCCACAGGTTGGCCGTAGTTTCGCTGCTGCTGTCGCGGCCGGCCAGCACGGTCGAGGCGCGCACCCGCAATGCCGTCCAGGTCGGATACAGTCCCGCCGCCAGGCCGGCGCCCACGCCAAGCGCCAGCGCCAGCACCAGCCGGCCGGGCGTGAAGAAGCCTTCGAGCGTGCGGTTGACCAGGTCGGCGAAGATCGGCAGCAAGAGCCAGGCGATCGCGATGCCGGCCACGGTGGCGAGCAGCGCCACCAGCACCGACTCGGCCAGGAACTGCCCGGCCACGCGCGCAGCGCTCGCGCCCAGCACCTTGCGCATGCCGATCTCGCGCTGGCGCTTCAAGGTGCGTACCATGGCCAGGTTGATCCAGTTGGTCATGGCCAGCGCCAGGATCAGGAGGGCGACGCCGGCCAGCGCCAGGGTGCTGTCGCGCTGGCCGTGGTTGCGTGCGTCGCGCCCGCCGGCAAGGTCGGCGTCGAAGTAAGCGTCCTGCATGGCGACCAGGCGGATCTCGACCCCGGGACCGGTCATCGAGCGTCCCAGCGGACCCTTGCGAAACCGCTGGTTCATCGGCAGTGCCTCCACCCCCGCCTGCAGCAGCGCCGTCAGGCGCGCGACATCGGCGCCGGGACGCAGTTTCAGGAAGATGTGGCCGCGCTCCTGTTCGGAAGGATGGAGCGTGCGGTGTTCCGGCGCGCGCGCGCGGCTGAGCGGGCCGGTCAGGACCTCCCAGTGATGCGTGGCGTTGGCGGGCGGATCCGGTATCACGGCCAGCACCTGCAGCACCTCGTCGCTGATGCGCACCGTCTTGCCCAGGGCCTCGCGTGTGCCGAACAGGCGCAGGGCGGTGGCCTGCGTGAGGGCGATGCCGTCGGGCCGGGTCAGTGCCGCCTGCAGGTCCCCCGCGAGCGGCTCGATGCCGAAAATGGGGCCGAGCGCAGGATCGGCCGCGAACAGTTTTGCCTCGTGCAGGTGTTCGCCGACGCGCACCGACTGCAACATTGGATCGGCGATGGCGGCCTGCTCGACCATCCCGCTGTTGAGGGCCAGGTCGCGCAGCGGCAGCGTGGCGCGCGTATTCCAGTCCGGGCGCGGGAAGAAGTTGATGCGCTGCTTGACCACGTGGACGCGGTCCGCGTCCGGTACGTGCCTGTTGTAGTTCAGGCAGTAGGCCACGAAGCCCAGCAGCAGGAAGCAGGCGGCGCAGGCCACCGCCAGGCCGAGCACCGTCACGGCGGAGTAGCCCGGCTCCTGCACCAGTTGGCGCCAGCCGATGCGGAAGTCTCTGATCCTCATGCCGCCCTCAGCGCGTCGACCACGATGCGGCCATCGAGGAGATTCAGGGTGCGCGATGCCTGCGCCGCGTGCGCCGGCGAGTGCGTGACCATGACGACCGTCGTGCCTTCGGCGTTAATCGTGCGCAGCATGCGCATCACTTCGTCGCCGTGGGCGGTGTCGAGGTTGCCGGTCGGTTCATCGGCCAGCAGCAGGGCGGGGCCCGCTACCAGCGCGCGCGCGATCGCCACGCGCTGCTGCTGCCCGCCCGAGAGCTGCGAGGGTTTGTGGCGCGCGCGGTGCGCGACGCCGAGTTTGCCCAGCATGGCGCCGACCCGTTCGCGCCGTTCGCCGGCCCGCATGCCGGTGTACTCCAGCGCCAGTTCCACGTTCTCGAACACGTCCAGTTCGTCGATCAGGTTGAAACTCTGGAAGATGAAACCGATGCGCCCGCGCCGCAGCCGGTTCAGCTGCGCTTCGCTCCAGCCGGCCACGTTCTCGCCGTCGAACCAGTATTCGCCGCTGCTCGGCACGTCGAGCAGGCCCAGCAGCCCAAGCAGGGTCGATTTGCCGCAGCCCGAGGGGCCGGTGATGGCGACATATTCGCCTGCCTCGATGTCGAGGTCGATCCGGTCGAGTGCCGTGGTGTGGACTTCGCCCGCCACGTGGGTCTTGCTGACGCCTGAGAGTTTGAGCATGCCGTTCCTTCTTTGCTGGTGTGAGAGATTACTGTGAAATGCTGAGCGCGGTCGAGTTTCCGAACGCGGTATAGCCCGAAACGATGACCCGTTCGCCCGGCTGCAGGCCGGCCAGCACCTCGACCTGGGAGTTCGAACGGCGGCCGGTGCGGATAGCGCGCCGCGTCGCCTCGCTGCCGTCGCGGCCGAGCACGAACACCCAGGCCCCGCCGCTGTCGTTGATGAAGGCGCCGGCCGGCAGCAGCAGCGCACGCGCCGGTTCGCCCAGCGTGACCTGGGCGTCCAGGCTCTGGCCGGGACGCAGGCCGGCGGGCTGGTCGCCGCTGAAGCGCAGTTCGGCCAGGAAGCGCCCCTCCTTGATCTGCGGGTAGACGCTGGCGATCCGCACCGGATAGCGGCGGCCGTCGTGTTCGACGCTGCCCGCGCGTCCGCTCGCCACCCGGTTCAGGTAGAACTCGTCGATGCGGGCGGCCAGCTTGAAGTGCGCCGGGTCGTCGATCCGGCCGACGTTCCTGCCGGTGGCGATCGACTGCCCGACCTGCATCCGGAAGTCCGTCAGCCGGCCCGCGGCCGGCGCGCGCACAACCAGCGCATCGACCGTGGCCTGCACCAGTTGCAGCCCGGTGTCCAGGCCGCCGATCGCTTTTTCCAGCTGCGCCAGGGCCGGCGCGCGCACCTGGGCGTCGAGCACCGCGCTGCGTTTTTCGAGCGACAGGGCGCGGGTTTCCTTGTCCAGCGCGTCGCCCGACTCTTCCAGCGCCACCGCGGAGATATACCCTTGCGCCGCCAGGCGCGCATTGCGCGCATGGCGCTTCTGCGCCTGCGCCAGCAGGAAGGCCAGTTCGTCGAGGCGGCGCCGGCGCGTGCTGCGGTCGCTCTCCTGGGCCAGCCGCAGGTTCGACAGGTTGTAGAGCTGCTGCGCCTGTTCCGCCTGGCGCGCCAGCAGTTCCAGGTTGCGCTGCGGGTTGGCGATCCGGAATAGCAGCTGCCCTTTTTGCACGAGCTCGCCGTCGCGCACGAAGACTTCTTCGATGCGGCCCGACTCGACCGAATCGAGGATCACGGAATCGAGCGGTTCGGCGCTGGCGCGCACCACCAGTTCGTCGCGGAAGACGCCCTGGACGGCCGCCGCGACCTCGAGGTCGGCGCGCGCGACCCGCAGGCCGCGCGGGATCTGCTGCCAGGCCGCGAACGCGGCGCCGAGCAGCAGCAGGGCAGCGCCGCAGGCGAGGGCGATCGTACGGCCGCGCCGGCGCGGAACGATGGTGTCCATGGCTTCGCCGGTGGCGCGGGACGGTAGCGATTGCAGGGGCATGGAAATAAGTTGAATGGCGACAGGGATGTTATTGCAAGCCGCGTGCCATGGCCATTTCAAGCCTGGGCGCCCGTTTTTACGGACAACCTGTCCAGTACCGGACAAGCCGGGTGTTCGATTCCGGACAGGTGGCCGAAGGCGCAGAACTTGTCGTTTCGCCAGCGCATCTTCGCTGCTAGAATGCCCCGACTTCAACGCAACAGCCGCCGCCATGGACCCAACGACCGCCCGCATCCTGATCCTCGACGACGACGCCGACGTGGCGTTCGCCGCGCGGATGCTGCTGCGCCGCCGTCATGGCGAGGTCGCGGTGCTGCACGATCCGGCGGCCTTGCCCGCCTTCCTGTCGCGGCAGGCGCCCGACGTGGTGCTGCTCGACCTGAATTTCACGCCGGGCCGCACCGACGGCTGCGAGGGCCTCGCCGTGCTCGACCTGCTGCGGCGCCAGCCGCGCCCGCCCGCGGTGGTCGCCCTGACCGCGTATGCCGACGTGCCGCTGGCGGTCGAGGCCTTGCAGCGCGGCGCCGGCGACTTCATCACCAAGCCCTGGGACAATGCGCGCCTGCTGGCCGCCGTCGACGGCGCGCTGGCACGCCGCGCCCGGCCGGCGCCCTGCGCGGCGGCCTCGAACCTGATGGGCGAGTCGCCCGCCATGACGGCGGTGCGCGCCATGGTGGCGAGCGTCGGCCCGACCGAGGCGAATGTGCTGGTGCTGGGCGAGAACGGCGTGGGCAAGGAACTCGTCGCTCGCGCGATCCACGGCGCCTCGAAACGGGGGAGTGGCGCCTTTCTTGCGGTCGACATGGGCGCCTTGCCCGAGGCGACCTTCGAGAGCGAACTGTTCGGCCATCGCAAGGGTTCCTTCACCGATGCGAAAGCGGACCGCGACGGGCGCTTCCAGGCCGCGCGCGGCGGCACCCTGTTCCTCGACGAAGTAGGCAACATGCCTTTGCCGGGCCAGGCCAAGCTGCTGGCCGCGCTCGAACGGCGCGAAGTCACGCCGCTCGGCGCCGACCGTCCGCAAGCGGTCGACGTGCGCATCGTCAGCGCCACCAATCTCGATGAAGCGAGCCTGTTCGACCCCGCCGTGTTCCGTCCCGACCTGCTGTTTCGACTGAATACCATCGTGATCCGGGTGCCGCCGCTGCGCGAGCGGCGCGGCGACATCCCTGGCCTGCTGCGCCACTACCTCGCCCACTACGAAGCGCAGTATGCGCGGCCCGCGCGCGGCTTGCCCGCCGGTCCTCTGGCCGCGCTGTCGGCCTGGCACTGGCCGGGCAACGTGCGCGCCTTGCGCCACGCCTGCGAACGCGCCGTCATCCTGGCGGCCGGCGCCGCCTACGAGACGGAGGACTTCGGCCTGGCTGCCCCGGGGGTGGCAAGGCCCGTCCAGGCCACGCAGGCGCCCGAGGACCAGACGCTGTGCGAAGTGGAACGCGGCACGATCGCCGCCGCGCTGGCGCAGGCCAAGGGGAATATCAGCGAAGCGGCGCGCAGGCTGGGCCTGAGCCGCGCCGCGCTCTACCGCAAGTTGGAGAAGCATGGCCTCTAGCCGCGCGCCCCGGTTTCGACTTCAACTGCAGGCGGGCGCCGGCGTCCTGTCCTTGATGGCGCTGGCCGCCGCTGCGCAGGCAAGCGCCGGGTCGCCACGCCTGCTGGTGCTGTGCGCTTTGCTGGCCATCCTGCCTGGATGGATGCTGTGGCGCGCACTGGCCCGGCTCGGCGCGCCCGTCGCACGCGCAGCCGCCAACAATATGCCGGTATTCGCGCAGCCCGGCACCGCGCTGGTGCTCGAAGCGCGCCTGGAGCATGCGCCGGTCGCCCTGTTCCTGATCGGGAACGCCGACGGGGGGCACGACCTTGCGTACGGCGTCGCGCCGCTGAACGCGAATGCGCGCCAGCTGATCGCGCCCGGACGGGTGGTCGACCTTGCGGCGCTGTACGCCATGCTGGCGGCGCAGCCGGCCAGCGGCCGCGCCCTGGTTGCCTTCGATACCGAACGCGGCGCCGAACGCGCGATGGTGGCGATGTCTTCGCTCACCGTGCAGGGCAGGCAGCAGCGCATCGCCGCGCTGCTGCCTGTGGAGAGCGAACTGGAGTCCGAGACGCTGTCCGCCTGGCAGCAGCTGGTGCAGGTGCTGACCCACGAGATCATGAATTCGCTGACCCCGGTCGCCTCGCTTTCCACCACGGCCCAGGGCCTGCTGCAGGAGCTGCAGCCGCAGCTGGAGGGCGAGGCCGGCGCCGACCTCGCCGCTGCGCTCGACGCGATCGCGCGCCGCGCCACCAGCCTTGCCGATTTCGTCGGCAGCTACCGCAGCCTGTCCTCGATGCCGCCGCCGCGGCCGGAACGCGTCGACCTGGGGCAGTTGCTGGCGCGCCTTGCGACCCTGGTCGGGCCAGAGTGGCGCGAACGTGGCGGCGAGCTGAAGATCCTGGTCGAACCCGGCTCGCTGACCCTGGTGGCCGACCCGGGCCAGCTCGAACAGGCGCTGCTCAACCTGTTGAAGAACGCCGCCGATGCCACCGCGTGCATGGCGACGCCCCTCGTGACCGTGCACGCGCGGCTGGTGCGCGGTGCGCGCCTGCGGATCGACGTGAGCGACAACGGGCCCGGCGTGCCGGAAGAACTGCTGGCGCACATCTTCACGCCCTTTTTCACGACCAAAAAGGGCGGGCGCGGCATCGGGCTGGCGCTGGTGCGCCAGCTGGTGCACGGCAATGGCGGCACGGTGCGCCACGTGCGGTCGGTGGCGGGCGGCGCCCGCTTCGTGCTCAGCTTCTGAGACCGGTGCGGGCCGATGCCGGCCAATGCTTCAGAGCCGCGCCAGCACCCTGGCCACGATCCGGTCGCAGCGCTCGCCGTCGAACGAAAACGCCGAGGCCACGCCGATGTCGAAGTCGCGCGCCAGCGCTTCGCGCAGCAGGCCGCGGGCGCGGAAATACTGGCTGCGCACGGTCGCCTCCTGCATGCCGAGGGCGGCGGCCGTTTCCTGCGCCGACAGGTCCTCGATCGCGCGCAGCACGAACACCGTGCGCAGGCTGTCGGGCAGGGCGTCGATGCGCGCCTCGATCAGGCGCCGCGCCTCGGCGCGCAGGGCGGCGGTTTCGGGTGGCGCGAAGCCCGCGCCGCTGTGGGGTTCGGCCATCGTATCCTCCGCCAGGTCATCCTCGCTGACGCTTCCGGGAACGAGTTCGATGATGTCGGCCCGGCGCCGCGTCTTGCGCAGGCGCCCGGCGGCTTCGTTGACGACGATGCGCGTGAGCCAGGTTGCCAGGCCGGCGTCGCCGCGGAAGCTGGCCGCGTTGCGCCAGGCGAGCAGGTAGGCTTCCTGCACCACGTCCTCGGCCTCGGTGTCGTCCTTGACGATGCTGCGCGCCAGGCGGTATAGCACCTGGTTGTAGCGCCGCATGAGCACTTCGAAAGCGGCCCCGTCGCCGGCGGCCACCATGGCCGCCAGTTCGGGGTCGCTCGCGCTTGCCGGGTCGGGCTTGCTGCGCTGTTCCATCGGTCTTGTCCTTTGCATTATTTGACGACCAGCAGCCCTGTCATGGTGGTGTGCAATGTGCACAGATACGCATAGCTGCCGCGCTGCGTGGCTTTATACGTCCAGCTCGCGCCCGCGGCGATCGCGGGCGAGGCCGGGCCACCGCGGGAGGCCGTGGCCGTATGCGGAAACGGATCCTTGTTGCGCCAGACCACCGTATCGCCCCGCTTGACCTCGACAGTTTGCGGGATAAAGCGCATGCCGTCGATGACGATCGTATGCACGGTCGGCGCCGCGTGGGCGTGCGCGAGCAGCACCGCGAGGGCCAGCCCGGCAGGCCCCGCGGTTTTCAGGAAGACAGCCACGGCCCGCGCTTACTGCATCGCGCCCTGGAGCTTCTTCGCATGCTCCAGGTGGGCGACGAAGGCCGGCCGCGTCTTGACCAGCGTGTCCTTCAGCTCGGCGTTCTTGGCGTTCGGGATCAGGGTCTTGTCGAGCGCGTCGATCACCGTTTCGTGGTAGGTGACTTCATGGTCGATATAGGCCTTGTCGAAGTCCTTGCCTTTCATGGTCTTGAGTTTCGCCATGTTGTCGGCGCCACCTTGCTTCAGGCTCTTGGCAAGCTCGCTGTCGGTCGGCGTCACCTTGAGCTTCTTCACCAGGGCGGTGGCCTGCTTGTTGACGCCGGTGTGGTCCGTCACCATCTGCTTGGCGAAGGTCTTGACCTCCTTGTTCTTGGTCATTTTTTGCGCCAGCTTGCCGGCATCGATATCGACCGTGTTGGCCGCGACGACAATGCCGGCGATCTGGGCGTCGTCGGGCGCCGCCTGGGCGAAGGCGGTGTTGCCCGCCAGTGCGAATGCGGCGGCGATGGTGGCGGACATCAGGGTGTGGGTCAGCTTCTTCATGGCTTGCTCCTCGGTTAGTTGCTTGTTGTGGTGTGGGTGCTTCCCCTCATTAGATGCCGCGAGTTGCGCCGGCGTTGCATCGATCGTGCATATCGACGACAACGCGCCGTGCGCCGGCTTGACGCGCGGCACGTTTTTTACGCAGGCGCCTACAGCGGCTTGACGACGCCGGCGAACTGCAACAGGTCGGCCATGCGGAAGTCGCCGGGCTGGCTTGACGGCAGCGTCGGTTTCCAGCCCGGGGCCGCGCTCAGGTAGGAACCGGGGTCTTCCTTGAGCAGGCCGACGAACACTTCGCCGACGATGCGCGCACCGACCGGCCCGAGGCGCAGCCCGTGTTCCATGACCTCCGCTTCCTTCAGGATATAAAAGAACAGCGGGGTCGAGCTGGCCAGCGTGTACCGGGCGTCGAGCGCATAGGGCGCCAGTTCGCTCAACCGGGACTCGTCCAGCACCGGTAAGTTCATCTTGCGTGCGATCGCCTGGCCGGACGGCAGGCCGAAGTTGATGTGGCGGGTCATCGTGCGCGCCGGCAAGGACTGCAGGCCGTCGTTCGGCAGGCCGGGCGCGGGTCCGCGCGCACCAGGCAGGTTCATCAGCACCGACGACAGCCTGGTGTCGATGCGCTTGTTCGGGCGCACGTTGCCATCCCCGAAATCGAAGAAGGTTTGCCAGTCGACGAAGCGCCTGGGGGCGCGCTTGCCGCCGCGCAGGTCGTTGGGGTCAGGCGCGGCCGGGTTCTCGGCGTCGTCGAAGATGAAGGCGAAGAAGGGCGTGCCGCCGGTCGGGCCGAAATTGGCCCGGTAGCTGGGGCGCACCTGGGAGTGGCCGAAGCGGTACACGGAGGCGGCGAATTCGATGGGAATGCGCGGCATCTCGTGGCCGTCGCCGGTGCGGAAGCGGTTCACGGCATCGTGCGGCCGGTAGTAGCGCAGCCCGCCCTGCACGATCGCATCGAGCCGCTCCTGGCCGATGGTCTTGGGCAGGAATTCGTGCAGGATGATCCATTGGTAGTGCCAGGTCACGAGCCGGCGGGCATCGTCGAAAATGCGCTGGGCCGAGGCGCCGCGGTAGGCGCGCTGCGCCGCCAGCCGGTCGGTGATGGCGTTATGGAAGGACAGCATGGCTACCTGCAGTTGCGCGATGACGACGTTTTCGTCGTTGCGGCTTTCGGCGACGATGGCGTTGCCCTGCGCGTCGCGCGGCAGGTCGTCGCGCGGCGCGCCATGGCGCGACACGGCCTCGGCGCCCGGGATGCGTTGCAGGATGAATTTGATGCGGCCGGAACGGGTGTCGTACAGTTCGGGCGAAGCGGCAGGTCCATTGCCGTACACGGAATCGAGGTCGAATGCCGCCGTGCGGAAATTCACCGTCCGCATCGGCGACGCGTTGGCGTTGAGGACGGATTTCTTGTCCAGGGTGATGTCGTGGTCGAGGAACTGGCCAAGGAAGGTCATGCCCGCGGTCATGTTCGGGTTGTCCGGATTGTTCGGGCTGAACACCGCCGGATTCAGGATCGACTGCACCGGGTCGCTCAGGTTGTCCTGGGCGTCGTACAGGTCGCCCCTGGCGCCCATGCGCTGCATCGCCGCGCGCGCCGTGCCGGTTTGCGGGGCGAATGACGGCAGGTCGGGGTACATGCGTGTGAACACATTGTCGGGATGGGGGGCGCGGGCGGGATAACGCGCCACGACGGTGTCCGCGAATGCGGAATTGACGGCCAAACAGAGGCCAAGCGGCGCAAGCGCCGCGATCACATGCTTTCTCATCTTGTTACTCCAGGAAAAACAATGCATCAACGCGCGTGCGGGGACACAACTGGCAATTCATTCCGGGAAATACGTTCAGGTGCGTACCGGCCTTGGGAGGGCAGGCAGCGAATTGAATGACTGTCTGAAGGGCTGAAGGACTCGGACGCTAAGAAACGCTGACGGACTCAGTATCGACAGCGAGGAGGGATTGTCAAGCGAGGTGAAGCGCTCCCCGGGCGGCCTGCAGCGGGCGCCGGAGAGCTGTATTTACTTACCTTTACATCGGTTCCGGCTTACTTGCCCGGGTCCTTCTGGTTCGCAAACTGGTCGAACTCCACGTTGTACGGCTGGCCGTTGACGGTCTCCACCTTGCGCACGTAGACGGTCTGCACGACGTCGCGCGTGGCCGGGTCGATGCTGATCGGGCCGCGCGGGCTGTTGATCTTCATGCCTTTGAGCACCGCCATCGCCTTGTCGCCATCGATCTTGCCGTTCAGTTTCTGGCTGACCTGGTAGATCGCGTTCATGCCGTCGTAGGCCGCCACCGCCATGAAGTTCGGGCGGCCGCCTTGCGGGTTGCTCGCTGCGAAGCTTTTCAGGAAGGCGTCGTTCTCCGGCGATTTATGCGCGGCCGAGTAGTGGAAGGTGGTGATCACGCCCTGGGTGGCGTCGCCCATGGCCGGCAGCACGTGGTCGTCGGTCAGGTCGCCGGTGGCGATGACCTTGATGCCGGCGGCGGCCAGGCCGCGCTCGCGGTAGCCTTTCATGAAGGCGATGCTCTGCTCGCCCGCCGGCACGAAGACGAACACCGCGTCGGGTTTCGCGTCCTTGATGCGCTGGATGAAGGGCGCGAATTCCGGGTTGCGCAGTGGCACGCGGATCGATTCGACAATGGTGCCGCCGTTCTTGACGAGGCGTTCGCTGAAGGCTTTTTCGGCGTCGATGCCGGGGCCGTAATCGGCCACCACCGTCGCCACGTTCCTGATCTTGTTCTTGACCGCCCAGTCGGCCATCGGCGCCGAGATTTGCGGCAGCGTCATCGAGAAGCGCGCGATGTAGTCCGACTTGGTGGTGATGATGGAGGTGGCCGCGTTCATGATGATCATCGGCGTCTTGGACTGCTCGGCGATCGGCGCCACCGCCAGCGCTTCCGGCGTCAGGCCGAAGCCGGCCAGGAAGTCGACCTTGTCGCGCACCACCAGTTCCTGCGCCAGGCGCTTGGCCACTTCCGGCGCCGGGCCGGTGGTGTCCTTGTAGATGACCTGGATCTTCTTGCCGGCGACGCTGTCGCCATGCTGCGCCATCCAGGCCTTGATGCCGCCTTCCATTTGCTTGCCGTAGTCGGCAAACGGTCCCGAGAAGGGGGCGATGACGCCGACCTTGATGGTGTCCTGGGCATACGCGCCCGGTGCGAAGGCCAGGGTGGCGCTGGCGGCCAGGGCTGCGGCAATCGTCGTAAACTTCATGTTGTCTCCAGTGATTAGTCTTGTCGGAAGTCTGAGCGCATCGCGGCGCCGGCGTGTCGTTATCACAACTGCATCATACCCGCCCCGCGCATATTGTTGACAAGCTTCCGTGACAAACATAGTATCCAAGTAGCGTTCGATTAACAACCTCTTGTTCGGTAATCGAACGCACTATTAAAATACGGAGACAATATGAAGAACACCATCTGCAGCGCCGTCGCGCTGATGTGCGGCATGGCCGCGGCCGCTTCCACGACCTCGGCGCAGGCCCAGACCGCCGTCCAGATCTACGGTATCGTCGACAGCGGCGTCGCCCATATGACGAACGTCAATAGTGCGGGCGACTCGATCACCAAGATCCCTTCGCTCACCAGTTCCTTCCCCTCGCGTATCGGTTTCCGCGGCACCGAGGACCTCGGCAATGGCCTGCAGGCTTTCTTCGTACTGGAAAACGGCCTCGCGCTCGACACCGGCACCCAGCAGCAGGGCGGCCGCATGTTCGGGCGCCAGGCGAATGTGGGCATCAAGGGGGCTTGGGGCACGCTGACGCTCGGGCGCCAGCAGAACATGACGTATATCTCGGGCCTGAAGACCGACGTGCTGGGACCGCACCTGTTCGCCATCGGCAGCATCGACCCCTACCTGCCGAACGCGCGCAGCGACAATGCGATCGGCTACATGGGCAATTTCAGTGGCGTCGTGGTCGGTGCGACCTACAGCTTCGGGCGTGACGCGTCCGCCGCCGGCGGCCCGGCCGCCACCAACTGCGCCGGCGAAGTGGGCGGCAACTCGAAAGCCTGCCGCCAGATCACCGGCCTGATCGGCTACGAAACCAAGGCCTGGGGCCTGAACGCGTCCTGGGATCAGCTGCGCGGCAACACGGGCGCCGCCGGCGGCCTGACCAGCAGCATCAACACCGACGTGCGCAAGACCGCCAACGGCTACCTGATGCTGGGCGCCACCAAGCTCGGCGCCGGCGTGATCGCGCGCGAGACCAACGCCAATCCGGTGACCGGCTTCTCGGAATCGAATTTGTATTACTTCGGCGCCAGCCATCCGTTCGGCGCCTTCGTGATCGACGCCCAGATCGCGCGGCGCGACACCAAAAACTCGAACAACGACGTCGACATGCTGGTGGCGCGCCTGACCTATGCGCTGTCGAAGCGCACCTTCGTCTACTCGTCGATCGGGCGCATGGACAACGATGGGGCCTCGGCGGTCGCGCTCGATGCGGGCGGCAGCGTGGGTGCGGGCTTGACGCAGAACGGCGTCATGGTCGGCTTACGGCACCACTTCTAAGGCGTGCTTCGGGTGGGCGCACGTGCGGATTCCCGCTCCGGCCCATCCAGTGAACCTTAGGGCAGCAGTACCGACAAGTCCTGCGCCCCGCGCAGCAGGACGGGCAGGAAATCCGCGCGCATGCGCTCGACGCTCACGCGGGCGGCCTGGGCGCCGACGTTGAGGGCGGCCACGACCTGGCCGGAGGCGCCGCGCACCGGCACGGCGATCGAGCGCAGGCCCAGTTCCAGTTCCTCGTCGTTGATGGCATAGCCGTCCTGGCGCACGCCGGCCAACAGGTCGCGCAGGCGCTTCTGGTTGGTGACCGTCTTGTCGGTCATGGGCTTGAGCTTGACCCTGGCGAAATAGGCGTCCAGCTGCTCCGGCGGCAGCCAGGCCAGCATCACGCGCCCGAGCGAGGTGCAATACGCCGGCAGGCGGCTGCCGGTATTGAGCGCCACCGACATCACCCGCGATGCGGCCGAGCGCGCCACGTAGAGCACTTCGCCATCTTCCAGCACGGCGATCGAGCTCGATTCGCCGAGGTCGCGGCTGATCGCATTCAGGTAGGGCTGGCTCGATACGGTCAGCGGTGTCGAGGACAGGTAGGAGTAGCCTAGCGTGAGCACCTTGGGGCGCAGCGAAAAATTGTTCAGTTCGGCGTCGACATAACCGAGCTGCTGCAGCGTGAACAGGCAACGCCGCACGGCGGCGCGCGGGATGCCGGTCTTCTGGCTGATCTGGGCGATGGTCTGCGGCTTGCGCGAATCGCTGAAGGCTTGCACGACGGCCAGGCCGCGCGCCAGCGAGGTCATGAAGCTGGGATCGGTCAGGGCGTCGATCTGCTCGGCGATCGTCGGTTCGCGCTCTTCTTGCTGGTCGGCATTTTCAGGGACGCCGGACGCGGGTGCTTGCTTGGTCAAATTTTTCATGGCGCGATTTTAATGCAAGGTAAGTGTGCTTCGTTCGGTCTTTTTTTCTTGACCTGCCGGCGCCCATGCTACTACACTTGTTTGGGCGGTAATCAATCATTAGTTCGATTATCGAACAACCGCAGCAACATTTCAAGTGCGCCGAGCGCACGCCAAGGTGGATACCAAGGTGAAAACATGATCGACAAAATCTACGAATCACTCCAGCGCGCCGTCGCCGACGTGCACGACGGCGCCACTGTCATGATCGGCGGCTTCGGCAACGCCGGCATGCCGGCCCAACTGATCGACGCCCTGATCGAGCAGGGCGCGCGCGAACTCACCATCGTCAACAACAATGCCGGCAACGGCGACACCGGCCTGGCCGCGCTGCTCGCCGCCAGGCGCGTGCGCAAGATCATCTGCTCCTTCCCGCGGCAAAGCGACTCCCACCATTTCGACGCCCTCTACCGCGCCGGCGAAATCGAGCTCGAACTGACCCCGCAGGGCAACCTGGCCGAGCGCATCCGCGCCGCCGGCGCCGGCATCGGCGGCTTCTTCACCCCGACCGGCTACGGCACGCTGCTGGCCGAAGGCAAGGAAACGCGCCTGATCGACGGCCGCCACTACGTGCTCGAGTCGCCGATCCACGCCGACTTCGCGCTCATCAAGGCATTGAAGGGCGACCGCTGGGGCAACCTCGTGTACCGCAAGACGGCGCGCAACTTCGGCCCGATCATGGCGATGGCCGCCAAGGTGGCGATCGCCCAGGTGCATGACATCGTGCCGCTGGGCGAACTCGATCCCGAAAACATCGTCACGCCGGGCATTTTCGTCCAGCGCGTGGTGAAGGAGGCAGCATGAACCGCTACACACGTGACCAGATCGCCGCGCGCGTCGCGCAAGACATTTTCGAGGGCGCCTACGTCAACCTCGGCATCGGCCTGCCGACGAAAGTCGCCAATTTTTTACCCGCCGACCGCGAAGTCTTCCTGCACAGCGAAAACGGCCTGCTCGGCATGGGTCCCGCGCCCGCGCCCGGCGAGGAAGACGAAGACCTGATCAACGCCGGCAAGCAGCCGGTCACCATCCTCACCGGCGGCGCCTATTTCCACCATGCCGACTCGTTCGCCATGATGCGCGGCGGCCACCTCGACATCTGCGTGCTGGGCGCCTTCCAGGTATCGGAACAGGGCGACCTCGCCAACTGGCACACCGGCGCGCCGGACGCGATTCCCGCGGTGGGCGGCGCGATGGACCTGGCGCTCGGCGCCAAGAAGGTCTACGTGATGATGGACCACCAGACCAAGACGGGCGAAAGCAAGATCGTCCGTGAATGCACCTACCCGCTGACCGGCGTGGCTTGCGTCAACCGCATCTACACCGATCTCGCCGTGCTCGACGTCACCCCGGACGGCCTGCGCGTGGTCGAGATGGCGCCCGGCCTGACTTTTGAAGAACTGCAAACCGCTACGAGCGCGCCCCTGCTGGCGCCGTAAAAATCGAGAGGATCCATCATGAACGACGCTTTTATCTGCGACGCAATCCGCACCCCGATCGGCCGCTACGGCGGCGCCCTGAAGGACGTCCGCGCCGACGACCTCGGCGCCATCCCGCTGCGCGAACTCATGAAGCGCAACCCCGGCGTCGACTGGACCGCCGTCGACGACGTGATCTACGGCTGCGCCAACCAGGCCGGCGAAGACAACCGCAACGTGGCTCACATGTCCTCGCTGCTGGCGGGCTTGCCGACCGACGTGCCCGGCACCACCGTGAACCGCCTGTGCGGCTCAGGCATGGACGCGATCGGCATCGCCGCACGCGCCATCAAGTCCGGCGAGACCCGGCTGATGATCGCCGGCGGCGTCGAATCGATGACGCGCGCGCCCTTCGTGATGGGCAAGGCCGATGCCGCCTTCTCGCGCCAGGCGGCGATCTACGACACCACCATCGGCTGGCGCTTCCCGAACAAGGCGATGAAGCACTTGTACGGCACCGATTCGATGCCGGAGACGGCCGAGAACGTCGCGGTCGACTATAAAGTGTCGCGCGAAGACCAGGACAAGTTCGCCCTGGCCAGCCAGCAAAAGACCGCGCGCGCCCAGCGCGAAGGCCTGTTCGACGACGAAATCGTGCCGGTCTTGATCCCGCAAAAGAAGGGCGACCACATCGCCTTCGCGCAGGACGAACATCCGCGCGAAACGAGCCTCGAAGCGCTCGCCAAACTCAAGGGCGTGGTGCATCCGGACGGCAGCGTCAGCGCCGGCAACGCCTCGGGCGTGAACGACGGCGCCTGCGCCGTGCTGCTGGCCAGCGCCGAAGCGGCCGAAAAATATGGCCTGACCAAGCGCGCGCGGGTGGTGGGCATGGCGACGGCCGGCGTGCCGCCGCGCGTGATGGGCATCGGCCCGGCGCCGGCGACCAAGAAGCTGATGCAGCAACTCGGCATGAGCCTCGACCAGATGGACATCATCGAATTGAACGAAGCCTTCGCATCGCAAGGCCTGGCCGTACTGCGCGAACTCGGCATCGCCGACGACGATCCAAGGGTCAATCCCTACGGCGGCGGCATCGCCCTCGGCCATCCGCTGGGCATGAGCGGCGCGCGCCTGGTCACCACCGCCATGTACCAGCTGCACCGTACTGGCGGGCGTTACGCGCTGTGCACGATGTGCATCGGCGTGGGGCAGGGGATTGCGATGGTGATCGAACGCGTCTGACCCGGCACTACATAAATATAAGCAGGAGACAAAGTATGAACCAGCACCAACGACACGGGAGGCAGCGATGATCGGCAACTTCATCGGCGTCCTCTTCGACGGCATCGCCTACGGCAGCCTGCTCTTCCTGATCAGCGTCGGCCTGTCGGTCACGATGGGCATGATGAACTTCATTAACCTGGCGCACGGCGCCTTTGCGATGGTCGGCGGCTATGTCTGCGTCAGCCTGCTGCAAAAGCTCGGCATGCCTTTCCTGGCGACGCTGCCGCTCGCCTTCATCGCCGCCGCCGTCGTCGGCCTGGTGCTGGAACGCACGCTGTATCGCCAGCTCTACCAGGCGACCCACCTCGACCAGGTGCTGTTCTCGATCGGCCTGACCTTCATGGCCGTGGCCGGCGCGACCTTCATCTTCGGGCCGACCCAGCAGCCGGTGAACCTGCCGGACTGGCTGCGCGGCCAGGTGCATGTGCTGGGGCTCGATGTCGGCGCCTACCGCCTGTTCCTGATCGGCGTCGTGGTGCTGGTCACCCTGGGCCTGTACTTCCTGATCGAGCGCACCCGCTTCGGCGCCCAGATCCGCGCCTCGGTCGACAACCAGACCGCGGCCGCGGGCCTGGGCATCAACGTCAGCCGCGTCTTTTCGCTCACCTTCGCGCTCGGCTCGGGCCTGGCCGGCCTCGGCGGGGGCCTGGGCATCGACGTGCTGGGGCTCGACCCGAGCTTCCCGCTCAAGTACATGGTCTACTTCCTGCTGGTGGTCGCCGTCGGCGGCGCCGGTTCCATCAAGGGGCCGCTGATCGCGGCGCTGATCCTGGGCGTGTTCGACGTCGCCGGCAAATACTATGTGCCGGAAGTGGGCGCCTTCGTCATCTACACGCTGATGGTCGTGCTGCTGATCCTGTTCCCGTTCGGTCTGGTACGGAGGAAAGCATGAGCGCCTTGTCCAACTCCACCCTGAAGCAAGCGGCGCCTGAACCAACGAGTGAACCGATGAGCGCCATGAACAAATCCGCGCTGCGCCTGCCGAACGACCGCTGGAAACCGCTCGAGATCGTGTTCTGGCTGCTGCCGGTCGCGTCCTTCTTCCTCTTCCCCGACTACCTGGTGCTGGTCAGCCAGATCATGATCGTCGGCCTGTTCGCGCTCTCGCTCGACCTGATCCTGGGCTATGCCGGCATCGTCTCGCTCGGCCACGCGGCCTTCTTCGGGCTCGGCGCCTATACGGCTGGCCTGTTGTCGGTGCATGGCTGGGGCGAACCCATCTCGGCCTTGTTCGCCGCCGCCCTGGTGGCCGGGATGGTCGGCTTCATCGTCAGCTTCCTCGTTGTGCGCGGCCACGACCTGGCGCGCCTGATGGTCACGCTCGGCATCGGCCTGATGCTGTTCGAGGCGGCGAATAAAGCGGCCTTCATCACCGGCGGCGTCGACGGCCTGTCGGGCATGGTGATGGGCAAACTGTTCGGCGTCTTCGAGTTCGACCTGTTCGGCAAGACCGCCTTCTGGTACAGCTTCGGTGTCCTGTTCATCCTGTTCGTAATCCTGCGCCGCCTGGTCAATTCGCCCTTCGGCATGTCGCTGCGCGGCATCCGCGAAGGCGGACGTCGCATGCCGGCCATCGGCGCCAACGTCGACCGCCGCCTGAAGGCCATCTTCACCATCGGCGCCATGGTGGCCGGCGTGGCCGGGGCCTTGCTGGCGCAGACCACCCAGTTCGTCGGCCTCGACGTGCTCGGCTTCCCGCGCTCGGCGGAACTGTTGATCATGCTGGTGCTGGGCGGGACCGGGC
>Ga0213834_100321_pt1 | contig 29270 bp, 44 predicted proteins | sample SWPTP12_FD_160580 | JGI IMG/M metagenome (GOLD analysis project Ga0213834, IMG submission 160580) | Coastal seawater microbial communities from Marineland, Florida, United States - SWP TP1 #2 | ecosystem: Environmental > Aquatic > Marine > Coastal | place: USA: Florida | collected 2016-08-06 | reverse complement strand
CAAAACTTCATCTGGTGTCAGAACGCCCCGCTGAAGGCGCTCCAGAACTTCACGCACAATGCCGGGGCGACTGTCCTGAATGTGCTTGATTGATCGACCGCTGATGCGTGCCTCGCGCAGACCTTCGTGGAACCCTGGAAGGTAGTCGTGCAATCCCTGCGCGGTTGCATCATCAACGCGACCAATCTGAAACAGCACATCCGGCACCCTCGCCGCGCTTTTGGGCTCAATCCCCTTTACATGCTCGTCAAAGAACCGCATTGCGTCGGCCATCGGGTACGCCGTGCCGTCGCGAAACACCGGGGTTCCCTCTGGCGTGTATTCGGATTTGCGGCCAACACGAGCCGCGAATTCGCCCGACTCTACCCGGGACAGCTCGGCTTTCGCAGCAGACACCACGACAGGCACTTGCTCTGACGGATCGCGCAGAAACGCAGCCTCCTGCAAGCTTTCCGGTACCGCGACAGGCTCGCCCCGGTTCAGCTGATCAATAGCCGTCGTCATCGCTTCCTGGTGCGCTGCCGCAGACCTCGGATCAACAGGCGCACCCGGCGCGGTGTCGACGTCAGCGTGCTGAGCAGCCCGTTCGGTCAGTGCCGCGTCGACCTGATCAGTCGTAGGGAGGGCGCCGCCGGACAGGCGACCGACGCCAAAGAAGGCAGCGCCCAGCACCGCGTCAGTCAGCAGCGCTGTTTTGTCGAAAGCCTTGTACTGGGCAGCCTGTGCGGTGTAACCGTTGCGTTCGAGCAAGGCGCCAGTGGCACCACGGCCAGCGGCGCCGAGGCCAACGTTCGCTCCTACAGCCAAGGCAGCGTCACCGAGGACCGGGCCGACGATGCGCGCAGCAGGAAGAAACACCCCAGCACCCGTTGTTAACGCATCAATGCCACCTTTGAGCACGGCAGTGTTCTCGTCGACGCCTTGAGCTTGGGCCACCTGTTTGCCAGCGAAGCCAGCAGGGGCGCCCGCAGCAACAGCGCCGCCGAGCGGGCCGGCCAGCAGCGTACCGGCAATGGTTCGCGGTAGGACGGCCGCGGCCTCGCTGAGGATCTGTCCTGCCATACCGGTAGTTGTCGGGTCGACCTGCAACAGGCTTTCAGCCTGCCGAGTGTGCGCCGCGATATCGCCAGCCGCCTTGGCCGTATCTGCATTCACACGTCCAATCTGGTCATCGGCGTTTCCGGTGTACGACGCACCGATTCCAAGATCGGTTGCCAGGCTCGCGCCCGCAGCCTGCACGAGGGTCGACTTCGCAGTGTCGACGCCTTCGATGACGCCACGCACCAATCCACGACCGGTCGCATCCAGCGATCCACGGAAAAAGCCGGGCTCAGGAAGCTCGGCAGTACGGTCAAGTCGTTCGTCCTGGCTGGCGACTTCGTTGTCTTCGATCAATCCATCAAGCCAGCTCATTTCACTTTCACCACGATTGGTTGGTTGGTATGCGGGTCGAGCTGCACGCGCCCTGCGTTGAGCAGGTAATACGAACCCTCAGTGCCCGGCACCGCGGACAAAGGCATATCGTGCAACTGATCCAGCGGAAGCTTGGAGCTGGCGGCAACCGCCGACAGTTGGGTGTCCAGCGCCTTGCCAAAGTCAGCATCGGCCATGCCGTAGGGCTTGATCACCTTGTACCGCTCTCCGCCAAACAGCCCGCCCCCGCGCTGGGCGACACCGCCAGTAACCAGGTCGACTGCCTTGGTGGCTAGGTCGGTGTTCAACGCCTTGTCGGCAGGGTCGTAGCGCTTGCCTGTTGCTTCGGCCAGACCAACATATGCAGCCTTGAAGCCTTGGTATGCCTGCTCCCGCTGAGGTGTACCGGCGGGCATGGCAGTGCCAACCTGCCGCTCAAACTCAGCCTGCATGAGGTTGTCTTCGGGTATGGCAACAGACTTGTCTTTGAGGATCTTGCCGCCGGTCATCAGGGTTTTAGCCAGGTCGGTACCGTCCGCCGCTTTCAGCCCCTTGAACTGCGCCATGCCGGCGAGCAGCGTCAAAGGTTGTTCGGGTGCAATCGCCTTGATCGCAGCAGCGGCATCAGCGCCAGTCGGAGCACCGCCGCCCACGACAGAGAGCAGGCCCAGCTTGGTCGCATCATCAGCGCGCTCATAAACGGCTTTGATCGCCTCGAGTTCCTGCGTCTTGAAAGGCACGCGAGACACCTCCGGGCCATACTTCTTCTGGACCGCCTTGACCACGTCAAACCGCGCGGCGATCTGATCGCCCAATGCTTTACGGCCCTCTGGGGTGGTGATGCCTGCGAAATCCAGCGGCTCAACATCAGCTCCAGTGCGCTGCGCCGAAAACGACAATGGGTCCGTCTTCATCAGCTTGACGTTGTTGTCGATCGCGCTCTGCAACCTGGCAAGGTTGGCTTGCTCGGCAACGCTGCCACCGTTGGTAATCATCTGCTGCCGCTTCTGCTCAACGTACTGCTGCTGCGCCTCGATAGGCTGACGGAGCACGCCTTGCACTTCGTTCATCTGGTTGATGCGGTCTTTGAATTCACCAGCGGCCGAGGTGCCGGCCACCAACGATTGCCAGCGCTGCTGATCGGCCGGAGTCGGCGGTATGCCAGAAGCCGCTTGCCGGTCCATCTGCAGCAAGGCGCGTTCGGCTTTGTTCTCACGAATCTCGGCCTGCCGCTCGTTGTGCTCCTGAATTTGGTAGATCCGCCCAGTGATGGTGTTGAGCAGCTGATTGCGCTTGTCCGGATCCAGCTTGTTCGCGTAATACCCATCTTCGGCGGTGAGATCGTGCTGAACCTTCTGGAGCGTGCCGAGGTTGTCGCGGGACTCGATGACCCTTTGCGTTGCGTGCGTTGCCCAGTTGTTGTCCTTGAATTGCTGCTTGCGGTTTTGCCACTGCTCCCCGTATGCCAGGTGGCCGGCAACATCAAGCTCTTCGCCGTCGAGACGGGCATTGATCTGCTCAATATTGGCGCCCGGCATCGCGGCGTCCTTGCCCAGCACATCCATGCGCGAGGACAGGTCAGCGGCAGCAGCATCCTTACGAGCAGCGATCTTGATGGGCTGCAGGTTCTCGAATCCTTGATTCTGGAAGCGCTTGGCTGATTGCTGCACCTGCGCCGCCATTGTTGGATCGAGCCCTTGCGTAGCGACCGGGTCGAGCTTGGAGACAGCCGCATTGTAGGTGTCGTCGAGCTGGTCATAGCTGAGTTTCCCGGTCGCCACCTGCTCAGCCAAATCCCTGTTGATTCCACGAATAGCTGTCTCGTGGTCGAGCAAAGCGTTGCTGGCCTTGACCTTGGCAAGCGCATCATTCTCGCGCCCAGTCTGGTCCAGCACAGTGAGCCCGACACGCTGCAGGGCTTCACCGGTCTGCTGAGCTGCTCTGTCGCTGGCCGACGTGTCGAGCGTGATAACGCGGTTCTGACCCGTTTCAGGAAGGACACGCGAGACACCAGGGCTTATAGGGATGTGCGCCATCAGTCGTTCCCCCCTGGCTTCGAAACCGTGCCGTTTTTAGTCGCAGCCTTCCAGCCCAGATACGCAGTTGAAGCGCCACTCACCAGCGTCGAAAGCGCCTGACCATTCGCGGCAGATCGTGATTGCTGTCCATTCAGAGCGATGTTGCTCGCATCAACGTAGCCACGTTTCTTGGCGTTCTGGCCGTTGAAAATGGTCATGGCGGCGTCTTCTTCAGCGTTGCCGATGATGTCCTCGTTGATGTTGACTGCGGTACCGGCGCCGACTTCAACGCCAGAAGCAGCGAGAGAGGCATTCGCCTCGCTGGCCTGGCTGCGTGCAAGGCGACGGATTCGGTCGGCCTGAACCGTGGCGGCGCTCGCAGCGTCGTTTGCGTCGTTCTGCGCCTGCTCTGCCTGAGCGTCCGCGTTCAGGCTGGCCTGCTTGCCGGCCTGCTCAGTCGAATAAACCGAATAGGTGGTACCGATGATCGCGGCCGAGGCGGCAACGGCGGCAGTGTATCCAGACATGGTTATTCTCCGGTGATGACGACGTCGTCGTTGTACTGGCGGGACATCAGGGTGTCGGCCTCAAGGGTGAACTCGGCCTCAGCCTCTTCAACCGTCGAGGCCTGAGTCGCGAACGTCATGGTCATGTGGGTATCTGCGTGGGCAAGGAACGCCTGCTTGCGCCCCGCCATACCGGTCAGAACGTGATACCCCTGTAGGTCAAGCGTCTCGGCTCCGGTGAACACAGAGATGTGCCCGCTGATGATCAGAAGCGTGGGAATCCCGATCAGCGCGCCAGTGAGCATTACGCCCGCAGGGATGCGGATGGTTCGGGAGTACAGGCCGGCGTGGAAATGGTGCGTGGTTTGGATTGGCACCTGTTCGCGCGTAAGCAGTTCAGCCTCGAGCTTGCGGACCTTGTCGGCCTCGGCCTGACTCATGCCCGGCAAGGAAGGCGACAGCGGAAGAATGTCATTCATGGCAGCGCCCTCAGAAACACCTGGTTGGTTTCCCGATATCCAGTGCGCGGAAGAACGCTCGCTAAGCGGCCACCGACGGGGGCGCTGACCATCAGCGCTTTGGCCCCAAGGTCAGCCGCGAGCGACTCAGCTGCACGAAGCAGCTTTATCCCGGTACCGCCGCCTCTGGCCTCTGGCGCAACGAAGAAAGACTCCATGGCGCAGATGCGTCGGCCACCGTAATGCGGCAGCGCATACAGCAGCAGAGTCGCGAGCCCCACCAGTTCCGGAGCAAAGACGCCAATCACGTGCAATGCGCCGCCCGCCTCCATCTGCCGGTAGGTGTGAAAGTTGGCGCTGATGCCGCCGAACTCCGGAATGCTCGACTCCTTGCCGTACGCGAGGAGCAGCTCCGACAGCGCGCCAGCCTTCTCGATCTCGGCGACCGAGCATTTCCTGATGATCATTTTTGCAGCCATGGTCAGAGCTCCTTACTGAAAAACAGCCCGGCATCTGCGAAGCCCATGCTGCGGTAGAAACTGGCGGTACCGGTGACGCTGATCCCGGTGGTGATTCCGATCTGGATGCTCTTGGCCCCCTGGATACGCGCCCACTCCATGAAGGCTGTGAGCAGCTTGGCGGCAGTGATGCCGCTGCGTGTCTTGGGGTCGAGAAAAAACGAGTAGTCGTAGGCCAGCAGATCGTTCGAAAACCATTGCTCAGTGATGGCGCCGGCGAAACCGCCGACGACCTGGCCGCCTATCTCGGCCACGAAGATGACGCCCGCACCATCGATGAGCGTGTGAAGGAAGGCGGCAGCCTTCGCCGGGATCATTTCAAGATCCGCGTAGGTGCTGGATTGATGAAGCATCGTGCCGAGCTCAATCAGGCGCGGTACATCGTCGTGGTTTGCTGGCCGGATCATGGGCACCTCAGTCGTTGACGGTGAATTTCTTGATGACGTTGAGCAGGTGGAATGGCAAAGGCTGGTCCTGCTCGATTGTCAGCATTGCCTCGCCCCGGTCCCAGCCGAGGTTTTCCACACGGTGAACGCCGGTGAAGGGCGGGATGGCCTGATCAAGCACGTTCGCGCCCATCTGGCGGAAAGTGACGACCTGCCCGTTGATCTTGCAGCCGACCGTCTCAAGGAATCGCAGCGTCACCTCGCTGATACGCATGCTGTTGCCTTGCGCGCTGCCGGTGCCGCCTTGGATTTCCGGCGTCAGAGTCACGACAGTGGTTTTGTAGTGCAGGCCGATCTGAACGGCGAAGGCCTTGCGCGACAAGCTCACCTTGCCGCCTGTCACAACCATCGGTTGCATGGGCACGCCGTCGGCGACGATGTCCACGGTCTTGCCTTCCAGGTGATCGAGGCCGCTCCACACGTCAGAACCAGCCACGCTGGTCGCGTTGATTCCAGAGTCGACCTGAGTGTTTGCCGCGAACCGTTCGATGTAACGAACGTTCTGCCCATTGATATTGCGGCGGACAACGCACCAGACCTGATCGCCATCGGCAGAAGGAATGGACGCAACGGACTCGAACGCCCCGTCGGTGATTTGCCGGGCCCATCCAATGACGTCCTGATCCCGATCGATAGTCATCGTCGCCATGACGCCGTCAGCGCGCGGCATGAAGAGGATCGATTCAGGCTCCTGCTGAAAGGCCATATCAACGATCCCTGACTTGGTGGCGTGCTCGGAAAGCACGGACATATCAGGCGAGCCGTAGCTGTCGGAGTCGTACTTGTAGGCCATGGCGCGCAACTTGCGGCCAGATCGCTGCATGAAATACAGCTCGTTGCCGATCCGCACTGGCCGGACCCTGCTGCAGCCGTAGACCGAAGGGTTCTTCGTCTGGATGTTGGTCGGGGTGATCGGCTTCTCGACACCGCCGCTCATCGTGAACTCGCCCCCATAGGTCAGCGGAATCAGCGCGTTGATTTGAGCCATGTGCAGAATCGGGTTGATCTGGTCCGAAGAGAGGTTGAACGACAGCGCGTCGTCGTCCTTGGTGCCCAGTTCGAAGTTGAGGTATTCCCCAGTGCGCGACTCCCACACCGTCTGTGGGTAGTTCGGAGAACCGGCTACAGCCAGGCGCTGCTGATACAGCGTGCCGCTGCTCGGATAACCATCAATGTCGTTCCACACCGAGGCTTCAAGCGACCATGCGTTAGCTGGTGAAGCAGTAGCCGATGTCGGCGCCGATCGAATGGTCCCGGTAGCCACCGTTGTGCTCGAAACCGCCGTTATCTCCAGCAGTCCGCCGTTGATCTTGACGAACTTGCCGACGTCGCTTGAGGCGTGCCAGCCGGCGGCACCCAAGGTCATGCTCACTGACGCGCCGACGGGCGTGAAGGCGCTGAGGGTATTGGTCGTTTGAGGCGAGCCCTTGATTGACCAGGTCGGCCGACTCACCCCCGAGAAAGCGTTCAACACTTCCACAGTCGCAACGGTAGCGCTGGCCACGGCCGTAATGCGCGCAACGCCGGCGCCGGACCACACTTCGCGGCCAACGTCTGCTGCCAGAAATGCGGACTCCGATGCGGTGATCGTCCGGCCGGTACCGACAGTGGGGTCGCTGATCGCGAGGCTTGTGAGGAAATCTATGCCCTTCTCGTCGAATGGCTTGGTCACAAACGGCGCCGGCGCAATGCTCCACTCTGTGTTCGTGATGCGGCGAAGACGGCCGATAGGCTTCTTCTGGTGGAAGATGAACATCGTGTCGGCGCCCTGCACGTACTCCATGCTGGAGAGCATGGTCTGATCGTAGGGCGTCACCAGTTCGACACCTGTGTAGGTGCCGTCCGGGAAGAACACACGCAGATACAGGTCGCCAAACTCGACCATGAAGGCCTGGTCTGTGTTGAACACATACGGGATCAAGCGCACGCGGCGGTCTGGATATTTGGCAGGCGCACACAGCAGCGTGCCGTATCTGCGGACGGCACCGCCGTGCACAACCGGCCAGGCGTTCTCGACCGTCTTGGCGCCGTTCTGGTATCGCGCGATATCCACTCGGCCGTACATGCGTGGTGAGAGTTCACCGGCTGTGAAGTTCGTCTGTACCAGAGTCAGCTTTGCCATGAATTGCGCCCCAAGAACCGGGATGCGTACAGGCGCTCATCACCAAGCGTCTGCGGTGGATCCTCTTGGCCATCGATCGATCGTGCGCGCTTCTTCGCCATTTCCAACTTCTGCTCCATGTTGGACTGCGCAGCAGCTGACTGAGTGATCGGGAAAGCCATGGCCGCGGCCATCGACAACGTAAGAAGCATCACCAGCGATGCGTCCCAAGTGTTTTCTACCTCGTTCTGAAACACGTACTTGAGCTCCAGAATCGTCGTGTTCGCGAGGATTGAGCGCCCCTCGACCAGGTAATCGATCTGCACACCGCCCTCAGTGACGTCCAACACTCGGAGGAAATCGGCTGGCAGCTCGAATTTCTGCGCGTAGCCGAACGCGGGCGGGATGGCGTCCGGGGCCAGAACCGCGCGCTTGATGGTGCAGTTCCAAGGGTGATTGCGCAGAAGGTCATCCCGAACGGTCGGGTACAGGTTTGCCGCCAGCTTTGCGCGGTCGACGCCTTCGTCAAAGTCGTTGATGGTTTGCGCGCCCAGCATCAGCAGCGCGTTGGAGCAGATCGAAACACCGGTTGCCATTGCCATCCCCACAACCTCCAGAAATAAAAACCGGGGCACATGGCCCCGGCGTACAACAAGCCATCCTTGGCAGCCCGAAAGTCAGTTCTGCCCGGCGTAATGCGCTACCAGGGTGATGACTTGGCCGGGCTGCAGCGCCGCGCCAGCCACCGTCGAGAACAGCTCACTCTGATCCGTAGCCAGACCCTGCTGGGCGACGGTGACGTCGAACAGCGCGCCGTTAGCAAACTGCGCGTCTGCCGTGGCGCTGCCAGCCGCAGCCACAGAAGTGGCGGCGAGATAGCGCGCGGGCGACACCGCATCGCCGAGAGTGATAGTCGAAGACGCTGCGCCGCCGCCGAAGTACAGGCGGGTGCCCGGCATCAGGCGGCCACCGAGCGGCAGCAGGCCCCACGAGATTTTGTCGCCGATGGCAATGCCGCCGGCAGGAACAGTGATGGTGCTGATGAGCACCTGAACATCGGCGCCTTGCAGGTTGGGTTTCACCAACTGCTGAGGCAGTGCCGCGCGAGCGGCGGATACAGAAGCGTTTACGGTTGCCATGGTTAAACTCCTAAGCCGGGAAAGAGAGAAAGCCGAAGCCGCTTACGCGGCCTCGGTTACTGCGATTTCCACAACCTTTTCTTCCTCGGTGCGCACTGCGCCGATGGATTGCTTGGCGTAGATCCGCACGTTGAAGCCCTTGCCTGGGTCCTCACCTACCTTGGTGGTGATGTCCTGACCCTTGCCCAGCGTTACGCCGGATTTGGCCCACGCGTACAGCTTGCGGGTTGCACCGTCGTACGGCGTGCGCTCGGATGGAATCCAGGTGAAGCCCATCCAACGCCCTTCCACATCGCCCTCTTCCAAGAACTTGCCGGCGAGATAGTCGGCGCTGGTCAGGGTGGTGTCGGCGAGGATGTCGGCCGCAGCCTGTGCGGTGTAGGTGATGAACAGCTCTTCGCCGTTGTGGTTGTCCGCTTCGTTGCGACGGAACAGCTTGCGGGCCTGAATGATCTTGGCCTTGGTCAAGCCGGTACCGCCCACAGCGATCTTCTGGGTAGTCGGCAGGATGATGTTCCCGGTGGTGGCGCGGGAGTTGCCGCCCATCGAGGCGATGATCACGTCATCTTTCGCGCGGTTGAGCGCCGCAACCATGGCTTTCACGTAGTCCGAGGTTGGGTCGACCAGCATGCGGATCTTGTCCTGGTCGTCGATCATGTCGCCGTCATCCCAGTCGAACAGGTCCACAAAGCGCGTGCTGTGTGGTTGATCGTTGATTGGGGTATCAGCGTGACGCTGCGTGCGACGGGTCGCGGTGCGCTGGCCGAGACGGTTAACCGACTTGGACATACCGACGATGTTCGGCTCGATGGTTACGCGGTTCTCGAACCGGGAAGTCATTTGCTGCGCGAGGTGACGGAAGTTGTCAGCGAACTGCTGGACAAAGGCCTCGGTGATCTGTTGTGACATAGGATGCACTCCAATGCAGATAGTTGATTGCCTTCCGGGTGTCCACTGCGTGGGCCGGGATTCCTGGCGTGCATCGGCTTTGCTGCGCCTCGGGGCTTTCTGGGTATCTGCGTGCCACCGCAGGCCAGCCCATTGCTGGGATGCCTGCGATGTTTGTGCATGGGGGGTGTCGGTTTCCCGACTATTTGAGGCGAGAGGGCTTGTAACGGTTGTTGTACATGTCGTTGAGCTGCTGGCGCAGGCCTGCAAGCTTCGGATCGCCAGCAGGCAGGCTTTGGATCTGCTGACGCAACTCCGCAGTCTTGACGGCAAAATCACCATCGCTGACGCCGCCGCCGTTGATGGCCGTGTCTTCTCGCAGCTCCCGGCCGATGTTGGCCGCGAATGCGATGAAGTCGGGGTCGTTGCCGTATTTGGCGGTGAGCGCCTCGAAGTTGCCAGGCTTCCCGGGTTCGCTGGCGAATGCTTGGACGGCGCTGTACGAAGCCTGCACATTGCTGCGCATCGACTGGTCATCGGTCCACACCGACTTCAACGCGGCGGTGCAGTCCTCTTGGCTCAGCGTCTGACTGCCCTCAACCAGACCAGGTACAGCATTGTGGAAAGCGTCGACCACAAAGGCCAACTGCTGGTTGGTAAGGCCAGCAGCGTGCGCACCCTTGATGAACTCCGCGCCCTGCGGATCTGCCTTGAATTCATCCCATGTGACACCCTCGACCTTGAGCTCTGGCGCGTACTCGTCAGCACTCTTGGGCGGCGCATCCCCTGAGCCCAGGCGGGTCTCAAGGTGTTTGTAGGCTTCGGCAACCTTGCGTGACGAGGCTTCAAGATCAAGGGTGCCATCCTCCTTGTTGGTGCGGTACTTCTCGGGGATGTATTCGGCGCCTTGGGCGCCAGCGAGCACAGAGCCTGCGGGCGGTGCGGCAGGGGGAGCGGCTGGTGGTTCAGCGCCACCGCCACCGGCGCCGGGTTCACCTTCCATCATGTAATGGCCGAGCATGCGGTGCACAAACGAATTCATGTTCATTCCTCTTCGGGTTGGTCTTGCACGCCGTTGGCGCGGTTGATGCGGAGCACGATGTGGTCGAGCACATCGCGGTGCCCGGCCTGCATGTAGGTTTTGAGAATGGCGTCAATGCCGCCGGTGGTGACTGCGTTGCGGGCGAAGCGCTGAATCAGGGTCTCCAGCACCAAGCGCCCTTCGTGGTGCTCTTCGAATACGCGCTTGAACATCGCGTCGACTTGTTCCGGGGTCATGCTGCGGCACCTGGTGTTTGTTTGAGGGCGGCCTGCCCGGCCATCTGCGCCATAGCTGCCTGTTGCTCAGCCTGCTGCTGGGCCTGCTGTTGCTCGGCACGCTGCTGCCTGAGCTGATCACGCGCCGCCTCAGTGCGCATGATGTCGCCGGGCACGCTCAAGGCCTCGCCCGCGAAGCGCGCTGCGGCGTCGAAGTCGATATTGTCGAGTACGTCCGGCTTGGCCTGCGCCACGACGAGCTGGCTTTCGACGAGTTGGTTGATCGCGGTGACCTGCTCCAGCTTCTGAGAGCGCGCCAGCGGACTGAGGTAACGCACTGTGAAGTTGCGGCCAGCCAATGACTCAGGCGCCTGCCCCAAGATCCCGGCGCGATAAGCGATACCGAAGCAGCGCTCGATCAGGGGTTGCAGGTACTCGGCCTGCAAGCGGCCATAGACCGGGCCAAGCAGTTGGCGGATCAAGGCGACACGCACGTGCACCTCGGTTGCCGTCATGGCGGGGCCGTCCTGCGCCTGGAGCTGGTCGGCCATCAGCGTCTTGCGGATGGCGCCCTGCAGGCGGGCAATCTTCGTCTCGGCATAGTTGAAGTCGGAGCCGGTCAGCAGCGGCTTCATGCTGTCGACGCTGTTGGCGATGATGATCTTGCGCGGGCCGACCTTGACTGTTCGCGGGTTGAGGACGCCGTCGTCCTCGGCAATCCACATGCCAGCGATAGCCAGATCGCCAGCGGCCAAGTCCATGCGGCACAATTCGTTCAGGGTCTTGGCATCAGGCAGGGCATCGAGCACCGGTCCAACGGCGTAGACGCTGTCAGGGATCAGCATCCAGCGGGGCACAACGACTGGCATTTCGTGATAGCCAGACTCGCTGACGATCTTCTTCTGATCCACCTCGACTTTGCAGGACGCGACAGGCATGTTCTTGGCAAGCTTGGCGCCCACCATGTACGTGCTGCGCGGGTAGATGGCGTGCACGAACTTGACCTTTTCCTGCGGCTTGTCCCTCGCCAGCTTCGCGGTCTGCACGCTCACGTTGCCTTCGCCGAACTCCTTTACCGCCTGTTCAGCGGTCAGCATGTACTCGCGATACACGGTGTCGATCTTGCCGCCGGCAACCGATGTCGAGCAGTACACGCTTGCAATCGGCCAGAGGTCGAAGGTGTAACCGCCCTGCTCCCGGTTTGAGTCGATGTACAGGGCGAACCACCCAGCGCACACAACGTCGATCAGCCCTTCAAACGCGGCTGCATCGAAGTTCGCGGCGTGTATGTTCTGCCAGAGGATGTCGGCCGAGTCGTCCAGCCACCGCCGTTCTTCCTCGGTTTCCTCGCCCACGTCCATGTTGAACCAGAGCGAGTTGGCTGGAGTCATGCCGCCCATGATGCTGGACGACAGAATGCGCGCTGCATCAGTGAGCGTGCCGTCGACGAGCCTGGCCTTACGGTTCAGCACCTCCTGCGCGTCCAGCATCTCGCCGTTGAAGCCACCGCCACGGATCGGATAGCTGTAATCGAAGCAGTCGCGCCAGACCTGCTCATGAGGCGAGCGCAACGATTTCAGCGTGCTCAGGGTTTTGCAGATCTGGTCAGGGGTCATGATCCGAGGGTGCTCTTACCTTGGTCGAGTACGGAGCCAGCAGCGCCCGCGCTCGACAGCAGGGAGCTATCTGCCTTGCGCTTCTTCCGGACGGCGGTTTCTTCGTTGGCAGCTTTTGCGGCCGCATCTGCGGCCTTCTGAGCTGTCACTGCTGGGTCTTCGGTCTTCACGACCTTCGGTTTGCTCGGCTTGTGGCCCATAGCAGTCAGTCCTTTTTCGCTGGGGGTTCAGGGCACAGCCAGCCGTGTTCGGTCATCACCGCCTGTTTGAGCTTGGTGGCGTCGACGTCGTCTGCGGCAACCGCGCGCGCCGGCTCTTGCTGAGCGTCGGCGGTGGCGTCTGGCTTGAAGTAAGGCTCGCCACCAGCGTTCAAGCGGTCTGCTTCGGCCTTGGCTGCTTCCTTGTCACCCACGAAATCACCGACCCGCTTGGATTCAGCGTCCGTGGTAACGACCCACCAGCGGCCGCCGGCACTGTGCTTGGCCGCGTACAGCGGTGCCTGAGCGTCGGCGGTGGCGCCTTCATTGGCGTTGGGGTTGCCGCCACTGGCCTGGCTTACGGCGGTGGCAAGTGGCGATGTGTTGGTGACTGGTTCGCCTGGGGTTTGCGGTTTCAGGTCTGGCGTTGACATGGCTTGTTCTCCAGCAGGTGCAAGAAACCCAGCGCGGGGCTGGGCTCAGTTGAGTTACTCGGCGGGGGCGGCGTCGATCGCCGACGCTTCCGGATCAGGCTCAGAAGCAGACGGCGCAGGTGTCTTCAGCAGCTCTTTGGCGTAGCTCACCATGTCCTGCACCAGGCTGTTGACGGAGTCCTGAACGCTAGGCAGGTTGGCCGCGGCGGCGTTCCTGATCAGTTCGCCCGTTGCAGCGGTCAGAGACATAGCGCGATCGAAGTCATATGGATCTACGGTACGTGCTGGCATTGGTTGGCCCTCGGCTTAATTGGGTGCATCAGCGAGGGCTCAGCATCGGAGAGTTGAGGTGTCGGATTCCCGACTATTTGGCAGGGGCGCAGGTCGTACGGACGTAATCCTGCAGAGCGGTCAAGGCTCGGATGGCGTCGTCGCCGTCGTTGGCGATTCGGACAATTCGCTCTCCAGTCGCTGGGTCAATGTCGGCTCGCGCTTCTGCATGGTCCATGCTGGCGGCGCCTGCGCTGGCTCGCACTGCGGGGCAGGTAGCCTTGACGGACAGCCGGCGATCGCCAGCGGCGACAGCAGCACGCAGATCAGCATTGGTTTTGTTCGCACGTTCGCGTTCCTCGGTGTGTTCGGTGTCGAGCTGGGCCAGCAGCTTCTGGGTGTTGCGGCGGGAGTTGGCAGCGTTGGTCAGCGTGGTGACGCTGTCTTCCGCAGCGGTCAGGGCCGTGGTGACGTGGTCGATGCGCCAGAGAGCGAGCAGCAGGCCGACCAACAGAACACCGCAAGCGGCTGCAAGGATCTTCATTGCGCTGCACCTTCCAGGCAGACGCGCATCTCGTCGTTACGGCGATTGGTCAGGCCTTGAACGACCTTGCCACCTGCTTTGTTCCAGCGAGGGAGCTCCTTGCACGCACCGATGCGGTCGCCGGCATTGAGCTTGCGCTGCAGCGTCGAGCCGCAGACCACGGACGGCCCAAGGTTGTAGCCGGCGGACACGTACGCGCCGCGCTCCTTGGCGCTGATCGGCGTGCTGATGCAGCGATCGATGTACGCGTTCGCAACCTGCAGCTCGACAGCCAGGCTCTGATCACACTGGGCGCCGGTGTACTGAGCGCCGGGCTTTACGCCACGCGTAATGCCGTCACATGCAGTCCAGACGCCGACGATGTCCTGATAGGCCTCGTAACGTTTGCCGTCCGGTGTGGTGATCGCTGTCTGCTCGCGCCCTTCCCACTGAGAAACCAGGCCAATCGCGGCCGCCAGTGCTGCGCCCAGCAGAGCGCCGCCTGCCTTCTGGTTACGGCTTGCCATTGATGTTTCTCACTTTGGGCTGATAGACGAACCGCGCAACCAGTGCGATGACCAGGGCGGCGCGGTAGATGATCAGATCGGTGGCGGTGGGTTCGTAGTGCATGAACAACTGAACGGCGTCAGGCAGGAACTGGAGCAGGAACAGAGCCTGCACACTGGTTAGGCGCCAGGCTGTGCGCCATTCGGGGATCAGCTTCATGATCCGAGCCCCTTAGCGATGATCGGCCAGACCTTGTCGAACATCACCATGAACACCGCGGCACCGCCGAGCCCATAGGTCACCTTCGTGGCGATCTTCTGGAGCGTGACGTTGATCTGGCTGATGCCCTGCTCCATGTCATCAAGCTTTTCGTTCTGGTGGGTCATCTGCTGTTCGAGCTTGGTCAGGCGCTCAGGCGAGTGCTGATGGCGCCGGTCCCATTCGTCGAGGCGGTGTTTGACGACCTTCATGTCTTGCTCAAGGGCGCCGGTTCGCTCGCCGATGTTGCGGCCTGACTCGGCCCGGTGCTCTGGATTCTGCATGTACGCTTCCCACCAATGAAAAACCCCGCACTGGGCGGGGTCGGATATTCGACTGGGGGAAGGATCAGGCTGGCGGCCTGTCGGAATCCCGACTATTTCAGGCTGATAACCTCACACTTTCGAGTGATAAGCCCACCAGTCACTGGGCGTGACCATGGGCAATTGGGTTCTGTCCTTGCCGGTGATCTCACACCAGAGCAGCACAAGGCGGTCGCCCTCGGTGTATCGAGGCTCTGCGCCCTGCTTCCAGCCAATCAACGTGGTGCGCGCAACCCCGACAGCATCAGCAACCGACTGCGACGAGTAGCCCGCACGCGACAAACCGGTGATCACCTGAAACCAATCGACGTATAGGGGCTGCACTGCTGCCATCGTCAGGCCACCCGCAGGTATTTCGGCACGTTTACCTCGATCACCTTGACGCCGAAGCAGGTGTAACTCAGAACTTCATTCTCATACGTGAAATGCACAGGCGTGGCGCCGCGCATGGAGCTCAACATGTCGTACCACTCGCATCGGCCGAGGTAGATAACCGTCTCTTCATCCACGCCGTGGTGCGCCAGAGCGTGCTGGATTCTCAAAAGAATTTCGTTCATGCCCCTGCTCCAAACGCGCGCGCACGCGAGGCAGGCAGCGATTTGCGACCCGCCACCCCCGTTTCAACCGCATATTTCATTTCGGCGATAACAGCGAAGAAATCCATAACCGGATCGTCTGACTCGTCGAAGTGGAACGGATGAACAGCGCGCCGGTACCCAAGCATTGCTTCGGGCTCGCCTGGCTGCTCAAAATTCACGTCGACACACAGCAACACCCAGCCGTCAGCCAGCTTGTGTGTGGTCCATATCAGAGCTGGCATGCGGGACCTCCAGAGTGCAGATACATGTTTGTGGCCATCAGCAGCCACGATCCGAGAGCAACGGCGAGCACAACCCATACGGTTTTCATGAGGGCTTCCCCGCGAGAGGCACGACACGGACGGTAACGCCAGGCGTTTCGCCGAACCGCTTGCTCATTGAGACGTTGACGACCTGAACGTCGTCCTTGAAAACGATGCCGTTGATGCCGTCACAGATGGCCTTGAGCACGTTGTCGGCGTCGGGCTTCTTGGTGGGCATGACTTCGCCGGCCAGTGCTTCGGCGGTTTTCTTCTTCGACCAGGACGCGGCAATTGGGACCACGATGCGCAGCTCCATCAGCACCGGGCCTGTCAGCAGGTCGCGGCCTTGCATGGCTTCATGAGCAAAAATGGCAATCAGCGATTCGTAATTCGCTGTCTTGGTAGGCGTGAACATGCGTGCATGGCCACCAACGCGGCCGATCTTTGGCCGGCCCTTGCCGATGGGTTCGCCCGGTACCAGGAACGTGACGGGTTTGTGATCAGACATGGCTGTCTCTCCGGATGCCCATCTTCGCCAGCAGCAGTGCTCGAGCGGATTGGCCGTTGGTTGGAATGCCCTGGGCGATCACCTGCGCTTCGGCCTCCTTGCGAGAGTGCTCGAGCTGGATCTGCTCGCGTGGGCGTGCTGAGTCGTTGCCAATGCCCATTGCAATACGGCCGTTCAATGGCTGGCCTGTCTGAGCGCGGCGCATGACGATGGCGTAATTGCGCTCGAAGCGCTGACGCAACGCTTTGTCGCCCTGCTTCGCGGTTCTCAAATCGAACGTGCTGGTTGCTTCTGCGGCAATGCGTACAGCCTCGTGGCTGTAAACACCGATCAGGGCTTCGGTCCATGCGTCGGTTTCGGATGGCATCCCCGGCACTTGCAGGCACATCGCGCGGAACACGTTCGCAGGCGGCGGCCAATCGAATTCAGTGGCCTTGTCGACCAGGACGTTGAGGCCGTTGGCGAGCTGCTCTTTGGTCAATCCCTTGAGCACCGATGCCCACGAATGATCAGGATCAGCTTTCTCGCCGAAATTCGACGTCCAGCGGTGGCCGTACATCTCGGTCATCTTGATCCAGAGCTTGTCCATCAGCCCCTGCGGCAGCTTCTCGATCGATGATGTGCTGCTTGACTCGGTCGACGGCCGACATAGGACCTTGCCGAGCAGGTCGGCCACCGGTTGTGTTTTTACGTCCATCGGTAGTTCTCCCCGAGGCCTGCTTGTGGCGCAGGTCGCGTTTCAGAAATTGGGCGAGCGCGTGCTCCCATTTGGCCTGGGTGCGGTGCTCATCAGGGGAAGCGGTCCAGAAAGACCTGAATTCGTTCAGCTGGTCGGCATCGAAGGTCTGCCCGGCCATGGCGTTCATCGTCAGCACTGCCTGAAAGCTCTTGGCTCCCGGCTGCCATTGCGGAGTCATGCTGAATTTCGTGCGGGTATCAGGGGCGTCGTGCAGAGAAGAAGTAGATATATCTGTGTCTGTTCTCTTCTCTTCTCTATTCGTTGAGTTTTCGTTCAACGAAACTTCAACGCCCGTTGAACGCTCGTTCACAGCCTTCGATTTACGGGACTTTGCGGCCTGCTTGCGAGCCTCCGCTGACGCCTTTCCCGCTGCAATTCGCTGATTTTGGGTCGCGTGAACAGCTTCAAGATCGCGCTCAATTCGGTCGTGAACCCATTCGTTATCACGCTCGTTGAAGAACTCGTTCAACGACCGTTCAACGTCCGTCCAACGGTCGTTCGAAAGCCGCGCAATCCGGGCGAGTCGAGAGACTGGAATCGGCTTTCCGGTCTGCCAGTAGTTGAAGATCAGCAGCAAGTACGCACCGTGCTCCTCAGTGGTGAGGTGCATCGTGTCGGCCAGGTAATCGGCAACGTAGAGTTGCATGTATGGAAGGGCTGCCATGGTCAGTCCTCTTCCAACTGGTCGACGTGCTGCACGTGCTCCATCCAGCGCTTGGCCTGGTGGAAGATCGCTTCAATGTCCCGCTGATTGAAGCAGCGCATCTCGCTGGGCACGATCTTGAGGTCGAGCACGGCCAGGATGGCTGCGAACTGCTCGAACTTCTCAGGCTTCATGCGGCTGATTGTTGCCTCGTCGCAACCGACTGCAAGCGCGACGGGCCCGTTGCCGATCGATGCAAGTTTCTGCATGAGGACCGCGTAGTTCTTGCGGGCCCTTACGGTCTGCTCTTGGTTCAATGGCGACGTCGACATGATCACGCCGCCGCCGTGGAGTCTCCGGTTTCGCTTGTGAAGCGCTCCGGATACAGGATGTGGATTTCAGTGATCTCACCATCGAACACCCGGCTCAGCCCTTCGGCCAAGGTGGCGGACGCACGCTGCACGCCTCGCTCAACGCGCGAGAGGTTGCCGGAGTCGATGGTGTCGCCATGCAAAGCGAGACGAGCCGAAACATCGGCGAGCGTCCACTTGCGGGCGATTCGAGCTTTCTTCAGTGGAGTCATGGGGAATGCCCTGATTAGGTTTCAGGGCGGATTCTGCGATTAGCGCAGATATAACACAAGCAAATTCTGCGGCTATCGCTTTGCGCATAACGCAGCAAGTACGGAAAATCGCCGCATGGATATCGGACAAATCATCAGAAACGCGCGTAAAGCGAAGAAGCTTTCCCTTGAGGAACTGGCTCACCAGATCGACTCGGACTCTGGAAACCTCTCGCGCCTAGAGCGCGGGCTGCAGAGCACAACGCCTGAGAAGCTGAAGCAGATCTTCACGATCCTCGACATCAAGTTAGCGGCGCAGCAAACGACGATGGACAGCCGGGACGTCGATGCTGGGAACGTATTTGAGGCGCAGCAGCCATTCCGCGAGGCCCGTAAATACCCGCTGATCAGCTGGGTTGAGGCCGGCGAGATGACCGAGGCGCCCAGCAAGATTGGCGCAACGCATCGGCTTATCGAGTCATCGGAGAACGCTGGGCACGAAGCCTACTGGCTCACCGTCAGCGGCCATTCGATGACCTGCAAAGGAAACCCCAGCTTTCCGGAGGGTTCGCTGATCCTGGTGAAACCAGATGCTGAGATCATCAACGGCAAGTATTACGTGGTGGAGATGCTCGACTCGGGCGAGAAGACCTTCAAACAGTACGTCGAAGACGCGGGATATAGGTACCTGCGTCCTCTCAATGAGGCGTATCGGACGATCGAGCTGGACAATAACTGCCGCTTCATTGGCCGGGTGATCGACGCAAAGATGACCGGTCTGTAGCCGCTACACCCGCCTCAGCGCAAAGGCCCGGCCGTCAAGCCGGGCTTTTTTTTGCCCCCAGAAGAGTACATTTGTACTCCTATGGATTGCCATATCGGATCCCTTGGAATACTGTTTATACATACAGTAAATGCAAGGAGGTAACTGATGTCTGCACAACGCCAACAGGTTGCGAACCCTTATCAGTCGATGTTGAACCGTGTACAGCGCGCGATCATGTCACCGGCAGCGCAAGTAAATCGAAGCGTCTGCCTTTACCGATTACCCGAGGAAGAGCCGCAGGTCTGGGATCAGCTGATCGATGACATCAGCGAGAACAACTGGGTTCGAGCGGAACACCTGGATGACGGCGGCATTCGCCTGACCTGGGAACCGCCCTCCGACGAATAACCCTACCCGAAAAGAAAAGCCCGCCTTGCGCGGGTTTTTTTTCGTCCGCAGAAAATATCTGCACTTGACGCAGAATTAATTCTGCCCATAATGCAGACCATTACTGCGATAAACGCAGATTCGCAATTACTCGCAAGACCCCGAAAGACAGAACACCGCTCTTTAACAACCAACTGAATTACCGCTGATGGCTTGGAAAGGCTTTGACGCGCTGGGCGTGGGCGATTCCCACACTAGCTGCGCCGTATAGACCTCGGGGCTGTTGGCAAATGAAGAACCTATGCATCACCTCTGCCCATTCCAACCGAGTGGGCAGACGGATGTACAACACCGCCACATGGAGGGCGACCAGATGATTTACGAGATTGTCGTTGAAGGGTTCGTCCTCGATGTCGAGGTGACCCACTGCGAAAACGATCCGCTGCAGCCCAACAACTGGGCCAGCGACTGGGATTTTTACGGTAGCCGTGAGCTGGAATACAAGCTGCGGTCCGGTGTGACTTACGACGATGACCGGGTGCGCATGGATTGCACCCGCGCGGATCTGGATCAAGCCGCGAAAGAACACGATACGGCCATCCGCGTGGCGCTTTGGGTTGAGATTGACGCCTTGAAGCGTCGGGAACGGTGGGCAGCATGAGTCAGCGAGATATCGCTATCCATCGGATCGAGTCGGAACTGAAACAGATTCCGTCGTCGAACATCCCGGTAAACGTCGCTGAGCGGGCCTGCATGGCCGCCTTCTTGTCATTCGAGCTTTCCGTTATCACAGCGGAAGAGCGCGATGACCTAGTCAAGCGCATCCGCGCCGCCGAGATGGTCCGTTATCTCGAACTGCTCAAGGGGGCGGCATGACAATCATCTGCCGCACGTCCAAACAGCTGACCAAGGCCCTGCAAGCGCGGGGCTTTTTTCTGGTCTCCGACCTGCCCCGCCCTCTTCGCATCGAAGTGCGGCGCGGGATGCTGATTGCGAGGTTGTCATGACCCGCCAACAACTTCGGCGCCGCTACACCTGGCGCGGCGCCGCAATCGCCCTTCTCGTTTTCACCCTCTGAATGTTCGCTAGCTCCTACGCGGCTCACATCACTCAATAGGAAATCGTCATGCGTCTGAACCTCAACCACCGGCCCGAGGGGGCCACTCACGCCGGTAAAGATGAGCACGGCGGCTCTTGGTACAAGAAAAACGACGACGGCCATTGGTTGTTCATCGATATGGTCGAAGACGGTTTGCCCGACAGACAGTGGTGTTTAGCACCAGATAACGCTCCCGGCTATGTACCCATTGCTCTGCCCGAACAAATGCCTACCGTCGCGCAGAAAACTTCCGAAGACGGCGGCTCGGCTTTCCCCGAGCCCGGCAATGCGCAGTGCGGTGGCATGAGCCTGCGTGACTACTTCGCCGCATCCTGCGACATCAGCCAATACGACGTTGCTGGGGTGTTCCATCGCACTTACGGACGCAATCCCGACGCGACCGAGCGTGCTGCGTTAACTGCCGAAATTCGCTACATCGAAGCCGACGCAATGTTGGCCGCCCGCTCCGCCTAACCCCTTCCCTCAACCCTTTCAATGCTGCGCACCGCGCGGCAAGGGATCACTCATGTCCGAATTAGCCGTCAAGCAGACGTTCAGTCTGGCCCCGCAAAACCTCGAGGACGCGTTGAAGTTCGCCGACTTCCTCGCCAACTCCGACATCGTGCCCAAGGACTTCCAGAAGAAGCCCGCCAACATCCTGGTAGCTGTGCAGTGGGGCATGGAGCTGGGTTTGCAGCCGATGCAGGCCATGCAAAGCATCGCTGTCATCAACGGTCGTCCGTCCCTTTGGGGCGATGCGGTCATTGCCCTGGTTCGCAGCTCGCCGCTGTGTGAGTACATCTACGAGAGCGACGACGGCGAGACGGCGACCTGCCGCGTGAAGCGCGTCGGCGAGGACGAACAGTTCCGCACCTTCAGCATGACCGATGCCGGTCAAGCCGGGCTCAAGGGCAAGCAAGGCCCTTGGGCCCAGTACCCCAAGCGCATGCGCCAGATGCGTGCTCGAGCATTCGCGCTGCGCGACGTTTTCCCGGACGTGCTGCGCGGCATGCCCATGGCCGAGGAAGTCCAGGACATCCCGACCGAGCGCGAACTGAATCAGACCCACGCTCGCAAGGCTGAAGAGCCGAAAGTTCTGCCCTCCTACCCGGACAGCAAGCTGGACGAGAACGCGGACAAGTGGCGCCAGATGATTGCCGCGAACCGCACTAGTCCGGACCACCTGCTGGCCAACCTGGTCAGCAAGTACACCGTCACCCCCGAGCAAGAAGAGCGCATCCGCGCCCTGGCCCCCATCGAAGGAGAATCCACCGATGCAAGTGCATAACGTCCAACAGGGCTCGCCGGAATGGCTGGCCCTTCGCGCAAACCACTTCACCGCTTCGGAGGCGCCCGCAATGATGGGCGCTTCGAAGTACCAGACCCGCACCGATCTGCTGACGATGAAGAAAACCGGCATTGTTCCGGAAGTCACCGCTCAGCAGCAGCGCGTTTTCGACCTGGGCCACGCCACTGAGGAAATGGCACGCCCACTGGTCGAGGACATAGTCGGCGAAGAGCTCTACCCCATCGTCGCCACGAAGGGCAATCTGCTGGCGTCTATGGACGGCGCCACGATGCTGGGCGACACCCTGTTCGAGCACAAACTGTGGAATGAAAGGCTCGTCGCGCAGATCAAGTCCGGCGAGCTGGAGCCCCACTACTACTGGCAGTTGGAGCAGCAGTTGTACGTCAGCGGCGCTGAATGCGTGCTGTTCGTTTGCTCGGATGGCACGCTGAACAAGTTCGTGCACCTGGAGTACCACCCGGTTCCGGGCCGTCGTGAGGCGCTGATTGAAGGCTGGGCCCAGTTCGAGGAAGAGCTCGGCTCGTTCGAACCGCCGGTGTCGAAGGTGGAAGTCACTGGCGCTGCACCTGACCAGCTGCCGGCGCTGCGCATCGATGTCACCGGCATGGTCAAGGCCAGCAACCTTGACGCCTTCAAGGCTCACGCGCTGGCTGTGATCAGCAACATCAGTACTGAGCTGTCGAGCGACCAGGACTTCGCGAACGCTGACGCCACGGTCAAGTGGTGCAGCGAGGTCGAGGACAAGCTCAAGGCCGCCAAAGAGCATGCCTTGAGCCAGACCGAGAGCATCGACGTACTGTTCAAAGCGATTGATGACATCGCCGCCGAGACCCGGCGCAAGCGTCTGGACCTGACGAAGCTGATCAGTGCCCGCAAAGACGACATTCGCAACGATATCGTGATGGATGCCGCCAAAGCCCTGCAGGATCACATCGATCAAATCAACGGCACGCTAAACAGCCGTATCCGTATGCCCAAGGTTCCGGCCGACTTCGCCGGCGCCATCAAGGGCAAGCGCACGATCGACAGCTTGCGCGAGGCTTCCAACGCCGAACTGGCCCGCGCCAAGATCGAGGCCAGCCGCATCGCCGACTTGATCCGGACGAACCTCAACAGCTTGAACGAGCTGGCAAGCAAACACGGCTTCCTGTTCCACGACGCGCAAGAGCTGGTCCTCAAGGCCAACGACGATCTGGTTGCGCTGATCAAGGTCCGGATCAGCGAGCACGAAGCCGAGGTAAAGCGCCAGGAAGATGAGAAGCAAGCGGCCATGGCAAAACTGGCGACAGCTGTAGCGCCAGTGGTCGAGCCGGAGCCGGAGAAAGCAGAGCCGGCGCCGGTAGCCGCCGTGGCAACCGCCACCGTAGCGCCCATCACCAAGGACGTTTCCGACGACGGCCAGCGCATCAAGCTGGGCGATATCAGCGCCCGTTTGGGTTTTGCCATCCCTGCCGAGTTCCTGCGCACATTGGGTTACGAGCCTGTCGAGCGCGCCAAGGGCGCCGTTCTGTACAAGGCCTGCGACTTCCCGCGCATCTGCCTGGCGCTGATTGCCCACATCCAGCTGGTAAGCCTCGAACAGAGCGCTGCCTGACCATGGCCGCCCTGACCGTTGAAGAGCAGTACGACCGGGTTGAGGAGTTCGCTGTTCTTCTCGCCGCCGCTGAGCTTCACGCCAGCGGCGCCTGGGAACTCGCTTTCACCGAAGACATGCGGGCCAACTTCAAGCGGTTTGGCCCGCGTACCCACCTGAGCCCGGTTCAAAAATCGAAGCTCGAACGCATCGCTAAATACTGAGGGTTAAGCATGAAGATGGAACACAAAGACATTATCGAGCGCGCCCGGCTGCATGACCTGCCGCCGTCGGCGCTGGCGCACGAACTGCTCGTGCACGACCTGGTTGAAGCGGCGATGTTCGAGCTCAAGAACATCCATGCGCCCTACGGCAAGCTGAACCAAGGCTCGCAGCAAGAGGTGATCGACCGTATCACCGAAAAGGCGAAGGATGCGGCCAGCAACGCTGTGCAGATCATTGCCTCGCGCGGAACCATCACCATCCCCTGCAAGATGAAACAGATCCAGGTGACGGAAAAGACTCTGACCGTTACGTCGCTGGTGGATGCGAAAGACCCGGCGCGTCATGGCCTCACTGACAGCGCCGGGCATCTGTGCCTGTTGGTTCTGGCTCCAGACGATTACGACGAGGGCCTCGACTTCATACAGCCAGAGCGCGATCAGCACGAAATGCCGCTGCATGCCAGTGAGCTGACCGCGAACCTGTTTGACAACAAGCCCACCGGGCCGGACGAAGCGGGTTACACCTCGGACTCTGGTACCGACCCGCTGTACGCCGAGGCCGCAGCCTTCGTAGTTGAAACTCGCCGCGCAACCATTTCAGCGATCCAGCGCAAGTTGGGCATCGGTTTCAACCGCGCGGCTGTTCTGATGGATTCGCTCGAGCGAGAGGGTGTCGTCAGCCCGATCGATCACACCGGCGCCCGCGAGGTGTTACTGAACCCACGGGGCGAGCAAAAGCTTCAGATCCCAGCCGACGAAGAGGAAACCCCGATTGACCCCCTCTCGGCCGATGTTGAGGTGAACAAGGAGTTTGGCGACTTCACCTACGAGGACGCGGCACAGCTGCTGGTGCTCAAGGCTCCCAAGAAAGGCTTCGACGCCGACTGGCTGCAAAGCCGACTGGCCATCGACAGCGACAGGGCCAGCACGCTGCTGCTCCGCCTGCTCGACAACGAAGTCATCAAAGTCGAGACCGAAGGAGATTCGGCTTTGACGCACACCTACAAGGTCGCCGCCACCCTGGCCGATGTGACCTGAGTTATCCACAGCCAAACCTCGCACCACCACAGAGCGCCCACGGGCGCTTTCTTTTTGCCTTGGAGAAACCCAATGTCCGACCTGATTTGCTTCTTTGATACTGAAACAACTGGGCTGCCGCTGTTCCGCGACCCGAGCGATGACCCGCGCCAGCCTCACATTGTCGACATCTGCGCCCTGCTCTACACCCCACAGGGCGAACTGGTCGACTCGTTTGAAGCCTTGGTAAAGCCTGACGGCTGGGTCATCCCGGATGATGTCGCCGCGATCCACGGCATCACCACGGAAATGGCGCTCGCCGAGGGCATCCCGGAAATGGAAGCTCTCGGCGGCTTCCTGCAGATCTACGAACGCGCCGGCCTGCGGGTCGCGCACAACGTCAGCTTTGACGACCGCATCATGCGTATCGCGATCAAGCGGTTCATCGGCGAGCAGGCGGCAGACGAGTACAAGGCCGTGCCGAGTTTCTGCACCTGCCTGAACTCCACGGCCATCGTGAAGTGCCCGCCCACCGAAAAAATGATTCGCGCCGGCCGTGGTCGCCAGTTCAAACAGCCAACCGTCGCCGAGGCTCTGCGCCACTTCACCGGCGAAGAGCTGGTAGGTGGCCACCGCGCCCGTCCAGACACCGAGGCCTGCGCCCGTGTGTACTTCTCCCTGAATCCGCCTGCCCAGGTGGCTTGATCGTCCAGGCGCCTACGGGCGCCTTTCCTTTCTCCCCGGCCCGAGGCCTGCATCATGAACCCTATCGCAAACGCGGCCCTCGCCCGGGCCATGGCTTTCGCTGTGCCCACTCGAAAGCCAGTTGCACGCGCAACACCGAAGAAACAGCCAGCGCAACAGCCGGCGCCGATCGAGAAGAAGACCTTGGCGATTCCCGGCAAGCCCGAGCGCCCCAAGGATTACGACCACTTTGGCTTTCTGGAGGGCAAGCGCGACGCCATCGACTTCGTCATGTCAATGACCGCCACGCTCAAGATGCCTAACGGAAAGCAACAGGTGACCAACCAACTAAAACAGGCCGCCAGCAAGCGACCCGCCAGCCAGGCGCTGGGTGTTTGGCATGTGATTGAGCTGATTGAGGGCGCGCTATGAGCAACTCTACGCGAGACGAAATTGCCTTCATTCGTGAATGTGCGGCACGAGGCTTGAGCCGGAGCCATACGGCCCAGCTGCTAGGTTTTTGGCCCGCGGATTTCATCAAGTATCTAGACGTTCTGAATATCGAAGGCCTTCAGTGGCAAGTCGGACGTGAGAGTCTGCTGGCAAAAAATCAGCTTCAACGCGTCCATGAGTCGCGCCGAGGAGCGCACATCAGCGAAGAACACAAAGCCATTCTTGCAAAATATCGAAACACCAACTGGAAGCAGTACACCGCATTTGGAGTGACTGGCACGCTGCCTGCCCTGGTCGAGAGATTTGGAGCGGTTGGCTATAACGCGGTACTCAAGCGCATGACTGAGGGAATGCCCCTAGAACAAGCGCTGACTCAACCCCGTATGGATCAGATTATCGCAAATCGCGCAAGGTCGGCTGATCACCCTTGGCGCAAGCGACAAAACCGTGAATACCAAACGTATGTAGACCGCCAGCAATCGCTAATGGGAGACAGGCAATGACCGACATTCACAATCTTAAAGCGCTGGCTGAGGCGGCAACGAAGGGGCCATGGAAACACGGGAAAAATAGCGATGATGTTGTCGCAGACTTTCCCGGTGGGCATGAACAAGACCCTCACGAAATTGATTATTACGGTGGCCATCTGATTGCCGAATCAATCAGTTCGCAAAACCGGGATTTCATCACCGCCGCAAACCCTGCCGCAGTTCTGGAACTGATCGCAGAGATTGAGCACCTGGAGCAGTTCAAAACTTCCTACAACGAATGGCACGAAAAGACAGAGCCGCTGCTGCAGGGATTTGAAGCCGGTGAGCTTGGTCGCCATCGTGCCGACGTGCTCAGGTCGAGGTTTCACAGACTTAAAACCACCTCCGAAGCGTTGCAGCAACGCCTGACAGTGGCCGATCAGCGGATTGATGACCTGGAGGAGGCTCTAAACCGTGTCCTGCACAACGCAACAGGACAGCTCGAAATCATCGCAGCGCGTGCGCCTGGCAAGTTTCTAGACAAGGCGCCGGTTATCAGCGTTCTTGGTCAGTACAAGAGAATTGCAACAGAGACTCTAGCGATCCAGCGCGCGCCAACCGGCGAACAATGCCAGTTTCCGCAGTCATGCCCAGTGACTTGCGGCTGCTCAAGCAAGGGCACTTCTTCGTAACCGATTCAGGTTACATCTGCAAAAGTAACCAAACGAGGTTACACATGATCACGTTTCTAACCATTTGGGCAGTGGCCAGCATTCCGGTCACCGCCCTGCTGTGCCGCATCATTCATATTGCGAAAGTCAAAGAGGGGATCACCCAATGAACGCCGTACATAACGATGAAGTTGAGTTCATCCGCCTGCCAACCGTGAAGAAGCTGACAGGCTTCAGCACCAGCACCATTTACGACATGGCGAAGAAAGGGGCTTTCCCGCGCCAAGTGTGCATCGGCGGTCGGTCAGTTGCCTGGATCAAGGCCGAAGTTCTGCAGTGGAGCAACGAGCGCATCCAGGCATCGCGCGGCGATCAGTCTGCGGCCTCCAGTGAATCGAGGTAATCCGCCCAGTCCTGCATCATCCCTCGCCGCTGCTCCACGTACTTCGCGTGGTTGTAGCTTCGACGAACCTTGTCACTGCCAACGTGCGAAAGTTGCGCCTCGATCCAATCTGAGCTGTACCCCTTCTCGTTCAAGGCCGTTGAAATCGTGCCCCGGATCCCGTGGCCCGTCAGCTTGCCTTCATATCCCATGCGTTTCAGTGCCGAGTTGACCGTGTTTTCGCTCATCACCTTTGTAGGATCGTTGCGATTCTGGAAGAGGTATCGAGCCTTACCGGTCAACTTGAGCATCTCGCGCACCTCTTCTACCGCCTGCCGCGACAGCGGCACCAGATAGGCCGGTATTGCTTCACCATTAACCTTTGCTCTGCTCCGCAGCTGTTTCACTCCATCCGCTGGCACCGTCCACAGTTCGGCCTCAAGGTCGAACTGGTCGGGCGAACAATGCCGCATTTCGCCTGTACGCACGCCAGTCAGCAACAGCAACCGGATCGCCCGCTTGGTGAACACCGAGCCGCTGAATGCGCTGAGGGCCTTAACGAAGGCCTTGAGCTCGTCATCGCCCACGAGCGCCGGGTTGTGTTTCACCGGCGGTTGTACGGCGGCGACGATATCCAGATCGGCGGCCGGGTTGATTTCCAGCAGCCCCTCAGCGATGGCGAATCGGAAGATCTGGTTCAACCAGGTGCGCACCTTCTCGGCCACGTGGAGAGAACCGCGGGCCTCGACCTTTCGGATCGTCGCTAGTACATCGGCGCGTTTGATTTCTGCGATGGGTAATTTCCCGAGAGCCGGGATCAGATCCTTCTCAAGGTAGCGCGCGGACTGGGCGGCGCTGCCCTTGCGCCCATCCGTAAGACGGGGAACCTTGAAGGCATGCCAGCGGCGCGCCACTGATTCGAAGGTGTTTTCAGTCTTCGCCCCAGCAGTGCGCTGGTCATGGCGACGCTGCAGCCGAGGGTCAATCCCCTTCGCCACAAGCTTGCGCGCTTCATCCCGCAGTTCACGAGCGTCTTTCAGGGAGATGTCAGGGTATTTGCCCAGGCTGATACGTGGCTGCTTGCCGTGCCATGAAAATCTGAAATGCCAGGACTTTGTCCCGTTGCTGGCCACAAACAACGCCAGCCCGTGGGCATCGGGCAGCGTGAAGTCTTTTTCGGCGGGCTTGGCCTGCCGGACGGCGGTATCAGTCAGGGGCATTAGTACATCACCTAAGCACTCGAATTCAGAATGTGCTGCGCAATGTACTAAAAATTTCCGGAAGAGTCTGGAAGAGACTGGAACTACGCGCAATAAAAAAGCCGCTCTAGGCGGCTTTTCTACTGGATTCCCGGAAGCTACTGGAAGCTATCGGAACCTTGTTTGGTGCGGACGAAGAGACTCGAACTCTTACGCCTCGCGGCGCTGGAACCTAAATCCAGTGTGTCTACCAATTCCACCACGTCCGCGTGTGAAGCGCTTAAAGCAAAGGCGCCAGATTATGCATCTGGCGCCTTCTTCGAATATGGGGTGGACGATGGGGATCGAACCCACGACAACAGGAGTCACAATCCTGTGCTCTACCAACTGAGCTACGCCCACCATATTGCGTTGTAACCGAGACACTCCATCAGAGTGCTACTTGTGCCAAAGCTGCCGTTAATGGCGCACCCGGCAGGACTCGAACCTGCGACCATCCGCTTAGAAGGCGGATGCTCTATCCAGCTGAGCTACGGGCGCTTATTTAATTTGCATCTTGCGAGTACAAATTAAGAGCTTTCAATCACGCTGAGCCGATCTGAACTCTACCTGACTTAATCAACCTTTCGACCTGACTCACCGCTTCCGGCTTATCGTGTCTGGGGTTGTGCCCGACAAGTGCGACGAATCTTATAGACGGTCCCCGGGGTCGTCAACACTTTTTTCTAAAAAATTCAGTTAATTAAAGGGCTTAGCTTATTAAGCGGACCAATCGCCTTTGCCCTTGCGTCAGGTCATGCGAGAATGCGCGCTCTTTTTCCCTCCCTTCCGATGGTTAATCACGCGTAATGACTGCAAAACTAATAGACGG
>Ga0213834_100318_pt1 | contig 29486 bp, 31 predicted proteins | sample SWPTP12_FD_160580 | JGI IMG/M metagenome (GOLD analysis project Ga0213834, IMG submission 160580) | Coastal seawater microbial communities from Marineland, Florida, United States - SWP TP1 #2 | ecosystem: Environmental > Aquatic > Marine > Coastal | place: USA: Florida | collected 2016-08-06 | reverse complement strand
GGCCAGGGCTCGAAGATCGTCATCAAGGTGCCGTTGACCCTGGCGATCATGCCGACCCTGATGGTGATGCTGGGCAACCAGGCGTTCGCGTTCCCGCTGGTCAACGTCAACGAGATCTTCCATCTGGACTTGTCGACCACCAATGTCGTCGACGGTCAGGAAGTGGTCATCGTGCGCGACAAGGCACTGCCGCTGTTCTACCTCAAGCGCTGGCTGGTCAGCTCTGCCGTTCACGAAGAGCAGCGAGAAGGCCACGTGGTGATCCTTTCGGTGGGCACGCAGCGAATCGGCTTTGTCGTCGATCAACTGGTCGGCCAGGAAGAAGTGGTCATCAAGCCGCTGGGCAAGATGCTGCAGGGGACGCCGGGCATGTCAGGCGCCACCATTACCGGCGACGGTCGCATCGCGCTGATTCTCGATGTTCCGAGCATGCTCAAGCGTTACGCCGCACGGCGTATCTGATCGATGGGGCCGACGTTGGTGGCGGTACCTGGCGGGACCGATTCGGTTGGGTGACGTTGCAGGGCCGGCTTCCGCCGGGAAGGGCCGGTCCTGCAAGTCGATGCCGACCGGGTCCCGCAAGTCGGTGCCGCTCGCCAATTGTGGCCCAAGCGATGTGATTCAGGCCGCGCCAGCCCTCGGGGTAGCGCGGGCCCAATGGAGTGTTTATGGCAGTCAAGGTTCTCGTCGTGGACGATTCGGGTTTTTTCCGTCGTCGCGTCTCGGAAATTCTCTCTTCAGATTCCACGATTCAAGTGGTCGGCACGGCCACCAATGGCAGGGAAGCCATTGACCAGGCCCTGGCGCTCAAGCCTGACGTGATCACCATGGACTACGAAATGCCGATGATGGATGGCATAACCGCGGTTCGTCACATCATGCAGCGCTGCCCGACACCGGTTCTGATGTTCTCATCGCTGACCCACGAAGGCGCCCGTGTCACCCTCGATGCGCTCGACGCCGGCGCCGTGGATTTCCTGCCGAAAAACTTCGAAGACATCTCGCGCAATCCCGAGAAGGTCAAGCAGATGCTGTGCGAAAAGGTCCACAGCATCTCCCGCAGCAACCGTCGTTTCAGCGGATTGGGCAGCAGCGCAGCGGCGCCAGCGCCGACGCCGACGCCCGCGCCAACCTCCACGGCCCCGCGCACGACTCACGCCGCGCCGACGCCTGCCGCACGCCCGGCGCCTGCGCCAGCGCGCACGTCTTCCACTGGTCATTCAGCCGGGCATCATGCCCCGGCGTCGCCTGCGCCCAAGCGCAAGGCCTACAAACTGGTCGCGATCGGCACCTCAACCGGTGGCCCGGTCGCGCTGCAACGCGTGCTCACTCAATTGCCCGCCAATTTCCCGGCTCCGATCGTGCTCATTCAGCACATGCCTGCAGCGTTCACCAAGGCGTTCGCCGAGCGTCTGGACAAGCTCTGCCGGATCAGCGTCAAAGAAGCGGAAGACGGCGACATTCTGCGTCCGGGCCTTGCGTTGCTCGCCCCCGGTGGCAAGCAGATGATGGTCGATGGTCGCGGGGCGGTGAAAATTCTGCCAGGTGACGAACGCCTGAACTACAAACCCTGCGTGGACATCACCTTCGGATCGGCGGCCAAGTCCTACGGCGATAAAGTGCTCGCCGTGGTCCTCACCGGCATGGGCGCGGACGGTCGCGAAGGCGCGCGTCTGCTCAAGCAGGGTGGCAGTCACATCTGGGCGCAGGACGAAGCCAGTTGCGTCATCTATGGCATGCCGATGGCCATCGTCAAGGCCGATCTGGCTGACGCCGTCTACAGCCTGGACGATATCGGGCGCCATCTGGTCGAGGCCTGTGTCTGATGGATGTTTTGACGCTTATAGGGATCATTCTGGCCTTCGTCGCCATCATCGGCGGCAACTTTCTGGAAGGCGGTCATCTCGGCGCCTTGCTGAACGGGCCTGCTGCACTGATCGTGCTCGGCGGAACGCTGGCGGCGTGCCTGCTGCAGACGCCGATGAGCGCGTTCAAGCGGGCGATCCAGATCTTCATCTGGATTCTGTTTCCGCCACGCATCGATCTGGCCGGCGGCATCGACCGTGTCGTGTCGTGGAGCCTGACCGCGCGCAAGGAAGGCCTGCTGGGCCTTGAGTCGGTCGCGGACAGCGAGCCTGACGCCTATTCGCGTAAAGGCCTGCAATTGCTGGTCGACGGTGCTGAGCCTGAGGCCATTCGCAGCATTCTGGAAGTGGACTTCATGACCCAGGAGAGCCGCGACATTCAGGCCGCGAAAGTCTACGAAAGCATGGGTGGTTACGCGCCGACCGTGGGCATCATCGGTGCGGTAATGGGCCTGATTCATGTCATGGGCAACCTGGCCGACCCGAATCAGCTGGGCAGCGGCATCGCCGTGGCGTTCGTCGCCACCATCTACGGCGTGGCTTCGGCCAACCTCATCCTGCTGCCGGTCGCCAACAAGCTCAAGGCCGTTGCCCTGCGCCAGTCGCGCTATCGCGAAATGCTGCTCGAAGGGCTGCTGTCCATCGCCGAGGGTGAGAACCCGCGTTCGATCGAGCTGAAGCTGCAAGGCTTCATGGAGTGATGGACTGATGGCCCGTCGACGTCGCCACGAAGAACACGAAAATCACGAGCGCTGGCTGGTGTCCTATGCGGACTTCATCACCTTGCTGTTCGCGTTTTTCGTGGTCATGTACTCCATCTCCTCGCTGAACGAAGGCAAGTACAAAGTGCTGTCCGAGGCTCTGGTCGGCGTGTTCAACGAAGCCGAGCGCAGCGTGAAGCCCATCCCGATCGGCGAGCAGAAACCGCAGACAGTGCGTCCTGCCGATCCGCTGGTGCAAGACAGCGAACAGACCGACGCGGCGTTGGGGCAGGGCGCTCAAGACCCGCTGAAATCCATCGCCGACGACGTCAATGCAGCGTTCGGTGATCTGATCGCTTCGAAGCAGATGACCGTGCGCGGCAATGAGCTGTGGATCGAGATCGAGCTCAATTCCAGCCTGCTGTTCGGCAGCGGCGATGCCATGCCGAGCAATCAGGCGTTCGACCTGATCGACAAGGTGTCCAAAATCATCAAGCCGTTCGACAACCCGATCCACGTCGAGGGCTTCACCGACGACCAGCCGATCAACTCGGCGCAGTATCCGAGCAACTGGGAACTGTCGTCGGCGCGGGCATCGAGCATTGTGCGCATGCTGGCCATGGACGGGATCAACCCGGTGCGCATGGCTTCGGTCGGTTATGGCGAATTCCAGCCGCTGACCTCCAACGCGACCGCCGATGGCCGCGCGCGCAATCGCCGTGTCGTGCTGGTGATCTCGCGCAATCTGGACGTGCGCCGCAGTCTGACCGGGTCCGGCACTGCGGCCAATGCAAAACCCGATGCGGCGTTGCGCCGTGCTGGCACACAAACTGCACCTGTCCCAGCCAAACCGCCGCAAGGCGTCAAATCTTCGTCACCTGCCCCTTAAATCGGTCTCGGTCATCATCATGGTCGGGGGGAATACGAACACATGAGAGTCTGGGCAGTAGCCAATCAGAAAGGCGGGGTCGGCAAGACCACCACCTCAATCGCCCTAGCCGGTCTGCTGGCCGAGGCGGGCAAGCGCGTGGTCGTCGTTGACCTCGACCCGCATGGTTCGATGACCAGCTATTTCGGCCATGATCCCGATGCGCTGGAGCACAGCTGTTTCGACCTGTTCCTGCACAAGGGCTCGGTGCCCGACGGGCTGCCGGGTCAACTGTTGCTGCCGACCAGCGATCAACGTATTTCTCTGCTGCCGTCCAGCACCGCGCTGGCCACGCTCGAGCGCCAGTCGCCGGGGCAGAGCGGCCTTGGCCTGGTGATTGCCAAGAGCCTGGCGCAACTGTGGCAGGACTTCGATTACGCGATCATCGACAGCCCGCCGTTGCTGGGCGTGCTGATGGTCAATGCGCTGGCGGCGAGTCAGCAGTTGGCGATCCCGGTGCAGACCGAATTCCTGGCGGTGAAAGGCCTGGAGCGAATGGTCAACACGCTGGCGATGATCAACCGCTCGCGCAAGGTGCCGTTGCCGTACACCATCGTGCCGACGCTGTTCGACCGCCGCACTCAGGCCTCGATGAGCACCCTCAAGTTGCTGCGCGACAGCTATCCGGAGCATGTCTGGAAGGCGTTCATTCCGGTCGATACCCGGCTGCGCGACGCCAGCCGTGCCGGGGTCACGCCGTCGCAGTACGACAACAAGAGTCGTGGGGTGCTGGCCTACCGGACGTTGCTCAAGCACATGCTCACCGAGCAACTCGTCGGGCAGGTGGCCTGAGGTGTCCGCTGATCGTATATTCCCGAGCAAAGCGCCTGCGCGCTCAAGTCGGCTGACCCTGCAGCCGATATCTGGTTCAGGCGGTAATCGCATCACTTATTTTCGGGCTCCCGTATGAACCGCCCTCTGGACATCGCATCACGACCACAACTGGCGCTGCAGAATTACCTCGACGCGTTGCTGCAGGACGCGACCGAGGAATTGCAGGTCGTCGAGAGCATTGATGAGTTTCAAGCGGCCGTGCTCGAAGAGCAGGCCCACGATGAACGCATGCGCACGGCTGTCGCCGAGGCGGTGAAGGCTGCTGCGCCGGTGGTTCAGCCGCCGATGTCGCGTCCGGCGCCGGTGTCGCTGGCGTTTACGCCCCAGGAAGCACCGGCTGTTGCGGCGCCTGTGAGTCGTCCTGCGGTCGTGGCTGAACCGGTGGCCGCGCGCGTGCTGGAAAAACCGGTCTTGTTGCCGCCGGTGATCGCGCCGCCTGTGATTGAAGCGCCCGTGGTTGAGGCGCCTTTGCCGGAAGCTCTGGTTGCCGAATCTGCGGTGGCGCTGGTGGAGCCAGTGGCCGATGTGCACCTGCCTGCACAGCGCACGCCGACCCCGCCGCCGACCTCGGACGAGCGTCCGGCATGGGCGGATGAGCCGTTCGAATGCCTGCTGTTCGATGTCGCCGGTCTGACGCTTGCGGTGCCGCTGGTGTGCCTGGGTTCGATCTACCCGCTGGCCGGGCATGACCTGACGCCGCTCTTCGGTCAGCCGGACTGGTTTCTCGGCATCCTGCCCAGCCAGGCCGGCAACCTCAAGGTGCTGGATACCGCGCGCTGGATCATGCCGGACCGCTATCGCGACGACTTCCGCCAGGGCCTGCAATACGTGATTTCGGTGCAGGGCTATGAGTGGGGACTGGCGGTGCATCAGGTCAGCCGTTCGCTGCGCCTGGACCCGAACGAAATCAAATGGCGCACTCAACGCGGTCAGCGGCCCTGGCTTGCCGGGACGGTGATCGAGCACATGTGTGCGCTGCTGGACGTTTCCGAACTGGCCGAGCTGATTGCCAGCGGCGCGGTCAAGCAGATGCAATCACGCAAATAAACAGCTTCAACTAAACACAGGCCGGCGCTGATCGCGTCGTCCTTACAGCACAACACGCAAGGGGTTAGGGGTATGAAGAAGTCGTCAGCACAGGGTTCCGAAGATCCGATTCTGCAATGGGTCACCTTCCGCCTGGACAACGAGTCGTATGGCATCAACGTGATGCAGGTTCAGGAAGTGCTGCGCTACACCGAGATCGCTCCGGTCCCGGGCGCGCCAAGCTACGTGCTGGGCATCATCAACCTGCGCGGTAATGTCGTCACGGTCATCGACACCCGTCAGCGCTTTGGTCTGCCACCGGTTGAAGTCAGCGACAACACGCGTATCGTGATCATCGAGGCCGATAAGCAAGTGGTCGGGATCCTGGTCGACAGCGTGGCTGAAGTGGTTTATCTGCGTCAGTCGGAAGTGGAAACGGCGCCGAACGTCGGCAACGACGAGTCCGCCAAGTTCATCCAGGGCGTCTGCAACAAGAACGGCGAGCTGCTGATCCTCGTGGAACTGGACAAGATGATGTCCGAGGAAGAGTGGTCCGAGCTGGAGAACATCTGATTGATCCTTGAGGTTGCGGTAATTTTTCTGGCGGTGTTGTGGGTCGCGAGCGTCGCGATGTTCATGGCCTACACCAAACGCCAGCGCACACTGGCCACGCAGCAGCTTGAAGCTGATTCGCTGCGTGACCAGCGCATTCGCGAACTTGCCCGTCGCCTTGAGCATTATCAGGGCGGCACGGTGAAAATGGGCGAAGACCTGCATGAGCTGCGCTCCATCGTCTCGCCGCTGCCGGACAAGATCACCGCGCTGGAGCAGCGCGACCCTTCCACACTGTCCTTCGCCCAGGCCGCACGCCTGGTCAGCATGGGCGCCAGCGTCGACGAACTCACGCAGTCCTGCGGCCTGACCCAGGCCGAAGCACAGTTGATGAGCAAGTTGCACGGGCATAACTGAAGAGGGCGGCATCACCTGCCGCCCTCGAATCCTGCCTCGCGGTGGGAGTCAGTCAACTGCCGTTAAAGCCCTTTCGATTAATGGCTTTACACCGGAAGCCTTCCCGGCTAAAGCCGGTCCTACGAAAAGCTTGCAGAGTCTGTAGGACCGGCTTCAGCCGGGAAGAGGGCGGTGCATCCGCTTGCACTTTGCAGTGGCCGGAATACAGCGTTCGCGGGCAAGCGCGCTCCTACAGGATCCGTGTCTGGGAGCAGAATTCGGGAATGCCCGGAGGTCCCCGTGGGAGTGAGCTTGCTCACGATGGGGCCGATATGTTCGCCGGAGAGACGCCTGACAGTCGGCACTCGAGTTTTGTGCTCGACACAGTCCTGGCAACGCCACGAATCCCTTGTAGGAGCGCGCTTGCCCGCGATCTGGCGCGCAGCGGCAGCGGAATCGGATGACGGGGGGTGTCAGGCAGACCGCATAGCCCGGATTCACGACGACTGCGTCGCCGATCGCGGGACAAGCCACGCTCCTACGGGTAGTGCATCAAGCTTTCGCGAGCAAGCTCGCCCGGTCAGGTGCCTGGCACGAGACCACGGCCTGCCGCAATGCCCATGTGGGAGTGAGCTTGCGCACGATGGGGCCCGTACATCCGCTGCACTTTCAGTGGCCGGGATGCAGTCTTCGCGGCTCGCTCCCACGGGTTTTGTGTGTGGACACCGTATGAGTCGACGCCGCTTTTCAGGTGGGAGTGAGCTTGCTCACGATGGGGCCGATATGTTCGCCGGAGAGACGCCTGACAGTCGGTCCTCGAGTTTTGTGCTCGACACGGTCCTGGCAACGCCACGAATCCCATGTAGGAGCGTGGCTTGCCCGCGATCTGGCGCGCAGCGGCAGCAGAATCGGATGACGCGGTACATCAGGCAGACCGCATAGCCCGGATTCACGACGACTGCGTCGCCGATCGCGGGACAAGCCACGCTCCTACGGGCAGTGCATCAAGCTTTCGCGAGCAAGCTCGCCCGGTCAGGTGCCTGGCGGGACACCACGGCCTGCCGCAATGCCCATGTGGGAGTGAGCTTGCTCACGAAGAGGTCCGTACATCCGCTGCACTTTCAGTGGCCGGAATATAGCGCTCGCGATCAAGCTCCCACGGGTTCCGTGCTCGGCTCGCAACCTGCCATCGCCACAAATCCTCCGTAGGCGCGAATCTATTCACGAAAAAGCCGGTGTCCGCTGGCAGGCGCGCACTTGCACGCGATGGCGGGTCAGTTTCGCCCGGGGGTGATGTCTCTTCCCACTGGCGGCGGATTCGGGTCGAAGCCTGTGGGGAATTTGCCCTTCAGGTGCCAGGCGAACGCGATGATTTCGGCAATCGTCAGGTACAGCTCTTGCGGAATGCTGTCGCCCAGCTCAAGGCGCGCGAGCATTTTCACCAGTTCGGCGTTTTCGTAGATCGGGACTTTGTACTCCCGCGCAATGGCCAGAATCGCTTCCGCCAGCGTGTCATCGCCCTTGGCGGTCAGGGTTGGTGCTTGCTGACCGTCGTAACTGAGCGCGATGGCCTGACGCGGGGTGTGTTCGGGTGTGCTCATCAGGCGTTCTCGTCGATCCAGCGTTGTTCCAGCACCGTTCGCGGCCCTTGTGGCGGGGTGCCGCGGTTGCATTCCAGTTCCTTGACGTTCAGGCCGCACGCAACCAGGCGCGCGCGCAGGTTGTCCAGCTCGCCGGCGATCAGCTCGGCGCTGCCTTCGCGCTCGGCCCACAGCTGACTGGCGATGTTCCCTGCAATCAGTTGGGCCTGCACTTGCAGCGGGCCGAGCGGTTCGAGATCGAATGCCAGTTCGACCCGCCACAGTTTTTCCTTCTCGCGCTGCTCGGCATGGGCGCCCTGTGCGTGGTCGTCGGTTTCAGGTTTTTCCTCGCGCTGGACCTTCACTTGCAGCGGCACGATGTCATGGGCATTGCGCATCGGGATTTCCAGCTGCCAGGTCGTCACCTGCGTGCCATCGGCATGCGTGCGCGTCTGCTCAAGCCCGCCCAGTTGATGGCTCTGCAGACGCGAAATGGCGCCGGCCGCCAGTTTCAACAGCGTTTCCAGATCGTCTTTGTCCTGCGGGCTGCCCAGCGTACGCGCCGGTAGCGGGAAATTGGTCGGCTGAGTCGGCGCGGCGACCAGGCCAAGGGTCCCCAGCGCATTGCGGATGACGCTGGGCATGGCGCGCGCCAGGGTATTCGCGGCGGCAGCGGCGTCATAGCTGGCGTTGTTCGGCAGGCCGGGGAGGATCTGGGTGATAAGCCTCAGCAGGTTGGCCTTCATGTCCGGCACCAGCGTCGGGTTCATCCCCGCGAGCAACCGCGACTCCATGAAAAGCCCGCTGGCGCTCAAGGCCTGGGCGACGCCCTTGGCGCTGGTCATCTGCGTCAGATCGGGCAAGTCAGCCAGCAGTTGCTCAATGCTCGCACGCAGCGCCGGTGTGAGGTTGTCGGCTCCGCCACTGGCCGGCGACGGCAGATTTTGCAGCGCGGTCAGCAGGCTTTGCAGCGACCCCTGACGGCTTTGCTGTGTCGACAGTTGCTGCGCCAGCGCCAGTTCATCGAGGCGGTTGGGCAGCGCTACGAAATTGAGCGCCTGACTGCTCTGCACCTGCGCGCTGAGCAGGCTGCCCACGCGCAATGGCTGCGGGCTGTCGATGGTCAGGCTGCTGCCAGCCAGCGCGGTGTTGAGCAGCATGACGATGGAACGATAACCGGCTGGCTGCGCAGCACCGCCAGCAGACGTCTGGCCGGTCAGTTGCGCGACGTTCTGCGCGGCCACTTGCGTGGTCAGCACCTTGCCTTGCAGCAACGTGCCGGCCGGCAGCTGACGGGTGTCGATGCTCGTCAGGCTGTTGGTGACCGCTTTCTGCAGGTCCTGCACGCTGATGGTCAGCGTGTCGGCCGAGCCTTGGGCGACGTTGACGTTGGTGCCCGGCGTCAACGGTAATGAGCTGCTGACCGGGAGGGTGGTCTGCCGTCCGTTGTCCATCGTCAGCTTGAGCAGCAACTGGAAGTCCTGACCCTGCTGCTTGAGGCTCACCACCTCGGCGTTGGCGACCTGTCCCGAGTTCAGCAGGCCTTCGCGCGGCTCCATCAGCTTGAGCACTTCGCCGGCCGGAACGCCCGCGCGCAACAAGGCCGTGGCGGCTGCTACTGGAGAGAGATGGGGTATGTCGCCTGTCATCGGATCCTGACTCGATAAATTTGCGCTCTGGCGGCCTGGTCAGGCGGCGTCAGCGTTCCTGACATGTATAATCCCGCGCCGACGTCATCGGCGGGCTACCGTTAAGCTGCATCAGTATAACGGCCGCCGCGACCCTGACTTGAACCGCCGTGCACACCTGCTATCCGAAAAGAAGGTCCACATGTCGATCCCCGTTTTAGAAGCCGTGGCGCTTGCCTGCGAGCGAGACTGGCGGCTGCTGTTCGAGCATCTCGAGCTGCGCTTGACGGCGGGTGACATGGTGCAGATCAGCGGCCCGAACGGCAGCGGCAAGACCAGCCTGTTGCGCCTGCTGTGCGGCCTGATGCCGCCCACCGCCGGCGAGGTTCTGCTCGATGGCAGGCCCCTTGGCGAGCAACGCGGCGAACTGACGCGCAACCTGCTGTGGATCGGTCACGCCGCGGGCATCAAAGACCTGCTGACACCGGTCGAGAACCTTCTATGGCTCTGCGCCCTGCACCGCGCGGTCGACACCGACGACATCTGGCGGGCCCTCGAAGCGGTTGGACTGCGCGGATTCGAAGACGTGCCGTGCCACACGCTGTCAGCCGGCCAGCGTCGCCGCGTGGCGCTGGCGCGGCTCTATCTGCCGGGCCCCGGATTGTGGATGCTCGACGAGCCGTTCACCGCGCTGGACAAGCAAGGAGTCGCCCAGCTTGAAGAACATCTGGCCGGGCACTGCGAGAAGGGCGGGGCCGTGGTGCTGACCACTCACCACACGCTGACCCGCAAACCGGCCGGTTATCGGGATCTGGACCTGGGGCAATGGGCCGTATGAGTCATGTGTTCACGCTGCTGATCGCCCGCGAGGCCCGCTTGCTGTTCCGGCGCCCGGCCGAGCTGCTCAATCCACTGGTATTCTTCGCCATCGTCATCGCGCTGTTCCCTTTGGCAGTGGGCCCTGAAACGCAACTGCTGCAGCGCCTGTCGCCGGGTCTGGTGTGGGTCGCCGCGCTGTTGTCGGTCCTGTTGTCACTGGACGGGCTGTTTCGCAGTGATTTTGAAGACGGTTCACTTGAACAGTGGGTGCTTTCGTCGCACCCTTTGTCCTTGCTGGTGCTGGCCAAAGTGCTGGCGCACTGGGCGTTCTCCGGGCTTGCACTGGTGTTGCTGGCACCGGTGCTCGCGTTGATGCTGGGTCTGCCGAGCGCGTGTCTGCCGGTGCTGTTGCTGTCACTGCTGCTGGGCACGCCGGTGCTCAGTCTGCTGGGCGCCGTCGGCGCAGCGCTGACAGTGGGGCTCAAACGCGGCGGTCTGCTGCTGGCGTTGTTGATTCTGCCGCTGTACATCCCGGTGCTGATTCTGGGCAGCGGCGCCCTTCAGGCTGCACTTGAGGGCATGCCTGCGACCGGCTATCTGCTTTGGCTTGGCAGCCTGACGGCTCTGGCGGTAACCCTTACACCTTTTGCAATAGCTGCTGGCCTGAAAATCAGCGTTGGCGAATAATCGGGCTTGACCGTTCGGACAGTTTTTCGAGGTCGGCCCTGGACGCTTCAGTGATAAGAAGCGCCTGGTCATAAAGCACACCGTGATGAAAAGGCAGCGTGATGAACACAAGCGCCAAGGCTAAAAGCGGCATGAGTTGGGCCTGGTTCCACAAACTTGGATCGCCGAAATGGTTCTACGGCATCAGCGGTCGTCTGTTGCCATGGTTGAGTATCGCCGCCGCGGTGCTGATCGGCATCGGCGTGGTCTGGGGCCTGGCATTCGCCCCGCCGGATTACCAGCAAGGCAACAGTTTCCGCATCATCTACATCCATGTTCCGTCGGCGATGCTGGCTCAGTCCTGCTACGTGATGCTGGCCGTCTGCGGCGTCGTCGGGCTGGTCTGGAAGATGAAGATGGCCGATGTCGCCCTGCAGTGCGCAGCGCCCATCGGCGCGTGGATGACGGCCGTGGCGCTGGTCACGGGCGCGATCTGGGGCAAACCCACATGGGGTTCATGGTGGGTGTGGGACGCAAGGCTGACTTCCATGCTGATCCTGCTGTTCCTGTACTTCGGCCAGATCGCCCTGGGTAACGCCATCACCAATCGCGACAGCGCCGCCAAGGCCTGCGCGGTGTTGGCGATTGTCGGCGTCATCAACGTCCCGATCATCAAATACTCGGTCCAGTGGTGGAACACGCTGCATCAGGGCGCAACGTTCAGCCTGACCGAAAAACCGGCCATGCCCGCTGAAATGTGGCTGCCGTTGCTGTTCACCGCGCTGGGCTTTTATTGCTTCTTCGGCGCCGTCCTGCTGCTGCGGATGCGCCTGGAGGTTCTCAAGCGCGAGTCTCGCGCCAGTTGGGTCAAGGACGAAGTCTTGAAGAGCCTGGGGCGTGCGCCCGGCCGTGGAGGCGTGCGATGAGCTTTGCGTCTTTTGGCGACTTTCTGGCCATGGGCAAACATGGGCTGTTCGTCTGGACCGCTTACGGCATCTGCATGGCGGTGCTGGTCATCAACGTTCTGTCACCGCTGTTGGCGCGTCGGCGTTACCTGCAACAAGAGGCGCGTCGTTTGCGCCGGGAGAGCAATACGTGAATCCGCTGCGGAAAAAGCGCCTGTTGATCATCGTGGCGATACTCGCCGGCGTCGGCATTGCAGTCACTCTGGCGCTCAGCGCTTTGCAAGAGAACATCAACCTGTTTTATACGCCGACCCAGATCGCGGGCGGCGAGGCACCTCATGACACCCGCATCCGCGCTGGCGGCATGGTCGAGAAGGGCTCGCTGCAACGCTCGGCGGACTCGCTGGACGTGACGTTCGTCGTCACCGATTTCAACAAGTCGGTGACCATCACCTATCGCGGCATTCTGCCGGACCTGTTCCGCGAAGGTCAGGGCATCGTCGCGCTGGGCAAACTCAATGCCGATGGCGTGGTGGTGGCCGATGAAGTGCTGGCCAAACACGACGAGAAATACATGCCGCCTGAAGTGACCAAGGCGCTCAAAGACAGCGGCCAGCCGGCGCCGGGCGCATCCGCCTCGCCCGCGGCGCAGCCAGAAAAGCAGGGGTAAGCCATGATTCCCGAACTCGGTCATCTGGCCATGATCCTGGCGCTGTGCTTTGCCTTAGTGCAGGCCGTGGTGCCGTTGCTCGGCGCCTGGCGCGGCGATCGTCTGTGGATGAGCCTGGCTCAGCCGGCAGCGTGGGGGCAGTTCGCCTTTTTGCTGTTCGCTTTCGGCAGCCTCGCGTACTCGTTCATGGTCGATGATTTCTCGGTGACCTACATCGCCGAAAACTCCAACAGCGCCCTGCCGTGGTACTACAAATTCAGCGCCGTCTGGGGTGCGCATGAGGGCTCCTTGCTGCTGTGGGCGCTGATCCTCGGCGGCTGGACCTTCGCGGTGTCGGTGTTCTCGCGACAACTGCCGCAAATCATGCTGGCCCGCGTGCTGGCGGTCATGGGCATGATCAGCATCGGCTTCCTGCTGTTCCTGATCCTGACCTCCAACCCCTTCAGCCGCATCCTGCCGCAGGTGCCGCAGGACGGGCGAGACCTCAACCCGTTGCTTCAGGACCCGGGGCTGATCATTCACCCGCCGATGCTGTACATGGGTTACGTGGGCTTCTCGGTGGCCTTCGCTTTCGCGATTGCCGCCTTGCTCGGTGGGCGTCTGGATGCGGCATGGGCGCGCTGGTCGCGTCCCTGGACGATCATCGCGTGGGCATTCCTGGGTTTTGGCATCACCCTGGGATCCTGGTGGGCGTATTACGAATTGGGCTGGGGCGGCTGGTGGTTCTGGGACCCGGTGGAAAACGCCTCGTTCATGCCCTGGCTGGTCGGCACCGCGCTGATTCACTCGCTGGCGGTCACCGAAAAGCGCGGCGTGTTCAAAAGCTGGACAGTGTTGTTGGCCATCGCGGCGTTTTCCTTGAGCCTGCTTGGCACGTTCCTGGTGCGCTCCGGCGTGCTGACGTCGGTGCATGCGTTTGCGTCGGATCCGGCACGCGGCGTGTTCATTCTGGTGTTTCTGTTAATGGTCGTCGGCGGCTCACTGACCCTGTTCGCGATTCGCGCGCCAGTGGTGAAGAGCCACGTCGGTTTCAGCATGTGGTCTCGGGAAACCCTGCTGCTGGGCAACAATCTGGTGCTGGTGGTCGCTGCCTCGATGATTCTGCTCGGCACGCTTTATCCGCTGGTTCTGGACGCCCTGAGCGGGGCGAAAATGTCGGTGGGCCCGCCGTATTTCAACGCGCTGTTCGTGCCGCTGATGGGCCTGCTCATGGCGGTGATGGCGGTGGGTGTACTGGTGCGCTGGAAAGACACGCCGGTGAAATGGCTGATGAGCATGCTTGCGCCGGTACTGGTCGGCAGCGCAGTGCTGGCGGTCGTCGCAGGCTTTGCCATGGCCGATTTCCACTGGGCCGTCGTCGCGACGTTCCTGCTGGCGGCGTGGGTGTTGCTGGCCGGTGTGCGCGACTTGCTCGACAAGACCCGCCACAAAGGTCTGCTCAAAGGCATGCGCTCGCTGACCCGCAGCTACTGGGGCATGCAACTGGCGCACATCGGCATCGCCGTCGTGGCCTTGGGCGTGGTGCTGTCGAGCCAGAACAGTGCCGAGCGCGACTTGCGTCTGGCGCCCGGTGAATCCGTCGAACTGGGTGGCTATCAATTCGTCTTCGAAGGTGCCCGACACATTCAGGGCCCCAATTTCACCTCTGACGAAGGCACCATTCGTGTGCTCGAAGACGGTAAGGAAATCACTGTGCTGCATCCGGAAAAACGCCTGTACACCGTGCAGCGCTCGATGATGACCGAGGCCGGCATCGACGCCGGTTTTACCCGTGATCTGTACGTCGCGATGGGCGAGCCGCTGGAAAACGGCGCGTGGGCGGTGCGTGTTCACGTCAAACCGTTCGTGCGCTGGATCTGGTTCGGTGGCTTGATCACCGCGTTGGGCGGCCTGTTGGCGGCGCTGGACAAGCGTTACAGGGTCAAGGTCAGAACCCGAGTGCGTGACGCCTTGGGCCTGTCGGGGGCCGCGGTATGAAGCGTTGGGTGTTGCTGATCCCGCTGGTGCTGTTCCTGGGCATGGCGGGCATTCTGTACAAGGGCCTGTTTCTTCAGCCTGATTTACTGCCCTCGGCGCTGATCGACAAGCCGTTCCCCGAGTTCGCCTTGCCTGCCGTGCAAGGGGGCAAGCCGCTGACCCGCGCTGACCTGTTGGGCAAGCCGGCACTGGTCAACGTCTGGGGCACCTGGTGCGTCGCCTGCCGCGTCGAGCATCCGGTGTTGACCCGACTTGCCGGGCAAGGTGTGGTCATCTACGGCGTCAACTACAAGGACGTCAACGCCGATGCATTGAAGTGGCTGCAGGATTTTCATGACCCGTACCAGCTCAACATCAATGATGAAGCCGGCAGTCTGGGTCTGAACCTGGGGGTGTACGGCGCCCCGGAAACCTTCCTGATCGACAGCAAGGGCATCATTCGTTACAAGCACGTCGGGGTGATCGACGACACGGTCTGGCGCGAAAAACTGGCCAGCCTGTATCAAGGACTGGTCGACGAGGGCAAACAATGAATGGCCCACGCGCGGCGGTGACATCACTGGCCTCATCGCGAGCAAGCTCGGCTCCTACAGGGATCTCTGTCCAGTCCGGAACTAGCGGCAATGATCGACCTGTTCAGCCCATGACCTGTAGGAGCGAGCTTGCTCGCGAAGACGCAGGCACTGACACTGCAGCGCGAAAGGCTGTACAGACTTCATCGCGAGCAAGCTCGGCTGTGCCGATTGCGCGGTGGTTCGTGGGGCGGGTGGCTCGAGTGAGTCGTCGCTTATTCGCGGCGACGCTGCTGTCGTTGGGCAGCCTGGGCATCGCTCACGCCGCCATCGACGCCTACACCTTCAAGGACGAGGCCGAGCGCGCGCGATACGCCGAGCTGACCCGCGAATTGCGCTGCCCGAAATGCCAGAACCAGGACATCGCCGACTCTAACGCGCCCATCGCCGCCGATCTGCGTAAAGAGATCTATCGCATGCTCGGTGAAGGTCAGAGCAATCAGCAGATCATCGACTTCATGGTCGATCGTTATGGCGAGTTCGTGCGTTACAAACCCGAGCTCAACGCGCACACCTGGCTGCTCTGGTTCGGTCCGGCCGGGCTGTTGCTGGGCGGCGTGCTGTTGATCGGCGTGATCGTTGCCCGCCGTCGTCGTCAGCGCGACGACAGTGACGATGTGCTTTCCGACGAGGAGCGTCAGCGCCTCGCCCACCTGTTGGATAAAAACCGCGAATGATCGATTTCTGGCTAGCGGCCGGCCTGCTGTTGCTGGTTGCCCTGAGTTTCCTGCTGATTCCTGTCGTGCGTGGACGCCGCGCGCAAAGCGAAGAAGACCGCACCGCCCTCAATGTCGCGCTGTACCAGGAACGCCTGGCCGAGCTGCAGACGCAGCAGCAAGAAGGCGTGCTGTCTGCCGCGCAGATGGACAGCGGCCGTGCCGAAGCGGCGCGCGAGTTGTTGGCTGACACGGAAGGTGGCGAGGCTGAACGCGTTTCAAAGCTGGGCAAGCCTTTGCCGGTGCTGGCCGCGGTAATGGTCCCCGTGTTGGCGCTGGCGCTGTACCTGCATTTCGGGGCCGCCGACAAGGTCGAGTTGACGCGCGAGTTTGCGCAACCGCCGGGCTCACTGGCGCAGATGACCAATCGTCTGGAGCGTGCGGTCAAGGCTCAGCCGGATTCGGCCGAGAGCATTTATTTCCTCGCCCGTACTTATATGGCGCAGGACCGTCCTGCCGACGCGGCGGCGATGTTCGAGCGCGCAGTGGCGCTGGCCGGACGTCAGCCCGAGTTGCTCGGTCAATGGGCGCAGGCGCTGTACTTTGCCGGCAACAAGGCCTGGACGCCGCAGATTCAGGCGCTGGCGGATGAGGCGCTGAAACTCGATGCCAAGGAGGTCACCAGTCTGGGCCTGATGGGCATCAACGCGTTCGAAGGGCAGCACTATCAGGCGGCGATGGATTACTGGAAGCGTCTGTTGGCGGTCTTGCCGGCGAACGATCCTTCGCGGTCGGCCCTGGAAGGCGGCATCGCCCGGGCGAGCGACAAGCTGGTGCAGAGCGGCGGCACGCCTGCGGAGGCGCCGCTGGCGACGGCTCAACAGGCGCGCCTGCGCGTGCGCGTCAGCCTGTCTGCGGCGCTGAGCGGCAACGTCCAGCCGAGTGACACGGTGTTCATTTTCGCCCGTGCGGTATCCGGGCCGCCAGCACCTCTGGCGGTCAAGCGCGTGACGGTCGCCGACCTGCCGGTGGACGTGGAGCTCACCGATGCCGATGCGATGATGCCGCAGCTGAAACTGTCGAACTTTCCGGAAGTCCAACTCGTTGCTCGGGTCTCCCGCGCAGGTCAGCCCACTTCCGGCGAGTGGATCGGCCGCAGTCAGCCGCTGCCCAGCAACGTGACCGCGCGCCAGGCCTTGACCATCGACAGCCCCGATCAATAGCCGATCAAGCAGCGAGTAGAGAGCCTTATGTATCGCGTCGCACGTTTTGCCCTGTTAAGTCTGGTGGTGGGATTGACCGCAGCCTGTGCGGTGCAGCATCCGGGGCCACAGAGTTCGGAACCAATCCCGACCATTCCCGGACCGTCGCCGACGCCACAGCCTGGAACCCCGCGGACCACGCCGCAGACGCCGCCCACAGCGCCGATTCCATCGGGTCCGAAAACCTCCGCCAACTTTGCCCCGCCGCCCGGCGGCAACAGCCACTGGGATGCCAGACTTGGCGTGCACGTGCTGGATAATGTGCCGAACACCTTCTACCGCCAGCGCACGTACTATCGCTGGAACAACGGCTGGACCTGGTCCACATCGCCCAGCGGCCCGTGGCAGGAAACCGATTCGAGCGGCGTTCCGCCAGGCTTGAGCAGACAATTCGGTAATTGAGCCACAACGAAAAACGGCGACCTCTTCAGGTCGCCGTTCTGGTGTCTGCCCTGGCTTATTTGGCCGGGTAGATCTGGTCGAACACGCCGCCATCGATGAAATGGGTCTTCTGCACGGTGCGCCAGTCGCCGAAGGTTTTCTCCACCGACAGGAAATCGACTTTCGGGAAGCGGTCGGTGTACTTGGCCAGCACCGCCGGGTCTCTCGGACGCAGGTAGTTGGCCGCCGCGATCTCCTGACCTTCCGGCGACCACAGGTATTTCAGGTAGTCCTCGGCCAGGGCGCGAGTGCCTTTCTTGTCGAGCACCTTGTCGACCACGCTCACCGGCGGCTCGGCTTCGGCGGAGACGCTTGGGTAAACCACTTCGAACTGATCGCGGCCGAACTCGCGGGCAATCATTTCCGCTTCGTTCTCAAAGGTCACCAGCACGTCGCCGATGTGGTTGGTCATGAACGTCGTGGTCGCGCCACGGCCACCGGTGTCCAGCACTGGCACGTGGCTGAACAGCGCGCCGACGAACTTCTTGGCAGCCGCTTCATCGCCACCGTTCTTCAGCGTATAGCCCCACGCCGACAGATAGGTGTAACGGCCGTTGCCGGACGTTTTCGGGTTTAGCACCACTACCTCGACGCCGTCTTTGATCAAGTCCGGCCAGTCCTTCAGAGCCTTCGGGTTGCCCTTGCGCACGATGAACACCGTGGCGGACGTGAACGGGGCGCTGTTGTTCGGCAGGCGGGTCACCCAGTTGTCAGGCACCAGCTTGCCGTTGTCGGCCAGCGCGTTGATGTCCGTCGCCATGTTCATGGTGATGACGTCTGCCTGGAGGCCGTCGATGACCGAGCGCGCCTGCTTGCTCGAGCCGCCGAACGACATTTTCAGCGCGACGTCTTCCTTGTGCTCGGCCTGCCAGTGTTTCTGGAAGGCGGCGTTGTAATCCTTGTAGAAGTCGCGCATCACGTCGTACGAGACGTTGAGCAATTCGGGCGCGGCATGAGCGGCGCTGCCGAAGGCCATGCCAGCGGCCAGCAGAGAGGCGGCGAAGAGTCTGTTCACTGCGAATTCCTTTGTCGTGAGTAGAGTTATTCTTATGATGAAAGCGATGGCTAATGGCCGCGACTATAACGAAAACCTTTAAGCGCTTATAGATTAAAAACTCATGTGCTTATGTCCGGCTTGCCACCAGTTGGGCTTGGGATTGCGCCTGGGGTGGTGGCTGCAATCGAGTCGACTTTCGGGAACAGCGCATTGCCGCAGCGGGAGCAGAAGGCGGCGCTCTGTTCGTGGTTGCTTTTGGCGCAGACCGGGCAATCGTGCTGCAACGCGTCACCGCGCATGGCGTTGGCCAGTTCGGCGGTAAAAATGCCGGTCGGTACGGCGATGATCGAGTAACCGGTGATCATCACCAGCGACGACAGAATCTGCCCCACGGGCGTCTTCGGGACGATGTCGCCAAAGCCGACCGTGGTCAGCGTGACGATAGCCCAGTAGATGCCTTTGGGAATGCTGGTGAAGCCGTGTTGCGGGCCTTCGATGACGTACATCAGCGTGCCGAAGACAATCACCAGCGTCGACACCGTCACCAGGAACACGATGATCTTCTGTTTGCTGCCGCGCAGGGCGGCGAGCAGGTAATTGGCCTGCTTCAGATATGGACTGAGCTTGAGCACGCGGAAGATCCGCAGCATCCGCACCACGCGCACGATCAGCAGATACTGCGCGTCGCTGTAATAGATCGCCAGAATGCCCGGCACAATCGCCAGCAGGTCGATCAGGCCATAAAAGCTGAAGGCGTACTTCAAGGGTTGCGGCGAACAGTACAGGCGCACCAGGTATTCGAGGGCGAAAATCGCCGTGAAACCCCATTCGACCCACGCCAGGATATCGCCGTAATCGCGATGAACCCTTTCGATGCTGTCGATGATCGCCACCAGCAGGCTGCAGAGGATGATCACCAACAGGATTTTATCGAAGCGTCGGCCGGGCTTCGTGTCGCTCTGAAAGACGATGATGCGCAATTGTTCGCGCAGGTCAGTATGGCTGTCCATGGGAGGGTTCCGCTTGCAAGGTCGGCTGAGCCTGGGACAAACCGCTCAGGAGCGCAACCGCTGATCGAGGGTCGATGGCTGCAGCATCCGCGCGCTCGCCTGCACCAGCCAGCAGGCAAGAATGAACGGCGCTGTCAGGGCGGCAAGCCCCAGTCCGGTAAATCCGGGTTGCAGCAGGATGGCCAGGCCGGCCGCGATGCCCGGCATCCACGGTTTATGCCGTTGGTGACTGAGCGCCAGGGCCGCCAGCGCGGGGTTGTAGCCAGAGAGGCCCAGCAGTGCTGAATCGGTTTCGTGCTGCCAGAGCGCGAAGGCGATGCCGCTGGCGCAACCAAGCAGTGCCCACAGCGCTGCGGTCCGGTTGGCGAGCAGCAGACCAAAACCGATCAGCACGCCCGCCAAGGGATGATCCAACAGAAAAACTTGCCCCAAGCCCAGTGGCAACGCCTGGATGAGGTCCGTGTCCACAGGGCGGGTCGTCGGCACCGGGTCGGCAAACCACAGCAGCCCCCAGCTGAACAGCACGAAGGGCGCGGTGTATGCCTTCAGGCACGAGGGCCGCGGTGTGCGCTGCAGCCAGGCATGCATGAGCATCGCGCTGGCTCCGCCGCAGGCCATGATCAGCAGCGGTAAGAGGGGCGACCACTCGAAGCGGTAGCAGATCAACAGGCCGATCAGCACGCCGTTGTAGCTGTACACGCCCGACTGGCGCTCAAGCTTTGCGTAGCCACGTCGCTGCGCCGTCAGCAAGCCCGCGACCGCCCCCAACAGCGCGCCACCCAGGGAGGAGGGCGCACTGATCAGGATCGCCAACAGGCACAACAAACCGCACACTGGATGGCGTTGCAGCAGTACCTGACTGAAGCCGTTGAGCAGCGCTTCGGCCCAGTCGTGGCAGTGAGATGAAGAAGGCAAAGAGTGGTTGGCTGGCATGTATGGATTCAATAATTGTATTTATTGTATACATATTGGCGTGATGTCGATGGACTTTCAAGACATGTCGAGGCTAACCGCCATGTCGAGCCGAGCCATTCGTGGGAGCCGATGTTTCGGCGCCCACAATTGCAGCGTGCGTCAGACCCTGAACTGTCGCAGCAGGCCGTTCAACTGTTCGCTCAACCCTTTGAGCTGACTGCTGGCGGCGCTCGACTGCTCGGCGGCGATTGCCGTGCTCTGCGAGAGTTGCGCCGCCTGGGTGACGTTCTGGTTGATGTCTTCGACCACATGGGACTGCTGCAGCGTAGCGCTGGCGATCGAGGCGTTCAGGCCGTTGAGGTTGCGCAGGGCCTGACTGATCGAAGTCAGGCTCTGTCCGGCCAGGTGGGCTTGTTCGATCGTCAGTTGTGACGAGCGACTGCTGTCGCCGATCACTTTTACGGCGGCGTCCGAGTGGCGTTGCAGGCGCTCGATCATGGCCTGGATTTCGGCAGTGGATTTTTGCGTGCGCTGGGCGAGCATGCGCACCTCATCGGCCACCACGGCGAAGCCCCGGCCCTGATCGCCCGCCCTGGCCGCTTCGATGGCCGCGTTGAGGGCGAGCAGGTTGGTCTGCTCGGCAATCGAGCTGATGACATCGAGCACACCGCCGATCTGCGTGCTTTCGCTGGCCAGCGTGCGGATCACCTCCACGGCCTGATCGATCGTGCCGGACAGATGATCAATCTGCTTCAGGCTGCTGTCGATGTTGGCCTGGCCTTGCTGCGCCTGAGATTCGGCATTGCGCATTTCGCTGGCGGCATGCTCGGCGTTCTTCGCCACGTCCTGCACGCCGTAGGTCACTTCATTGACGGCGGTCGCTACCTGTTCCATCTGCAAAGACTGCTGCTGACTGCGTTCCTGCGCCTGCACGGCATTGCTGCCCAGCTCACTGCTCGCTTCACCCAGCCCGACGGCAGACCGTTGCAGCTCGCTGACGACCCGGCGCAGCTTGGCGGTGAAGGCGTTGAAATGGCGGGCAAGCTGGGTGACTTCATCGTTGCCGTGGGTTTCAAGGCTGCGCGTCAGATCGCTCTCGCCGCTGGCGATACTGGCCATGGCCTCGACAGTGGTTTTCAGCGGCCCGGCAATGCTGCGACCGATCAGGATCAGCAGCAGCGCCATCACCAGAATGATGCCGGCGCTGATCGACAGCGCCTTGATCACCTGCTGGCGAAACTCGGCCTGCACGTCATCGACATAAACGCCGGAGCCGATTATCCAGCTCCAGGGCGTGAAGAGGGTAATGTAAGACGTCTTTTGCACGGCATCGCTGGCGCCCGGCTTCGGCCAACGGTAGTTGACCATGCCGGCGCCTTTGGCTTTGGCCAGCGTGACCATCTCATTGAAAACCTGGAAACCGTCGGGGTCCTTCACGCCGGAAAGGTCCTGACCGACCAGCTTTGGGTTGGCCGGATGCATGATCATCACCGGACGCAAATCGTTGATCCAGAAATAGTCGGTCTGGTTGTAGCGCAGCCCACGGATGGCATCCATCGCCTGTTGTTGCGCCTGCTCGCGGGTGAGGGACCCGGCGCTTTCCAGCCCATGGTAGTAGTCGAGCAGACCGGCGGCGGTCTGCACCACGTGCATGGTTTTTTGCGCCTTGGCGTCATAGAGATCGTCATGGATTTGCTTGAGCATGGCCGCGGCCAGCGTGAACAGCATCAACACAGCGACGATGAGGATCAGCCACAGACGCCGGCTGATCGAGAGATTGCGCATATTCATACCCGTCACTCCGTTCTTTTGTTCTTGTTATGTCGGCTGGCCGTTCGGCGGAACGGCTGCACACAGCGAATCTGCCACAGCGAATCTGCACAGTGAATCCATGCAACGAAGTGGGGCTGTCTTAAATGATCTCGGCTTGAGCGGGATAAACCTGAGAGCGACGCAGGGATTTATACGTGCGTCTGTAGGCCTGGTCCTATCCAGCACAGGCGTGTTGTAAAAATGACGTCAGATTAATATCACGCATAGCCAAAGGCTTACACGAAGAGGAGATTTTTGCTCTAGGTTGGATCCCGTCACAGCGGTACATTGGATCCATCAACTGCAGCAACGGAAGGCTGCAGGATCAGGGACGATCGACCGTTGCCAGGCATTGGCGGCCAACAGGAAGTTGGACGGTGTTGCAAAACCCGCTTCGGCGGGTTTTTTTATGCCCGCAGGAAAAGCCCGTCCGTCTTGTCCTGACGCCTCTGTTACAACCGTTTCGACCAAATGTCATCACTGGATGGAATTTCCGGCGCTCGCGCAGTTCACAGTACGGACAATACCCGAGTCCAGGACAGGGCCGGCCGGGCAGGCAATGGGAAAAATTACTGTGGATGTGGCGAAAATGGCAGTAGACGGACAACATAAAGGACTCATTCTGGTGGTCGAAGATGAGTCGATCATTCGCGATTTCGTTTGCGAGATTCTGGGTGACGAGGGCTTTTCGACCCATGCGCTGGAAAGCGCCGATGAGGCCGCGAAATTCCTCGACGATCATGCAGACAGAGTGTCTCTGCTGCTGACCGACATCCTGATGCCTGGCACGCTCAACGGTGCCGACCTGGCCAACCTGTCGGGCGACAAGTGGCCGCAGATTCCGATCCTGATCATGTCGGGTCACGAGACGCCGGAAAGTTCGGGCGTCACGCACAAAGTCACGTTTATTCGCAAACCCTGGAGTTTCGGTCAGTTGCTCGATGGCGTCGACACGGCGCTGCAGACTGGAAGCGTTGCCTGAGCTCAGCGATCCGGCTCGCAGCCTTTGAGCACCAGACGAATGATCGTCTGCGCAGCCGCCTCGTAATCGGCGTCGTCCAGCCTGGCCTTGCCGGTCACCGTCGAGATCTGCCAGTCGAAATCGGCGTAGGTCTGAGTGGCGGCCCAGATGCTGAACATCAGGTGATGAGGATCGAGCGGGGCGATCAGACCGTCATCGATCCAACCTTGAATGCAATCGATGTTGTGCCGCGCCTGGCCGTTGAGCTGCTCGACCTGCTCCGGCGTCAGGTGCGGTGCGCCGTGCATGATCTCACTGGCGAACACTTTGGAGGCGAACGGTAGTTCCCGGGAGATGCGGATCTTCGAGCGGATGTAGCCGCTGAGCACCTCGGCAGGAACCCCCTCGCGATTGAACGGCGTCGACGCCTGCAGGATGGGCTCGATGATGCTTTCGAGCACCTCGCGGTAGAGGTTTTCCTTCGATTTGAAGTAGTAATAGACGTTAGGCTTGGGCACACCGGCCTTGGCTGCGATGTCGCTGGTTTTGCTGGCGGCGAACCCTTTATCGGCGAATTCTTCACTGGCTGCGCGCAGTATCAGTTCTTTGTTGCGCTCGCGGATGCTGCTCATAAACCGGTATTTCCTTGCCTGCTCGGCGGTGGCGAATGGTAGCACCGGCCTTGCGACAGGCTCAACATGGTGCATGGCGAGACCCGCGCCGGTCTGGCAGTTTATGCTCGGCGCCTACTCTGAAACACATCGGACGGAATGACGCTCATGGCAGGAAGCAGCTTGCTGGTACTGATCGACGACATCGCAACGGTGCTCGACGACGTGGCCCTGATGACCAAGATGGCCGCCAAGAAAACCGCCGGGGTCCTGGGGGACGACCTTGCACTCAATGCGCAGCAGGTGTCGGGCGTGCGCGCCGAGCGCGAGTTGCCGGTGGTCTGGGCGGTGGCCAAGGGATCGTTCCTCAACAAGCTGATTCTGGTGCCGGCGGCGTTGGCGATCAGTGCGTTCATCCCGTGGGCGGTCACGCCGCTGCTGATGATCGGCGGCGCTTACCTGTGTTTCGAGGGCTTCGAAAAGCTGGCGCACTCCTTTCTGCACAGCGCCAAAGACGATGAGGGCGAACACGCGAAACTGACGGACGCCGTGGCCGACCCGGCGACCGACCTGGTGGCATTCGAGAAGGACAAGATCAAGGGCGCAGTGCGCACCGACTTCATTCTGTCAGCAGAGATCATTGCCATCACCCTCGGCACGGTCGCCGATGCGTCGCTGACGCAACAGGTCATCGTGTTGTCGGGCATTGCCATTGTCATGACCATCGGCGTCTACGGCCTGGTGGGTGCGATCGTCAAGCTGGATGACGGCGGGCTGTACCTGAGCGAGCTCAAAGGCGAGGGCGGCGCGCGTCGGATGCAGCGGGCACTGGGACGCGGGGTCTTGAGTGCGGCGCCGTACATGATGAAAAGCCTGTCGGTGATCGGCACGGCGGCGATGTTTCTGGTGGGCGGCGGCATTCTCACCCATGGCTTGCCGGTGTTGCACCATGGCATCGAAAGCCTGGCTTCGGCTGCGGGTGCGCTGGCCTTTGTCGTCCCCACCTTGCTCAATGCGGTAGCGGGAATCATCGCCGGTGGTATTGTGTTGGCGGTGGTACTGGGAGCAAAAAGAATCTGGCGCCTTTTCAAGGCCTGAACGGTATTTTCGGTGGCGAGGTGTCGACCGTATGAACAGCCCTTTGTTTTCCAGCGTGGTTGCCTACGCCCAGCACTGTGAGCGGCAACTCGTCGAAATCCTCCATCGCCGACCGACGCTCGATCGGCAACAGGTGATGTCCTGGGTCGACGAGCAGAGCCATGCGATGAAAGACCGTGATCCTCTGGACCTGCTGCGCTCGCTCAATGCCAAGGTCCGCGCGGGCAAACCCATGCCGTGGGAAGGTCATCCCTGACCTGAGCCTTCGCTCTCGCGGGCGTGAGTTGCCCGCGATGGCGAGGGCGATGGCGTCAGTCGCCATCAATACAGCGAATCATCAGAAAAACACCTTCAACAAAAAGCTTGCCGTGTTCTGATCGGTATCGAAGTAACGGGTGTCGTTGATCCCGTACTTGTTGCTCCAGTAATCGTATTCGATCCCCACGTAAAGTTGCCTGTCGGCCAGGTTCAGCGCCTTGCCCAGGTCGTACTTGATCTGTGGGTTGAAGTGCAGGTTGGAATGGTAGTCGCCGTGCGTGTTGGACTGTTTGTTGTCCACCACCCAGTCCATGAAACCGTCGATCAGGATGTCCGACTTGCCCACCGGAATGGTGTAGGACCAGACCGGCGTGATCTGCCAGGCGCCGTAGCCTGCGCGGTGGCCGTCGGTGTAACGCTTGTAGAAGTTGAGCTGGAAGTAATCGAAGCCTGGCAGGTTCAAGTCAAAGCCAGGGCCGATCAGGTAGGACTCGACATCGCCTTCACCAAACTCGTACGTGGTCGCCAGCAGCACATCTTTGATCGGGCCGAGTTCTAACTTCTGGTCGAAGATTTTGCCCAGAGACAGGCGCGGCGATATTTCGCCGTAGGTCGAGGCGTTGCCCAGGCCCGAATCTTTTTTGCCGTTGTAATTGATGTAGTCCAGGAAGATAAAGTTGTCGCCGTACTTCCAGCTGTCTGCGTGCTCGAACGTGAACGTCTGTTGAACGTCCGGGTTCACGGCGAAGTTCTTGCCATAAAGGTAAGTCAGGCTGTTGCTCTGCCACTGCAGCAGATCGCCAGACATCGCCGGGGCGGCGGCCAGCAGGCTACCGGCGGCCATCAGGCTGGAAAGCGTACGGTTCATGCAATTACTCCCTTGAATGAAAAGTCGTTGTTTTCTAATAAACGGCGCTCTGTTCCGGCGCCTTGATTGCGGCTGAATAAGTTGTCTATCTGGTCAGCTTCATAGGGTTAGCAAGAGCTGAGCCAAGGCCCTGAAAAAAGACAAAAAAGTCTCGTCGTCTGTTTGGAAAACAGTCGATTCCAGGGTGTTTCGTTGCCATTTCGAGGGCGCAGCGGCTGAGCGGTAACTTGTCCGTTCAGTCAGAATATTGTTGTAGGTCGCGGGACCTTTGTTTTCGAGCGGCGTTTGAGCGGCGGCGGAGGATACTGACTCGCGCGACAACCCTCAAGTGCTCTGCGACAGAGCACCGGGTTCGAAAACAGGGCACGCATGCGTTGCCGATCAGTGCGAGTGCAAGGGTCCTGCCATGGCCGCGCGCTCGGCGCCACCCAGGACGTTGAACAGCAGGTTCAACAGAACTGCGCTCAAGGTGGCCATGGCGATGCCGCTGTGGGTGATCGGGCCCATCCAGCCGGGTAACTGGCTGAAGAATTCAGGTCGCACCACCGGGATCAGGCCCATGCCGATGCTCACGGCCACCAGCAACTGATTGCGCCGGTCGGAGATATCGGCTTCCTGAAGAATCTTGATCCCGGTCGCAGCGACCATGCCGAACATGGCGATCGCCGCGCCACCCAACACCGCCGGAGGAATCGAGGCCACCAGATACGCCGCCTTGGGCAGCAGGCTGAGGACCACCAGAAAACCACCCGCGACAATGGTCACCGAACGGCAGCGCACGCCGGTCATCTGTACCAGCCCGATGTTCTGCGCGAAGGAAGAGTGTGTGAAGGTGTTAAGGAAACCCGCCAGGAACGACGCTGCGGCATCGCAGAGCAGGCCGCGGCGGAGCATGCCGGGTGTCACTTCCCGGTCGGTGATCTTGCCCAGCGCGAGAAACATGCCGGTGGACTCGACGAAGATGATCACCACCACCAGACACATCGAAAGAATCGGCGCGAGGCTGAATTGCGGCATGCCAAAGTGCAGCGGCGTGACCACTTTCACCCACTCGGCCTGCGCCAGTCCGCTGAGGTCGACCATGCCGATCAGGCCGGAAAGCACATAGCCCAGGCCCATGCCGATCAGCACCGAGATGTTGACCCAGAACCCGCGCATGAAGCGGTTGATGAGCAGGATGGTCAGCAGCACCAGCGCGGCGACGGCCAGGTAAAGCGGATCGCCGAAGCTTGCGGCCTTGTTGCCGCCGCCCGCCCAGTTCACCGCCACCGGAAACAGCGACAGGCCGATGGAGGTGATGACCGTGCCGGTCACCAGCGGGGGAAAGAAGCGCACGATTTTCGACATGAACGGCGCGATCAGCATGCCGAAGAAGCCGGCGGCGATGGTCGCCCCGAAAATACCCGGCAAGCCCACGCCGGGCATCCCGGCCATCGCCACCATGCTGCCGACAGCGGCAAAGCTTGCGCCCATCATGATCGGCATTCGGATGCCCAGTGGGCCGATGCCCAGCGACTGCACGACCGTGGCGATGCCGGCGACGAGCAGGTCGGCGTTGATCAGAAAGGCGATTTCTTCCCGTGAGAGGCCGGCGGCCTGGCCAATGATCAGCGGCACCGCAACGGCGCCGCCGTACATCAACAGGACGTGTTGCAGGCCCACCAGCATCAGTTGCATCAGTGGCAGGGGCTGTCGTGGTGGCGCAGCAGGGATGCGCGCGTGAGTTGACTCGGACATGCAACACCTCGGATTTTGTTCTTGTTTTTTGAGTACGCCCGTTGCGGCTGGGCGGTGGAGCCTTCGTTGAGCACATTTACGGTAGGAGCGAGGCTTGTCCCGCGACCGGCTGCGCAGCAGCCGTAAAATCGGCAAGCGCGGTGTGTCAGGCAGAACCGGGATGCTGACTTTACGACGACTGCGTCGCCGATCGCGGGGCAAGCCACGCTCCTACACTGAGCGCGTGGCTCGGCTGTTTAATTCGTCTGCGCCCCCTTGTCGATCCATTGCCCCAGCAGATCACGTTCCTGCTGGGTCATCTGGGTGATGTTGCCCAGCGGCATGATCTGCGCAGTCACGGCCTGGGCCTGGATGCGCGGGGCCAGTTGCTGGATCTGTTGCGGGGTGTCGAACATGATGCCGCCCGGCGCGCTGCTGAACAGCGGGCTGGTCGGTTTGGCCGAATGGCAGACCGCGCAGCGTTCCTGAATGACGCTGTGGACCTTCTCGAAGTCCACGCCGCTGGCGCTGGCTTGTGCGGGCTCGGCGGCCGTAGCGGCAGGGGCAGGCGCCACTTCCGGTTTCGGCTCATCGGCGCGATGGCCGCCAATGGCCGTCGCAGGCAATGGCTGGTATTCGATCTTCGCCACTTCCGGACCACGAGGCATTTGCGCAGGACCGGTGACATAAGCCAGGCAAATCATCCCCAGCGCGCCGACCGGCAACGCCCAGGCGAACTTGTGGCTGTTGTGGCGCGTGTTGAAATAGTGACGCACGACCACCGCCACCACCGCGATACCGGCCAGGATCAGCCAGTTGTACTGACTGCCGTAGGTGCTTGGGAAATGGTTGCTGATCATGATGAACAGCACCGGCAGGGTGAAGTAGTTATTGTGCCGTGAACGCAGCAGGCCTTTGGCAGGCAGCGTCGGATCCGGCGTGCGGTTCTCGGCAATCGCCGCGACCAGCGCGCGTTGTGCCGGCATGATGATGCGGAACACGTTGCCGACCATGATCGTGCCGATGATCGCGCCAGTGTGCAGATAAGCGCCGCGCCCGCTGAACACCTGACTGAACCCGTAGCAGGCGCCGATGACCAGCACGAACAGCACCAGGCCCAGCAGGCCAGGCCTTTTGCCCAGCGGCGAGTCGCAGAGCAGGTCATAGATGAACCAGCTGGCAATCAATGCACCGACGCCGATGGCGATGCCTTCGCCGCCGCTCAGCGTACTGCCGGGGGCGAGCAGGTAAAGGGTGGGGTTGGAGTAGAACACGATGCACAGCAGCACGATGCCCGACATCCAGGTCCAGTAGGCTTCCCATTTGAACCAGTGCAGGTTGTCCGGCATGGTCGGAGGCGCCAGCTTGTATTTTTCCAGGTGGTAGATGCCGCCACCGTGGATCGCCCACAGGTCACCCGAGAGACCGTCGCGCGGGTTGGCGCGATTGAGGTTGTTCTCCAGCCAGACGAAGTAAAAGGAAGCGCCGATCCAGGCGATCCCGACGATCATGTGAATCCAGCGCACGCCCAGATTCAGCCATTCCATCAGATGTGCAGCCACAGTCTTTACCGTTTGCCTGTCGTCACTTACGGACGCTAAGGCCCTTTCTTATAAGTGGGGATCGAGAATCATCTTCTGACTCTCTTCGAAGAAATGCTCATCGCAGTTATTGCCACTGCCACTGCGATCAACCACCAGGAAGTCATCCCGCTTTTCGATCGTCAGCACCGGGTGGTGCCAGACGCCGCGATGGTAATTAA
>Ga0213834_100315_pt1 | contig 29656 bp, 30 predicted proteins | sample SWPTP12_FD_160580 | JGI IMG/M metagenome (GOLD analysis project Ga0213834, IMG submission 160580) | Coastal seawater microbial communities from Marineland, Florida, United States - SWP TP1 #2 | ecosystem: Environmental > Aquatic > Marine > Coastal | place: USA: Florida | collected 2016-08-06 | reverse complement strand
CCCTGCAACTGGCGCGCGCCCTGGGCGACGAAGGCCGCGCCCAGCTGGCGGCCACGCGCGCCGCCCTCGTCGCCCAGTACGACCAGACCTGAACACCGGCTGCGGCAGGCCCGCAGCTTTTTTTGACGCCAAAATATGACGATCATCATATTCAAAACCTGAAAGGAACGACCATGAAACTCCAGGACGCCACCGTCTTCATCACCGGGGCCAACCGCGGCCTCGGCCTGGCCTTCGCCCGCCACGCACTCGAACACGGCGCGCGCAAGGTCTACGCCGCCGCGCGCGACCCGTCGGCCATCGCCCTGCCCGGGGTGGTGCCGATCGCGCTCGACGTGACGAACCCCTCGCAGGTGCTTGCCGCTGCCGCCGACTGCGGCGACGTCACCCTGGTCGTCAACAACGCCGGCATCGCGGGCGTCAAGGGCCTGCTCGACGCGGACAGCATCGCCGTCACACAGCGCATGATGGAGACGAATGTCTACGGCCTGCTGCGCGTCAGCCAGGCCTTCGCGCCCGTGCTGGCGGCGAATGGCGGCGGCGCCCTGCTCAACGTGCTGTCGGTGTCGAGCTGGATCAGCAGCCCGGTGCTGGCGGCCTACTCGGTCTCGAAAGCGGCCGCCTGGAGCGTGACGAACGGCCTGCGCAACGAGCTGCGCGCCCAGGGCACCCAGGTGCTGGGCCTGCACGTCGGCTTCATCGACACCGACCTCACGCGCGGCTTCGATGCGCCCAAACTCGCACCCGGCTTCGTCGTCGCGCGCGCCTTCGAAGCGCTCGAACACGGCGACAGCGAAGTGGCGATCGACGACTGGACCCAGCAGATCAAGCGCGGCCTGTCGGACGCGCCCGGCATCTACATCGACAGCGCACGCTGACCGGAAAACGCCATGACCACCCCCACCCTCGCTCCCGCCGCGGTCGACGCCGTCCCGCGCAACGCCGCCTCGCCCTGGCCGACCTTCTGGATCGCCTGCATCGCGGTCTTCCTGGTCTCGATCGACAGCACCGTCCTGTTCGCGGCCTTCGGCGCGCTGCAGGCCGCCTTCCCCGCCGCCACGCCGGCCGACCTGTCCTGGGTGCTGAACGCCTACACGGTGGTCTACGCGACCATGCTCATTCCCGCCGGCGGCCTGGCCGACGCCCATGGCAGGAAGCGCGTCTTCCTGGCCGGCGTGACCCTGTTCCTGGCCGCTTCGGCCGCCTGCGGCATGGCCGACAGCGTGGCCTGGCTGATCGTCGCGCGCGTGGTGCAGGCCCTGGGCGCGGCGTTGCTGACGCCCGCTTCGCTGTCGATCATCCTCGACGCCTTCCCGAAAGAGAAGCGCACGGTGGCGGTGAGTCTATGGGGCGCTGTCGGCGGCCTGGCCGCCGCGATCGGGCCCAGCCTCGGCAGCAGCATCGTCGAGCACCTGGGCTGGCCCTGGGCCTTCTACATCAACCTGCCGCTGGGCGCGGTCTCGCTCTGGTTCGGCGCTTCCCGCCTGCGCGAGGCGGTGGTGCCGGGCAAGCGTGCACGCATCGACCTGGTCGGCATGCTGCTCCTGATCGTCGCCGTCGGTGCGCTGGCGATGGCGATCACCCAGCTCGATTCGAAGCACTGGAGCCGGCTGGAACTGGCCGCGCTGGCGCTGACGGGCGCGATCGCCTTCGGCGCCTTCATCGCCTGGGCCAGGACAGCCAGCGCGCCGCTGGTCGACCTGGCCCTGTTCGCGAACCGCAGCTATAGCGCGGTGAACCTGGCGACGCTGGCCTTCGGCACCGCGTTCGCGATGATGTTCTTCGCCTTCTTCACCTACATGACGCGGATCTGGCATTTCAGCCTGCCGCTGGCCGGCCTGGCAGTGACGCCCGGCCCGCTGATGGTGGTGCCGACCGCGATCGTCGCCGGCCGCATCGCCGCGCGCACCGGCCACCGCCCCATCCTCGTCATCGGCTCGCTCGTGTACGCGGCCAGCGGCCTGTGGCTGCTGCTGGTGCCGGGCACCGAACCGGCGTATGCCACCCAGTGGCTGCCGGGCCTGTTCCTCTCCGGGATCGGCGTCGGCATGGTGCTGCCGTCCTTGTCCGGTGCGGCGGTGGCGGGCCTGCCGGCGGCGCAGTACGCGGTCGGCAGCGCGGTCAACCAGGCCACGCGCCAGCTCGGCTCCGTGCTCGGCGTGGCGGTCACCGTGCTGCTGGTCGGCCACGCCAACCTGACGCGCGCCGACTTCCTGCCGGTGTATGGGATGCACGTGGCGCTGGCGCTGCTCACCGGCTTGCTCTGCATGGCGGTGAAAACCCGCCCCGTGGCGAAGTAGTCAGGCCGCGCGCAGCACCAGCAGGTGGCCGTCGATGGCGACGCCGTTTTCGCTGCGCACGACTGCGCGTCCGGCTTCGGCCAGCGCGAAGCCGTGCGCGCCCGCCAGCCGTTCGAGGTAGGGCAGCGCGTGCGCGTAGCGTTGCGAGGGCAGCAGCGCGACGTCGCCGCCCTCGCCCGCTTCGGTCGAGAAGCAGAACCAGCCACCGGGACGCAAGGCGGCGCGCACCTGGCCGAACAAGGCGTCCAGGTCGCCGAAATAGACCAGCACGTCGGCCGCCACGACCAGGTCGAACGCCGACCTGCGCGTTGCGAGGAAGGCGCCGATGTCGGCGCACACCAGTTCGTCGTACATTCCGGTCGCGCCTGCCTGGGCCAGCATGTTTTCCGACAGGTCGACGCCGGCCAGGCGCTGCGCGCGCGGCCGCAGGAAGGGCGCGCACAGGCCCGTACCGCAGCCCAGGTCGACGGCGGCTTGCAGCGTGCCGCCCACGTGGCGCGCGATCGCGTCGGCGATCAGCTGCGGCGTGCGGTAGCCCAGCACGCCGGTGAGATGGCGGTCGAAGTGGCCGGCGTACTGGTCGAACAGGGCCTTGACGTAAGCGCCCGGCGCCCGTTCGGGCGGCGCGCCGATGCCGAGCGCGGCGAGGACGAAGTCGATCTGGCCGGTGTCGGCGCCGACGTCCCGCGTGAGCGCGCGTGCGCGTTGGTAAGCGGCGATTGCCTCGTCGCGCCGGCCCAGCGCCAGCAAGGCCTCGGCATAGTGCCGGTGGCCCTGCGCGTGCTCCGGCCGCAGCGCCAGCGCGCGCTCGAAACAGGCCAGCGCGTCCTGCGCGCGTCCGAGCTTTTGCAGGCTCAGGCCGCGCCCGGTCTGCGCCTCGGCCAGGTTCGCGTCCAGGCCGATGACGTCGTCGTATCCATGCAGGGCCGCCTCGAACTGGCGCAGCTGGAACAGCGCGTTCGCGCGCACACAGAGGGCTTGCGGGTAGGCGGCTCGTGCGGCCAGCGCGCGCCCGGCGCTTGCCAGCGCCGCTTCCGCGTCGCCCAGATCGAGCAGCGCGATCGCGCGGTGGCACCAGGCTTCCGGATAATCCGGGCGCAGCGCCAGCGCGCGTTCGTAGCTGGCGACGGCGTCGCGCGCTCGTCCGAGCGCGCGCAGGGCATTGCCGCGATTGCTCCAGGCGAGCGCATAGCCGGGGTTCAGGTCCAGCGCCGTCTCGTGGCTGGCCAGGGCTTCCTGGCTGCGTCCGAGGTCTTGCAGCGCGGCGCCGAGGTTGCAGTGGGCCGCCGCCTGGGCCGGGTTGACCGCGATGGCCTGGCCGATCAACGTCACAGCTTGCTGCGCGTCGCCCTGCTGGCGCTTGATCACGCCCAGCAGGTGCAGCGCGTCGAACTGGCGCGGCGCACGCGCCAGCACCTGGCGGTAGCGCGCCTGCGCCGCATCGAGCTGGCCCGCCTGGTGCAGCGCGACCGCTTCATTCAACAGCGTACCGAGCTGCGCATCTTCCTCGCCCATAGGCCCTCTTTCGATGAATTCGGCCGCCAGCATACCGCACGCAAGCGCCAACGGCTCCGCTATGATGGCAGCCTCACAACTCGACAAGCAAACGCCATGCGGACCCTGACCTGGAAACTCGCGCTGACCATCGCCGCATTGACCTGCTCCGCCTGCGCCCAGGCGCATGAACCGCGCAGCCTGCTGCTGTCGGCCGACCGCGTCTGGACCGGCGACGGCAAGCCGCACGCCGGCTGGGCGGTGCTGGTGGTCGATGGGCGCGTGAAGGAAGTCGGTGCGCTGGAATCGATCGGCGCGCCGCCCGATGCCGAGCGCATTGCGCTGCCCGGCACGACCCTGATCCCCGGCCTGATCGACCTGCATTCGCACGTGCTGCTGCACCCGTACAACGAGACCACCTGGGACGACCAGGTGATCAAGGAGCAGGTCGAGTACCGCACCCTGCTGGCCGGCAAGCACGCGGCCGACACGCTGCAGGCCGGCTTCACGACCCTGCGCGACCTCGGCACCGAAGGCGCGAACTATGCCGACGTCGGCATCAAGCGCGCGATCGAGGGCGGCGTGGTGGCCGGCCCGCGCCTCCTGATCGCCACCAGAGCCATCGTCGCCAGCTTCAGCTACGGCCCCGCCGAGCGCAGCTACCGGCCCGACATGGAGATCCCTTACGGCGCCCAGCAGGCGACCGGCGTCGACGAGGTGACCAGGGCGGTGCGCGAGCAAAGCGCGCACGGCGCCGACTGGATCAAGTTCTACGCCGACTACCGCACCGGCGTCGACGGCAGCAGCCGCCCGACCTTCACGCTCGAGGAGATGCAGGCGATGGTCGCGGCCAGCCACGTCAGCGGCCGCAAGGTCGCCGCCCACGCCAGCACCGACGCCGCGATCCGTCTCGCCGTGCTGGCCGGGGTCGACACGATCGAACATGGCTATGGCGCCTCCGAGGCGACCTTCCGCCTGATGAAGGAGCGCGGCACCGCCTACGTGCCGACCCTCACCGCCCCCGAGGCGATCGGCGAATACTTCCAGAAGCACGTGCGCGGCGCGACGCCGACGCCCGCCATGCAGGAAGCCGCGCGCGCGTTCCGGCTGGCGCGCAGCGTCGGCGTCGTGATCGGCAACGGCAGCGATGTCGGCGTCTTCACGCACGGCGCCAATGCGCGCGAACTGGAGTGGATGGTGCGCCTCGGGATGACGCCGACCGAAGCCCTGCGCGCCGCCACCGTGGTCGCGGCCGGGATCCTCGGCAAGGGCAAGGAACTGGGGCAGCTGCTACCTGGCGCACTGGCCGACGTGGTGGCGGTCGAGGGCGACCCGACGGCGGACATCACCGCCCTGCGCAAGGTCGGGTTCGTGATGAAGGGCGGGAAGGTCTACCGCCGGCCCTAGGGTCGATGCGGCGTGAATATCCGACATTCAGCGAGCGCGAAAAAACAACTCGACAGTAACGCCACGCCCCGTAAGGTGCGACATCAAGAATCGAAATGATGGACATTCACGACATGGGGATATCCACAATAGCGGGGTAGCCGGGAAATCACGATCATGGCGTCACCATCAACCTCTCATGAAGAGTTGTCATGAAAAAGCCTTTCTATAAAATCCTGTACGTGCAGGTGATTTTCGCCATCGTGATGGGCGTCCTGCTCGGTGTGTTCTATCCCGAGCTCGGCACCAAGATGAAACCGCTCGGAGACGGCTTCATCAAGCTGATCAAGATGATCATCGCCCCCGTCATCTTCTGCACCGTCGTCGCCGGTATCGCCGGCATGCAGGACATGAAGAAAGTCGGCCGCGTCGGCGGCAAGGCCCTGCTCTACTTCGAAGTCGTGTCGACCTTCGCGCTGGCCATCGGCCTCGTCGTGGCCAACCTGGTCAAGCCGGGCGCCGGCTTCAACGTCGACGTCGCCCACCTCGACGCCAGCGCCATCGCCCAGTACACCGACAAGGCGAAGTCGCAGTCCACCGTCGACTTCCTGCTCAACATCATCCCGAACACCTTCGTCGACGCCTTCGCCAAGGGCGACATCCTGCAAGTGCTCCTGATCGCCATCCTGTTCGGCGTGGCGCTCTCGCTGCTGGGCGAGCGCGGCCGGCCGATGACCAAGCTCATCGACGACTTCTCGCACGTGATCTTCGGCGTCGTCAACATCGTCATGAAGCTGGCCCCGATCGGCGCCTTCGGTGCGATGGCCTTCACGATCGGCAAATACGGCCTGGCCTCGCTGGTGCCGCTGGCCAAGCTGATGGGTTCCTTCTACCTGACCTGCGGCCTGTTCGTCGTCGTCGTGCTCGGCACCATCGCCAAGCTGACCGGCTTCTCGATCTTCAAGTTCATCGGCTACATCAAGGAAGAACTGCTGATCGTGCTCGGCACCAGCTCGTCGGAAAGCGCGCTGCCGGCCCTGATGCGCAAGCTGGAAAAGCTCGGCTGCTCGAAGTCCGTCGTCGGCCTCGTGGTTCCGACCGGCTATTCGTTCAACCTGGACGGCACCAACATCTACATGACGATGGCCGCCCTGTTCGTGGCCCAGGCCACCAACACCGAACTGACCCTGATGCAGGAACTGACCATCCTGTTCGTGGCCATGCTGACCTCGAAAGGCGCCTCCGGCATTACCGGCGCCGGCTTCATCACCCTGGCCGCGACGCTGGCCGTGGTGCCGACCATTCCGGTGGCCGGCATGGCCCTGATCCTCGGCATCGACCGCTTCATGAGCGAATGCCGCGCCCTCACCAATTTCGTCGGCAACGGCGTGGCCTCGGTGGTGGTGTCGAAGTGGGAAAACGAGCTCGACCACGAGCGTATGAATGCGGTGCTGTCGGGCACTTACGTCGAGGAGCAGGCGAAGCACGCGACGCCGTTCCGCGAAGCGGCCTGATCATCCTGCCGTCTGGTGACAAACCGCGCTCCGGCGCGGTTTTTTTATGCCCCGCGGCATTGCATCGGCAGGTGTTTATTGCTAGCATGAAGAACATAAAAATTCCCTTTACTGGCATGAGAAATATCTTCTCTCTAGCATTGTCATCCTGGCTGACCTTCGCCGCCCCTGCCCACGCCGTACCCGAACTTCCCTTGACACCCCAGCAGCGCGCCCAGGCCATCGAGGATATCGCGACAGGCTTCGAGAAGATCTACTTCCTGCCCGAGGTCGGCAACGCGGTCGCCCGCGATTTGCGCCTGCGCCTGCGGCGCGGCGACTACGAGCGCATCATGGCCTCGCGCGAGCTGGCAGGTGTGTTGAGCAAGCACATCGACCAGATCTGCCACGACTCGCATACCGAGGTGGCCTATTTCGAGGACGACCAGCTTGCCGAGCGCAAGGCGCTCGACCCGGCCGTGGCCAGGCAGCGCGAGGACGCGCGGCGCGCCCGTGCGCTTGCCGCGAACGTCGACTTCGCCGAACCGCAGCGGCTCGAGGGAAATATCGCCCTGATCCGCTTCGACGGCTTCCATCCGGCAGCATACGCGGCGCCGGTGGCGCAGCGCATCATGAGCGGCGCCGCCGACGCCGACGCCCTGATCCTTGACCTGCGTCAGAACGGCGGCGGTGCGCCCGACCTGATTCCGGTGATTGCCAGCTACCTGTTCGACGGCCAGCCGGTCCATCTCTACGACCAGTTCAGCCGGCATGAGGGCACCCATGTGCAGGCCTGGACCGATCCGGCGCAGCCGGGCAAGCGCTTCGGCGGCAGCAAGCCCGTCTACATCCTGACCAGCAAGGAGACGTTTTCGGCCGCCGAGAATCTCGCCTATACGCTGCAGAAGCTCAAGCGCGCCAAGGTGGTCGGCGAGCGCACGCCGGGTGGCGCGCATGGCGCCTTCGGCAAACCCGTCACCAGCCACCTGGTGCCGATGATCGCGACCAAGCGCACCATCAACGCGGTGACAGGGAGCGACTGGGACCGCGTCGGGGTTATTCCGGATGTTGCGGTGGCGGCGGACGAGGCCTTGGCTGCGGCGTTGGCGCAGACCAGGGTGGACATTGCGCGTAGGGAAAGCAGGTAGCCGCGTATCGACGACGCCCAGCCATATCCGTTGCCGCCCGCATACCCTCGTGCTACGCTCGCCGGCAACCAACTACACCGGAGATCCGCCATGCGCCTGCACGCCCTCACCCTCGCCCTCGCCGCCCTGCTCGTCCTGCCCTTCGCCGCCACTGCCGCCCCGGCGGACGCGGCCAAGTCCACCGCCTACGACGCCGAGCTGGCGAAATCCCTCGGCGCCGACGAGCGCGGCATGCGCCAGTATGTGCTGGTGATCCTGAAAACCGGCCCCAACAAAATGGCGGCGGGCGAGGCGCGTACGAAGATGTTCGAGGGCCACTTCGCCAACATGGGCAGGCTGGCCGGCGAAAAGAAGCTGGTGTTGGCCGGCCCCCTCGACGGCAAGGAAGGCCGGCGCGGCATCTTCGTCTTCAACACGCCCGATATCGAGGCGGCGACGGCCTGGGTCGCGACCGATCCCGTGATCGTCAACGGCGAAATGGTGGCCGAGTACCACAAGTTCTATGGCTCGGCTGCGCTGATGATGGTCAACGAGGTGCACGGCAAGATCGAAAAGAAGTAAGCCTTATTCGAGCTTGAAGACGACGTCCAACGGCTGCACGAGTTTCAAGGCATCGACCGAGAGGAAGTTACGCGCCTCGACGTTGGACGCCTTCGCGCGCGCGTAGCCCATATCCGCCCGCACCAGCCCGATCGTCGCGCCGACATTTTTCACGCCGCCCGGCGTCACCGCCATCACCGCGCCGAGCTTGCGCTTCGCGCCTTTGGCGATGATCTCCGCGCGGCGGCGCGCGTCGCGCAGCGCGTCCGCCATCAGCTCGGCCTCGAACTGGTCGCGCTCGACGAGATCGAAGGAGGTGGCGAAGTCGGCCAGGTTCGGTTTGTCGAGCAGGGGCGCAACCACCGCGCGCCATTTCGACAGGTCGCGCACGATCAGGTGCACGCTGACGCGCAACTCCTGTGCGGTCGCTTGGGTCTGCGCGTTCATGCCCGCCTCGCGCCGCACGTCGCGCGTTTCCAGGTCCTCGAGCGCAATGCCCTGCTCCGCCAGCAGCGCGCGCACTTCCGCAATCCGGCTTTCCACCGTGGCCCGGGCCAGTGCCGGGTCGGCATCCGGCGCGACGATCACGAAATCGAGCGCGCCGATGTTCGGCGTCGTATAACGCGAGGCGTCCGCGCTCACGTGCACGAAGGGATAGCTCGGCAAGGGCGAGGCCTGGGCGGCGGCAGGCAGCGCCAGCGCACCAGTCAGGGCAAGCGCGAGGGCAAGCGGTTTCAGCATACAGTCTCCAGTCGTTGTTCTTGAACGGCAAGCTTAGGACACACTAGACAATATTGTCTATATATTTCTGCATTCATCCGCACGCCTCAAAAATGATCTAGACATCCTGCTCTAGAAAAGATAATCTAGATTCAATCCAGTCCGCATCAAGGAAATGCCATGCCCACCTCCGCCGACATTCCAAAGCCGACCGCGGCCGAACTCGACCTCTTGCAGGTGCTGTGGCCGCTCGGCGCCGCAACCGCGCGCCAGCTGCACGAGGCGATGCAGCGAACGCGTCCCGACGTCACCTACGCGACCGTGCTGCGTCTGATGCAGATCATGCACACCAAGGGCCTGCTCACCCGCGACGAGAGCGAACGCTCGCACGTCTACGCACCGGCCCAGCCGCAGGACTCGCTGCAGACCAATCTGCTCAAGGACCTGATGCAGAAAGCCTTCGCCGGCTCGGCCAAGGCGCTGGTGCTGGCGGCCCTGAAAAGCGGCATTTCGAAGAAGGAACGCGCCGAGATCGAAGAGCTGCTCAAGGAGGACAAGCAATGACCGGCCAGGAACTCATCGCCCACGTCGGCGCCACCCTGCTCGACGCCGTCTGGCAGTGCGCCCTGATCGGGCTGGAAGCGGCCTGCGCCATGATTGGCTTGCGCCGTGCCCGCCCCCAGACGCGCTATGCGGTGGCCTGCGTCCACCTGCTGCTCTGCCTGCTGTGGCCGGTGGTCGAATTGATTGGGCGCCTGAACGGCGGCGCCTCCAGCGCGAGCGGCACGCCGGTGCTGGTGCAGATGCTCCCCGGCGTCGGCGACGCCGGCAGCGGCGGCTTGCAAGGCTTCCTGCAGGCGCACCTGGCCTGGCTGGTGGCCGGCTGGGCCGCATGCGCCGCCGCGCTCGGCCTGCGCCTGGCGCTGGGCCTGGTCTGGATCGGGCGCTCGGCACGGGTGCACCGCACCGACGCGCACTGGAACGCGCGCCTGGCGACGATGGCGGCGCAGTTCGGCATCTCCCGCGAAGTGCGCCTGCGCGTGGTCGATGCACTGGCCAGTCCCGTCACGGCCGGCTGGTGGCGGCCGGTGGTGCTGGTGCCGGCCTCGCTGGTAGCCGGCATGCCGCCGCAACTGCTGGAGGCCTTGCTGGCCCACGAACTGGCCCATGTGCGCCGCTTCGACTACCTGGTCAACCTGGTGCAGAGCGTGATCGAAACTGTGTTGTTCTACCACCCCGTGGTCTGGTGGCTCTCGCACCGTATCCGTGCCGAGCGCGAACTGATCGCGGACGATATCGCGGCAAGGCAACTGGGCGAACCGCGGCGCCTGGCCCTTGCGCTTTCCGAGCTGGAACGTCTCCAGTTCTCAACCCACCACCTGGCCCAGGCGGCCAACGGAGGAGATCTCATGTCACGTATCAAACAGTTGGTTCGTCCCGAAACGCAAGCAATGAACTGGAAAGCCGCGCTTCCGGTGCTGGCCATGGCGGCGGCCTGCCTGGCCGGCTGCGCCGGTACGGCGCCGCCGGCCAACGCCTCCGATCGCGAGGCCGGCATCGTGAAACCGGTCGCCCAGTTCAATACCTGCGCCAAACCGGAATACCCGCGCGAATCGCTGGCCCGCCGTGCCCAGGGCACGACCACGCTGCGCTTCCTGATCGATGTCGACGGCAGCGTCGCCGACGCCGCGGTTGCCAAGTCGAGCGGCGACGTCCTGCTCGACGAAGCGGCGCGGGTCGCGATCGCCAAATGCCGCTTCACGCCGGCCATGGCCGGCAGCACGCCGGCGAAGGCCTGGGTGGCGGTGCAGTACGTCTGGTCGCTGGGCTAAAAAACGACAGGAACATGCGCGTCCGCGTCTGGAACAGGGTGCGGAAATACGCCCGCGATAGAATAAGGACGCGACTGTTCATCGGAGGGCGCCATGCAAACCGGCGAGAAGCTCAACACCATCACCCACCTCGGCGGCGCCCTGCTCGCCTTCGGCGCCAGCATCCCGCTGCTGGCGCGCGCCTTCGATGGCAACGGCCATCTCGGCCTGGCCAGCACGGCCGTGTATGCGGCCTCGCTGGTCCTGATGTACGCATGTTCCACCGCCTACCACGGCAGCAGCGGCGCCCTCAAGGCCCTGTTGCAGCGCTTCGACCACCTCAGCATTTATCTGCTGATCGCGGGCAGCTACACGCCCTTCTGCATGTTGATGTTGCACGGCAGCGCAGGCTGGATCCTGCTCGGCGTCGTCTGGGGGCTGGCGATCGTCGGCATCCTGCAGGAGACCCGGCCACGCTCGGGGGCGCGTGTGCTGTCGATGCTGGTGTATCTGGCCATGGGCTGGTCGGCAGCGACCATGATAGTGCCGCTGCACGAAGGTCTCGGACCGGCCGGCTTTGCCTGGCTGCTGGGAGGCGGCCTCGCCTATACGGCGGGCATCGTGTTCTACGTGCTCGATGCGCGCTTGCGCCATGCCCACGGCATCTGGCACCTGTTCGTGCTGGCCGGCAGCGCGGCGCACTACATCACGATCTATTTCTATGTACTGTAAAAAAAACGGGGAGCAGCTCGCGCCACTCCCCGTTTTTTGTACGTCAACGAAAGCTTACACGCCCGAGACGTCCAGTTCAGCCGCCGTTGCTTCAACAACCTGTTCCTTGGTCACACCCGGCGCCAGTTCGACCAGTTTCAATCCCGTGTCGGTGATGTCCATCACGCCGAGGTCGGTGATGATGCGGTCGACCACGGCGACGCCGGTCAGCGGCAGGTCGCATTTTTTGAGGATCTTGTGCGAGGTCGAGCCATCCTTCGCGGTGGCGACGTGTTCCATCACCACGACCACGCGCTTGACGCCGGCCACCAGGTCCATCGCGCCGCCCATGCCTTTGACCATCTTGCCCGGAATCATCCAGTTGGCCAGGTCACCGCGCTCGGACACCTGCATCGCACCCAGGATGGCAAGGTTGATCTTGCCGCCGCGGATCATGCCGAAGGAATCGGCCGAGCTGAAGTAGGCAGCGCCCGGCAACGCCGTGACGGTCTGCTTGCCGGCGTTGATCAGGTCGGCGTCGACCGCATCGTCCGTCGGGAAGGGGCCGATGCCGAGCAAGCCGTTTTCCGATTGCAGGAAGACTTCGATGTCTTGCGGCACATAGTTGGCCACCAGGGTCGGCAAGCCGATGCCCAGGTTCACATAGAAGCCGTCCTGCAGTTCTTTCGCCGCGCGCGCGGCCATTTCATCACGAGTCCATGCCATGTTCTGTCTCCAGGAATATTAGTTCGCGCGCACGGTGCGCTGTTCGATGCGCTTTTCCGGCGATGGATTGTGGACGATGCGGTGCACGAAGATGCTCGCGGTGTGCACCTGGTCCGGGTCGATCTCGCCGATTTCGACGAGCTCTTCGACTTCGACGATGCAGACTTTACCGGCGGTGGCGACGTTCGGATTGAAGTTGCGCGCGGTCTTGCGGAACACCAGGTTGCCGGCCTTGTCGGCCTTCCAGGCTTTCACGAGGGACACGTCCGGCACCAGGGCCAGTTCCATGACATAGTGTTCGCCGTCGAATTCGCGGGTTTCCTTGCCGTCGGCCACGATCGTGCCGTAGCCGGTTTTTGTGAAGAAAGCCGGGATGCCGGCGCCGCCGCAGCGCAGCTTTTCGGCCAGCGTGCCTTGGGGTGTGAATTCGAGTTCGAGTTCGCCGGCCAGGAACTGGCGTGCGAATTCCTTGTTTTCGCCGACGTAAGAGGCGATCATTTTCTTGATCTGGCGCGTTTCCAGCAGCTGGCCAAGGCCGAAGCCGTCGACGCCCGCGTTGTTGGAGATGGCGGTCAATTGCTTGACGCCCGAGTCGCGCAGCGCTTCGATCAGCGCTTCCGGAATACCGCACAGGCCGAAGCCGCCGACAGCGATGGTCTGGCCGTCTTGCACGACGCCGGCCAGCGCCGATGCCGCGTCAGGATACACTTTGTTCATACCCGTCCCTTTTATGAATTAAGCGTGAAAGCTCGATGTTGGAATCCTGGGTCAATGTTCGACCAGAATTCCTTTATGTACCGCAGAGTAGAATCCCAGCATAAAATACGCCTGCACAAAGCACAATACCGTAGAACTACCGGCCATGGCCTGTCCTCCCACCAGTACCTGTACCAGCAACCAGATCCTCTTCAAGTGAATTCATCATACGCCATCGATTACGAGATGATTTTCCAGCATGCCCCGGTCGGCATGTGCATCTCCAGCAATCGCGTGATCCAGTCGTCGAACCTGGCGCTGGCCGCGATGTTCGGCTATGGCCACGGCCACCTCGACGGCCAGTCGTTTGCCGTGCTGTATCCGACGATGGACGAGTTCCTGCGCACGGGCGACCGCATTGTCCCGATCATGAACGCGAAGGGCCGCTACTCGGACGAGCGGATCATGCGCCGCGGCGATGGCGAGCTGTTCTGGTGCCACGTCGCGGGGCGCGCGCTGAACGCGGCCGAGCCGCTCGGCGCAGGCGTCTGGACCTTCGAGGACGTCAGTGAAAAGCGGCCGGTAACGGCCGAGCTGACGCCGCGCGAGCGCGAGATCGCGGCGCTGCTGGTGGAGGGCAAAACCAGCAAGGTGATCGCGCGCGAAACTGACCTGAGCCCGCGCACGGTGGAGATGCACCGGGCGAAACTGATGAAGAAGTTTTCGGCGTCGACCTCGTCGGAGCTGGTGCACAAGCTGGTGGGCGTGGCGCGCTAGCTCGCGGCCCTCGCATGCAGCGTGAATGATCGGACGGTGTACCGCGTGGAGTCAGGACTCCACCCTACGTACCGTGGTGTGCATATCGCGGCGAACTTCTCGTGCTGCGATATGTAGGGTGGACTCCTGAGTCCACGCGTTCCGGCGCATGCAATCACGCTTCAAAACCGACGACAACAGGAACTGGCGCCACCGGGAGCGGCACGGCGCAAAACAAGGCAATCGCCAGGCCTGGTAGTTCGAACACAAACTCGGCAGCGCCAGGGCCGCCCAGCTTGATCCCGGCTTCATGCAGGCACCACATACGGTAGAACGCGCGCACCCTCGCCTCTCCTTCCAACGCATGCAGTTCGGCCAGCGCATCCGCTCCGAGCGCCTGCCCGGCCAGCGCGAGCACGTCGCGCCGCGCATCGATGCGTTCGATGTCCAGCCCAAACGCGCAGACGGTGCTGGCCGCGCACGCCACCCAAGGGCCGCTGTGCGAGATACTGAAGCCGACACCTCCCGGCGCCGGCGTGTCGAGCGCCGGCGCATTTCCCGGCCGCTCGCGCAGCGCGATGCTGCGCGGCGCCACGCCCAGCAAGCGGCCCAGCGTAAGGCGCAGCAGGACCCGCCCGACGATGAACTGGCGCCGCCGCTCCGCCCGCACGAAGCGCGCACAGCGTTCCCGCTCGCTCTCGCCCAGCCACTCGGCATAGCCGTCCAGCGCCGCGTCGGACAGCGCGCCGGCGTCGACCAGCCATACCAACGTTTCGCCCGGCGCCGGCATCCTGTTCAAGTGCCGATCACTTGAGCTTGACGAATTCGCCCTTGAGCGCGACGCCCGACATCATGGCGCCATCGTGGCACTCGAACTCGGTCTCGCTCGACATCTCTTCGTTCTTGTAGTTGCTGACGATGTTGACGACGGCGTCCGCACCCAGCTCCCTGGCGCGCGCCTGCAGGCGCAGCATGGCCGACAGGAAGGCCCAGTTGCAGGCCGTGTCCGCCGACTTGCCGAAGGAATTGGTCTTCTGGCTGGTCTTGTCGACACCCAGGCGGGTGGCGATCGCCGGCGTCTTCTGGCTGCCGAAATAGAACTTCACGCTGTCGCCAAGGCGCGTCTGCGCGTCGTTGGCCGACATGGCCGCCGCCAGCGGCATCATCATTTTGGTGTCGCGCGCCTGCGCCGGAACACTGCTGGCGGCGGCTGCGATCATGGCCATTCTTAGGATGAGTTTTTTCATTTTTTTCCTCGTCAGGTGAAGTGTGGCTGAATCAGTTGGCGGCGACGGCCTGGTCGTCCGCGCCCGACGGGCCGCCGACGGCCTGCTCGTAATTGGTGATGACATAGCCGCTGGCTAGCTTGGCGACGCGCAGCAGCATCAGGTTGTCGTTCACGCCCAGGGTGAAGCCGCCGCTCATCGCGTTCGATCGCTGGAAGAATTCGGGGTTCGCGATCACCTTGCCGCTCTGGTCGCGGAAGGTCACGCGCATCAGCACCCCCGAACTGCCGGCCAGGGGACCAAGGAACACGCGCTTGGTCGTGCTCTTGAACGACATCTCTTCGACGATCGGCTCGACGGTCAGGGTGCGTCCGTTCGCAGGGCGGCTGTTCCACTGCTGCAGCGAGGGCGCCAGTTCCTTCTCCAGATTGCCGGCGATCTTGGCCAGCGCGGCTGGATTACCCTGGTAGCCCGCCTTGTAGGCGACCGGCTTCACCTCGATGCGGCCGTAGCTCGAGAAAGCGACGCTTGGTGCGGGGTTGTGGGTCGACGAGGCCTTGATCTTGGTGGCGCAGCCGTGGATCAGCGGCAGGGCAACGAGAGCGGATGCGACCAGCAGGGCGCGGCGTGAGTTTTTCATGTTATTTTCCCAGTCAGTTGTTGGAGGACCAGCGTTTGAAAATCAAGGACGTGTTAATCCCGCCGAACGCAAAATTGTTCGACATGATGTATTCGCAGTCGAGCCGGCGGCCCTCCCCGCGAATGTAGTCGAGCTCCCCGCACTGGGGGTCGACCGCGTTGAGATTGATGGTGGGGGCGAACCAGCCCTCGCGCATCATCTCGATACTGAACCACGCTTCCAGCGCCCCGCAGGCGCCGAGGGTGTGGCCCATGTAGCTTTTCAGGGAGCTGATCGGCATGCGCGGCCCGAACAGCCCGGACGTCGCCTGGGTCTCGGCCAGGTCGCCCTGCTGGGTCGCGGTGCCGTGCGCGTTGATGTAGCCGATCGCCTCGGGCGCCAGGTTCGCGTCCTGCAGGGCCATCTCCATCGCGATCTTCATGGTCGCCGCATTCGGCTGCGTCACGTGGGTGCCGTCGCTGTTGGTGCCGAAGCCGACCAGTTCGGCGTAGATGGTGGCGCCGCGCGCCAGCGCGTGCTCGCGCTCTTCCAGGATCAGGGCGCCGGCGCCCTCCCCGATCACCAGGCCATCGCGATCGAGGTCGAACGGACGCGGCGTGGTGTGCGGCGTGTCGTTGCGCACGCTGGTGGCGAACAGGGTGTCGAACACGGCGGCCTCGGTGGCGCAGAGTTCCTCGGCGCCGCCCGCGATCATCGCGGTCTGGCGCCCGGCCTTGATCGCCTCGTAGGCGTAGCCGATGCCCTGGCTGCCCGAGGTGCAGGCCGACGAGGTCGTGATCACGCGCCCGGTCAGGCCGAAGAAGACGCCGATGTTGACCGGCGCCGTGTGCGCCATCATCTTGATGTAGGTGGTGGCGTTGATGCCGCGCGTGGTGCGCTCTTCCATCATGCGGCCGAAGTCGCCGATCGCGCTCGGGGTGCCGGCCGAGGAACCGAACGACACGCCCATGCGCCCGCTGGTGAGCAGGGGATGGTCGAGCAGGCCGGCGTCGATCAGCGCCAGTTCGCTGGCGCGGGTGGCCAGCAGCGCCACGCGGCCCATGCTGCGCGTGGACTTGCGGTTGTAGCGCGCCGACAGTTCGAAGGGCGCGGCCGGCGCGCCCAGGCGCGTGTTCAGGCCATCGTAGCCGTCCCAGTCGGCCATGTGGACGATGGCGTTGCGGTAGGCGCCCAGGTGATCGCGGACGGTGAGCCAGTCGTTGCCGAGCGGGCTGATACCGGCCATGCCGGTGACGACGACACGGTGGTTCATGCGAGACCTCCATTCACGGAAATGACCTGGCGGGTGACATAGCCTGCATCCTCGGACAGCAGGTAGCTGACCGCGGCGGCGACTTCCTCCGGGCGCCCGACGCGGCGCGCCGGAATCATCTTGAGGGCTTCTTCCATCGGCACGTCCTGGGTCATGTCGGTCTCGATCAGGCCCGGCGCCACGCAGTTGACGGTGATGTTGCGCTTGGCCAGTTCCAGCGCCAGCGCCTTGGTGGCGCCGATGATGCCGGCCTTGGCCGCGCTGTAATTGACCTGGCCGCGGTTGCCGATCAGGCCGGACACCGAGGCCATGGTCACGATGCGGCCGGGTTTACGGCGCTGCACCATCGGCATCACGAGCGGGTTGAGGACGTTGAAGAAGCCGTCCAGGTTGGTGCCCAGCACGGTGTCCCATTCCTCGCCCGTCATCGCCGGGAAGGCGGTGTCGCGGGCGACGCCGGCGTTGCAGACTACGCCGTAATAACAGCCATGTTCTTCGATATCGGCCGCCAGCGCGGCGGCCGTGGCCTCGCGCTCGCCGATGTCGAACTGCAGCACGCGCGCGCAACCGCCAGCGGCCGCGATCTCGGCGGCGACCGCGTCGGCTTCCTCGCGCCGGCTGCGGCAATGCACAACCACGGCATAGCCCTCGGTTGCCAAGCGCAACGCAATCGCCTTGCCGATCCCGCGCGAGGAACCGGTGACAAGCACACTTTTATCGACACTACTCATTCTGAACTCCGTTGCAAAAACTCTTCAACATGATCGGGCTGGAAGACGGTGATCGTCGCACTTGCGAGTTCGGCGCCATCGCCCCCGTCGGTGATGCGGCAGTCGAACGCGCCCAGGCCGTTGTCGCCCTGTAGCGCGCGCTGCACGTGGATAGTCAGGACGCTGCCGGCTGCGAAGCCCGGCGCCGCACAGGCATAGCGCCGCGTGCCGAGCAGGAAGCCCACCCGCACCGGCTCGCCGCGCAGCCGGGCCGCGTAGCCGGCATGCGCGGCCACCGCCTGCGCCATGTACTCGACGCCGACCCAGGCGCCCACTTCGCCGCCGCTGCAGAACATCGAATCGGGGCCGATCGTCACCTGGGCGGTCAGCGTTTCGGCGTCGGCCGCGAGCAGGGTATCCAACAAGGACATGGCGCCGCTGTGCGGCACCAGGGTGCGGATGTCGGGCAGCGTCATGCCGGCCTCCCGAACACCAGCGCCGCGTTCGAGCCGCCGAAGGCGAACGAATTGCTCAGCGCGTAGCGGATCGGGCGGCCCAGGCGGGCGCCCGGCTCGGCCGCGTTCAGCACCGGCAGCGCCGGGTCGCGCTCGCCGCACAGGTGCGGCGGCAGCAGGCCTTCCTCGTTATCGTCCTGCATCGCCAGCCAGCAGAACGCCGCCTCGACCGCGCCGGCCGCCCCCAGCGTGTGGCCGGTGAAGGGCTTGGTCGAGCTGACCGCAACGTCAAGGCCGAACAGGTCGGCCACCGCGCGCGACTCCATCGCGTCGTTCTGCACCGTGGCGGTGCCGTGCAGGTTGATGTAGTCGATGGCGCCCGCGTCGATGCCAGCGCGGCGCAGCGCCTCGTTCATCGCGATGCGCGCCCCGCCGCCCTGCGGATCCGGCGCCGACATGTGGTGGCCGTCGGAGGACTCGCCCCAGCCGCAGAGTGCGACGGCGCCTGGTGCGCGCGTCATCAGGAACAGCGCAGCGCCTTCGCCCAGGTTGATGCCGTTGCGGCCGGCGCCGAGCGGATTGCATTGCTCCGCGCTGACCGATTCGAGGGCGGAGAAGCCGGCGACCGTGAAGCCGCACAGGGTATCGACGCCGCCGCTGACGACCGCGTCGACCACGCCCATGCGGAGCAGGCGCGCGGCGCTGGCCAAGGCCTTGGCGCTCGACGAACAGGCGCTCGAATGGACGTAGGCCGGGCCGCCCACTTGCAGTTCGTGCGCCAGCAGCGCGGCGGGCGAACCCATCTCCTGCTGGCCGTAGTGGAAGCCCTCGGGCAGCGCGCCGCCGGCCTGGTGCGCGGCAATCGCGTTTTCCGTCGCGCCCACGCCCGAGGTGCTGGTGCCGACGACGACGCCGACGCGGTCGGCGCCGTAGCGCGCGATCGCGGCGTCCACCGCCGGCCGGATCTGGGCCAGCGCGGCCAGCGCCAGCGCGTTGTTCCGGCTGCGCATGGGCAGCGGCAGGTGGTCGAGCGTCGGCAGCGCGGCGTCCACGCGGCCCAGCGGCAGCGGGCGGCCGGGCGAGCAGGCGTCCGAGACCTGCAGGCCGCTGGCCGCGTCGACCAGCAGGCGTTGCCGGATCGTGGCGCGGTCGGCGCCCAGCGCGCAAATGAGCGCGCAATCGTTCAGATACACCATCATTCCCTCATTCAGCGGCCGACTCGATGGTCAGCTTGTATTTGTAGCGCAGGTTGTCGAGCACCGCCTTGCCCTTCCAGCGCGGGGTGCCGCTGTAGTCGATCGTGGCCACGACTTCGCCTTCGCGCCGCAGCGTGCGGCGCAAGCCCTGGTCTTCGATCTTCCAGCCGGCCGGCAGCGCACGCGCGATGTCGGCCGCCGGCCACAGGGTCAGCTGCACGTCTTCCAGCACGTCGGCGGCGCGCACCTGCTTGGGCAGCATCGGATGGCGCCATTCCGTGAGTTCCTTGCCGTCGAATTCGAGGCTCAGCACGCGCATGCCGAGCGCCAGGCCCACCAGGCTGACCTTGCCCGGGTCGACTTCGAGTGCGGCGTCCAGGTCGTTGGTGCTTCCGGCGCGCTGCACGGTCAGGTGCTGCTGCACGCTGATCGTCTCGCCCAGCGCGGCCGGCGCCAGGCGCAGGCCGAGGCGTGCGGGGAGTTCTTCCTTCGTGGTGCAGCTCGCCAGTGATGCGGCAACGGCGGCGGCGGCAAGCACGATGGTGCGGTCAAGCCAGGACGGGCGCGGCATGGACTTCCTCCTTGGTGACGGTGAAACACGGGGCGCCGAGCCAGACCAGCGCGGTCCCGGCCAGCATGGTCGAACCGAAGGCTTGCAGCGCCGGCGTGTTGGACAGGGCGAGCAGGCCGAACGACAGGATGGTGCTGGCGGCGGACAGCCCGACCGCCAGCCACGGCGCATCAATCCCGCGCTCGTGCTCTTCCTGCATGAAGATGCCGTAGTCGACGCCCACGCCCAGCAGCAGCATCAGCGCCAGCACGTGGAACAGCTGCAGGCTCTGGCCGGTCAGGCCGAGCAGGGCCAGGGTCAGCAGGCTGGCGACAGCGGTCGGCGCCAGCACGCGCCAGGTGCGGCCGCGGTAGCGCGGCAGCAGCACCAGGAACACGACGCCATACGCGCCCAGCACCACCCAGCCCATCCAGGCGCGGTAACGGCCCAGCACCGAGGAAATGCCGCCCACCTTGTCGACCCACTGCACGCCGGCCATGCCCGCCGCGGCGGTGCTCAGGGTCGGGATCGACGCGTAGCGCATGCCGCGCAGGGCGACGATGCTGGCGTACTGCCCGTCCACCTGGCCCAGCCAGAGGTGGCGCCACGGCTCGCTGGCCGAGGTGCGCAGGAAGTCGTCCAGCCGCAGCGGCACGGCATTCGTGCGCAGGTGGGCGCGGGTGGCGGCGACCCACTCGGCGTCCTCGCCGATGGCCTGCGCGAGTTGGGCCAGCGGCCCCTCGCCGGCCAGCAGCGCCGTGTCGACCAGGGTCAGGCGCGCGGCCTGGGTACGCAGCGAGGGCACCCAGTTCGAGAGCGCCTGGTAGCCCTTGATGTGGCCCTGCGCAATGAGCCCATCGAGACGGCCCTTGAGCGCCTCTTCGCGCTGCAGCACTTCTTCGTTGGAGGCGCCGCGCACCAGGTAGTACTGCACCGGGCTCGGGGCGTCGAGCAGTTTGCCCAGCTTGATCTGGTCGCGCACCAGCGCCGCCGGCGACGACTGCAGCGAGCGGATGTCGTCGTTCACGCCCAGGCGCGCGCAGCCCGCGGCAATGAGCACCGCCAGCGCAACGGCGAACGCCAGGCTCGCAGGCTGGGCCGAGAAACGCGGCCAGCGCGCGGCCAGGCCGCGGTAGCGCCGCGCCAGCCAGCCGGCCTGCAAGGTGCGCGGGCCAATCAGGGCCGGGAACCAGCACACCACCGTCAGCCAGGCGAACACCAGGCCGAGGGCCGAGAACACCGCCATGTGGCGCAGGCCCGGGAACGGCGTCAGGGCCAGGCCCAGGTAGCCGATGACGGCGGCCAGCAGGGTCAGGCCGAGGCCGGGCAGCAGGCGGCGCAGCAGGCGCGGCGAGTCCAGGTGCGGATCGGCGCCGAGCCGGTGGCAGAGGAAATAGATGCCGTAGTCCTGGGCCACGCCGATCAGGCTCGCCCCGAACACGAGGGTCAGCAAATGGATGCGCCCGAACAGCAGCCAGCAGACCGAGAGCGAACCGAGGAACCCGATGGCGATCGCCAGCACGATCAGGGCGATCGGTTTAACGGAGCGGAAGGTCAGCCAGGTCAGGAGCACGATGCCGACCAGGGACCCGACGCCGATGGTGTGGATCTCGCGGCTGGCCTGGCGTCCGGCGGCGGCGGCATGCAGCACGACGCCGGCCTGGATCACCTCGGCCGACGGCACGGCCTTTGCCGCCGCCGCTTTCGCTTCGTCCAGCAGCGGCGTCAACGCCGTCTGCGCGCCGAGCGAAAATGCATTCTGCTTCAGGGTGTAGGTCAGCAGCACGTACTGGCGCCCTTCCCCTTCGACGAACAGGCGGCCGTCGCGCGGACGCACCGGGGTTTCGCCGGCGCGTTCCTGCATCCAGCCGGCGAACAGGCCGAACGGGTCGTCGCGGAAGGCGCCCAGCTTCGGCCCGCCGAAGGCGCCGTAGGCACGCGCAAGCGCCGACTCCATCCAGAAACTGCCCGGCTGGCTGCGCAACTGGCGCTCCTGCTCGGCGCCCACCAGCAGGCTGGCATGGCGCTGCAGGCCGGCCAGCCAGCCGGCCTGTGCGTCGTCGCCGACCGCATCGAAATCGAGCAGCGCGCCATGGGGCGCCAGCACCGCGCGGTAGGCGTCGGCCGCACGTCCGGCATCCAACCACTCCTGCGCGCCGACCAGCACCACGACGCGCTGCTGGGCGCTGTCGACCATGTGCGTGAAGGACTGCTGCAGCACCGGGTCGCGCTCGTCCAGCGGCAGCAAGGCGAGGATGTCGGTGTCGGGCACGATGCCCTTGCCCAGCCAGAGCCAGGCGTTGTGCCCGACCAGCAGGCAGACAACGAGCGCCCAGAGCAGCGCGAGACGCTTGTGGCTCATCACAGCAGCGCCGCCTCTTCAGGCAGCAGGCTGGCAGGCCCGGTCTTGATCTCCGAGAAAACGATGTCGGTCTTGTCGCCGCTTTCCTCGTTCATGTGGATGGTGCGCACATAGGCCGCGCCGTCGAGCGAGATCGTCCCGATCGCGCGCGCCAGGGCGGCGCTGCGCGCTTTCAGGGCGACCTTCCAGCCGCCGTCGTTGACCGAACCGTCGACCTCGAACAGGGTCTCGAGCTGGCCCAGGTCGCCGGCCAGCAGCGAAAACAGCACGCCGTTGATCATGCGCACCGTCGGTTCCTGGCTGGCATCGAGCCGCATCGACACGCGCTCGCCCTGCAAGTGGACGATTTCGTCCTTTTTCAGGCGCAGCGTGTTCGGGAAGGGTTTCAGGGTGCGCCACAGCACGCCCTTGCCGGCGACGACGCAGAAGCGCCCGCTGGAGACCAGCGGCTTCTTCATGCCGGCCAGCTGCTTGGTCTGCTCGAAGCGGCCGCACAGTTGATCGGGTTTGGCCAGCATGGCCTGGATCCTGGCGATCGGCGCGGCGGCGTTGGCCGATGCGCAGGCCGCTGCGAACAGCAGCGCAGAGAAGATGCGTTTCATGGTGCGGGTACTCCCAATTTTTCGAACAGGACGGCGGGCGAGACGAAGCACATCTCGCCGCTCTTGATGTCGACCGCGACCTGGGTCGTGGTGGCGCGATTGAGGCGCTTGCCGGTGGCGAGGTCGCTGATCAGGTAATCGATGCGCAGGCGGTTTTCCCACTCGACGATTTCGGCGCGCAGCAGCAGGCGCTGCCCAAAAGCGGCCGGGCCGGCGTAGCGCAAATTCATCTCGATGATCGGCCACATATAGCCCGATTCCTGCATCTGGCCGTAGTTGTAGCCGATCTTGTCCAGCAGCGCGCAGCGCGCAACCTCGAGGTATTTCACGTAATTGCCGTGCCAGACGATCTGCATCGGGTCGAGGTCGAAGAACTGCACCGCCATCTCGACTTCGGCGAACCAGCGCGCCGGCGTTTTCGCCTTACGCATACAGGCTCCAGGCCTGGTCGCGGATGCGGCCCAGCAGCAGGTGCAGCTCGGGATCGAGCCGGCGGTCTTCGACCACGGGCGCGATGTCCTCTCCCAGCAGGTCCATCATGCGCGCCAGTGGCGCCGGCAGCGGGCGCGAGGTATCGAGCCGGGTGCGCAGCCAGACGCCCTGGCGCACCGTCACCAGGAGCGCGGCGGCCACCTGCTCCACGAGTTCCAGCACGCGCAGGCAGTCGCGCGCGGCGATGGTGCCCATGCTGACCTTGTCCTGGTTGTGGCATTCGGTCGAACGCGAGAACACCGAGGCCGGCATGGTGAGCTTGAGCGCTTCCGCGGTCCAGGCCGAGGCGCTGATCTGCAGGGCTTTCAGGCCATGGTTGATGGCGGCGCGTTCGCCCTCGGCGCCGGACAGGTTGGCCGGCAAGCCCTGGTTGTAGCGGGCGTCGACCAGCAGCGCCATCTGGCGGTCGAGTAAATCCGCCAGGTTCGCGACCGCGTTCTTCATGCTGTCCATGGCGAAGGCGATGTGGCCGCCGTAGAAGTGGCCGCCATGGAGCACGCGTTCGCCCTCGGCGTCGATGATCGGGTTGTCGTTGGCGCTATTGAGTTCGTTTTCGATGGCGCCCTTGAAGAAAGGCAGGGCGTCGGCCAGCACGCCGATCACGTGGGGGGCGCAGCGGATCGAGTAGCGGTCCTGCAGGCGCTTGCCGTTGCGTTCCAGCTGGCCCGCGTATTCGAGGTCCTGGCGCAGCCAGGCCGCGACGTCCTGCATGCCGGCATGCGGCTTCACCGAGAACAGGGTCTCGTCGAAGTGGTGGTCGTTACCGTCGAGCGCGAACGAGGCCAGCGCCGTGATGCGGGTGGTCAGGCGCGCCAGGTAGTCGGCGCGGTCCCAGGCCAGGCAGGCCAGGCCGGTCATGACGGCGGTGCCGTTCATGATCGCCAGGCCCTCTTTCGGACGCAGGCGCAGCGGCGCGATGCCGGCTTCCTGCAAGGCCTGGCCCGCCGGCACCTGCACGCCGGCGCGCAGCACTTCGCGCTCGCCGCAGAGCACCGCCGCCAGGTAGGACAACGGGGTCAGGTCGCCGCTGGCGCCGACCGAGCCTTCGCTCGGGATCAGCGGCAGCAAGCCGGCGTCGAACAGGCGCACGATCTGTTCCAGCAGGCCGACGCTGACGCCCGAAAAACCTTTCGAGAGCGAGGCCAGGCGCGCTCCCATGACCGCGCGCGTCTGCGCCGGGGTCAGGTGGGCGCCCAGCCCGCAGCCGTGATAGGCGTACAGGTGGTGCGGCAGTTCCGACACCAGCGCCAGCGGCACGGCCACGGTGCAGGAGTCGCCATAGCCGGTCGTCACGCCATAGATGGCGCCGTCCTCGCGCAGCAGGCGGTCGAGGAAGTCGGCGCCTTTCGCGATCGCCGCGCGAAAGGCCGGGTCGTCCGACAGTGCCGGGCGGGCCGTGCCGCGCGCGATGTCGACGATGTCGTGCAAGGCCAGGCGCTCGCGGTCGAAGCGCACCGTGCGCTGGGGAGCGCTGTTAGAGCTGGTGCTGAGGTCAGTGAGTTGCATCTGCGTGTTCCGAATCCGGTAAGTGCCAAAAATCGTAAAAATTGAACCAGTCCAGCGGAGATCGCCGTGCATGGTGTTCGAGGCGGGCGGCGTACTCGCCCGCCAGCTCCGCGAGTGCGGCTGCGCGCCCCTTGCGCGGCAACGCGACCTGTTCGCGCAGGCGCTCGAAGTGCAGAGCGTAGCTGCCGCCCGCGCGCGTGGCGAACATCGTGTACAGCGGGCAGCCGAGCACCGAGGCCATTACGTAAGGGCCGACCGGAAAAGCCGCCGTCTGTCCCAGGAAGGGCGCGAGCGCCACACGCGGGTTGCTCGACACCGGCACGCGGTCGCCGGCAATCACCACGAATTCGCCGCGCTCGACCCGCTCGGACAGCTGCATGGCGGTGGCCGGCGTCATCTCGGTCACCTGCATCAGGTTCATCTGGCTGCGCGGGTCGAGTTTCGCCAGCATGGCGTTGAAGGCTTGCGCATGGCGCGTGTGCACCAGCACCGTGATTTTCAAGCCGGGCGTGCGCAGCGAGAGCACGCGGCACAGGTCGAGGTTGCCCAGGTGCGAGCACACCAGCAGCGCGCCGCGCCGCTCGCGGATCATTTGCAGCAGCGGCTCGGCGCCATGGATGGCGACGCGGCCGGTATCGAACAGGCCGCCCCAGAGCAGCATCTTGTCGAGGATGGTTTCGGCGAACGAGCCGAAGTGGCGCAGCACGCCCATCACGCCGGCCGGTGCGCCGACGCGGCGCAGGTAGTCGTCCGAGACGCGCCGCGCGCGCGGTTTGGTCAGCACGTACCAGGCCAGCACCGGATACAGCACGAGACGGAACGGCCAGCGCCCGAACACGCGGCAGACCCAGAACAGCAGGCGCATGCCGGCCACGAAACTGGCTTCGTTGATCGCCGCCCAGTGGCGCGGTTCGTTCGAAGTCATGTGCGCCATTTGCGCCCCAGCAGCGAGGGAATGCGCGGCAGCATGCCGAAGAACAGGGCCACGTGCATGCGCGTAATGAGCACGTTGTCGGTCCAGGCCTTGAAGTGGGACACGCCGTCTTCGGGATAGCCGACTTGCGTCGGTAAATTGACGACGTCGACGCCGTCCCAGTACAGGCGCACCAGGATCTCGATATCGAAGTTCATGCGCAGGCCGAGGCGGCGCCGCCTGGCCAGCGCCAGCACCGGCGCCACCGGATAGACGCGGAAGCCGCACATCGAATCGCGGATCGCGAGCGAGAGCGTGTTGATCCAGACCCAGACGTGGGTCAGGTAGCGCGCGTACAGGCGCAGCGCCGGCACCGATTCGTCGTAGACCGGGCAGCCGGCCACCACGGCGTGCGGCCGGGCGCGCGCGGCGTCCAGGAAGCGCGCCATGTCGGCCACGCAGTGCTGGCCGTCGGCGTCGACCTGCAGCACGTGGCTGTAGCCGCCCTGCGCGGCGCGCGCGAAGCCGGCCAGCACCGCCCCGCCCTTGCCCTGGTTCACAGCCAGGCGTTCGAGCACCACCTTGTCAGCGTGCGCTTGTACCAGCGCGTCGAGCGTGGCCGCGCAGGCGGGCGAGCTGCCGTCGTCGACCAGGATCACCGGCAAACCGTGCGCCAGCACCTGCGCCAGCACCTTGCCGATCGCGTGCTCGTGGTTATACACGGGGATGACGACGCAGGGGTGGAACATCTCAGGCGGCCCGGGCGAAGCGCAACAGCGAATGGCAGTAGCCGATGCCGTCGCGCGCGGTGACCAGTTCCAGGCCCGCCGCTTGCGCGAGGCGCACATAGTCTTCGCTCTCGTAAACCTTGCTGTTGCCGCTGGCGATGTTGTTGAAGTAAGGCGAGGTATTGATCAGGCAGTAGGCGGCGATGTCGTAGCGCTGGCGGTCCCAGAAGGTGTCCATCACCAGCACCTGGCCGTTCGGCGCCAGCGCGGCGGCCACGCGCCGGAAGATGCTGGCGATCGCCTCTTCCGAGAAGCAGCTCAGGAACTGGCTCATCCAGATCAGGTCCATGCCTTCTGGTAGCGCCGCGGCGTCGTCGAGCAGGTTGGTCGGATGCAGGTTGGCGCGCTCGCGCAGGCCGGCCGCCTGCAAGGCCTTGTCGGCCACGGCCAGCTGGCCCGGCAGGTCGACCAGGTGCAGCTTCACGCCGGCGTTGGCGCCCAGCGCGGCGAGACTGAATTTACCGGTGTTGGCGCCGATGTCCATCACGCGCTTGGGCGCGGTCGCGAACACGTCCGGCAGGATGTCGGGGAAGGAGCCGTCCGAATAATAATGGTCGAAGGCGAACCAGCTGGAGCGCGCCGGCTCGGGCAGCTGGGCCAGGCCTTCGTACACGGTCGGCCAGTCGCCGAACACTTTCAGGCCGAGCGGCTTGCCGGCGTCGAGCGACTGTTCGAGCGAGAACAGCGCCTGGTAGCAGACGTCGTGGTTGAAGTCGATATTGACCTGGGTGATCGGGTCGGTCAGCACCACGAAGCCGGTCTTGTCGAGCACATAGCGGCCCTGGTCGAGGTAGACCACACCGGCCGACAGGCAGGTTTCAAGCACCACCTTGAGTACATAGGCCGTCCAGCGGCCGTCCTGCGCCATCTGATCGACCGTGAGGCCGGTGTCGCCGGCGTCGGCGATCGCCTGCAGCATGCCGCGCTTCCACGCATAGCGTACGCACTGGAACACGACCGGGCCGAACGCGATTTTTTGCGCCTCGAATCGGGCTTCGAAGGCGCTCTGGCGCTCCGGCGAGAATTTTTTGTTCAGCATGGTCGTTCAGGTTCCCAAGAGGATGCGGCCGCTCGCATGTGCGCCGGCGTCGGAAAAATAGCGGAAATTCAGGCTGCGTTTGACGGCGTCCCAGGTCAGCTCCAGGCTGAGCGGCACGCCGGGCCGGATCATTTGCTGGAACTTCAATGCGTTCATGCCGGCGAAAGCGCCCGCCAGGCCGAAGTGCAGGCGGCCATAGTGGATCGCCCAGTCGACCTGCACCACGCCCGGCAGCACCGGCGCCACCGTGAAGTGGCCGTCGAAGTACAACAGGTCGGCCGGCACCGTCAGCGTGAACAGCTTGCGCATGGGCGCGTCCTCGACCAGGCGCAGGTCGGGATAGCGCGGCCGGGCCGGAGTGTCGGCGGCCAGCAGCGCCAGCAGGTCGGCCTGGGTGGTCTTGCCCTGGGCGTTGACCGGCAGGCGCTCCAGATAGCGCCAGCGGCGCGGCAGCGCCACCGCGTGGGTCGACGCGGCCAGCACGGCGCGCAGGCGGGCGCGCAAGGCGCTCTTGCCGCCCTCTTTCAACAGCGCCTGTCCTGCCGCGCCGGGCACCACGAAGGCGGCCAGCGACTGGCGCGCGGGGTCGTCCAGGCAGGCCAGCACGCGCGCTTCAAGCACCAGGCCGCTCGCGCACAGCGCCGCTTCCATGGCGTCGAGCGAGACGCGCTTTTCTTCGATCTTGACGATGCGGTCGGCACGCCCGCGCAGGACAAAACGGCCGCCGCCGGCGCCCTCGACGCGGTCGGCCAGGTCCTGCCAGCCGCCGGCCGGGCCCGAGTGCACCTGCAGCAGGCCGGCGGCGTCGGCGCGCCATTCGACGCCGGGGAACGGCGTCCAGTCCTCGGCCGCGTCCGCGCTCTCGCCGCGCTGGCGCCAGGCCACGCCGCCGGTCTCGGAGCTGCCATACACCTCGATCGGGGCCTGGCCGAGCAGGCTGCGCGCATGCAGCGACGCATCCAGTTCGAGCATGCCGCCCGAGGAGAACACCACACGCAGCTGCGACGCGGCGCCCTGCCAGTCGAGGTGTCCGGGCAGGCGCTTCAGGTGCGCCGGGCTGGCCAGCAGCAGGCAGGGGCCGGCGGCCAGGGCCGGGGCCAGGGTTTCGGGGAATTCGTGGCGCAGCGCGTGCACCGGCCGGCCCGCGGCCAGGGGCCACAGGACGCGGAACAGCAGGCCATAGATATGCTGGTGCGACACGGTCGAGAGCACCGCCGCGTCGCCGGCAAGGGCGCCGAATTGCGCTTCCAGCGCGTCCAGTTCGGACGTGAGCTGGGAGAAGCGCTTGCGGATCGGCGTCGGCGCGCCGGTGCTGCCCGAGGTGTAGACGACGAGCGCCGGAAAATCGGGGCCCGGCGCATCCCAGTCGCGCATGCAGCCGTCGTCGGCCGACGGCGCGCACGGCGCGCAGTCGGCCGGAAAATCGCCCCAGAAAGCGCCGACCTCGCCCGCCAGCGCGGCGCAGCTGGCCGGCAGCGTGTCGGCCACCAGCCAGACGGTCTTACCGGCCAGCCAGGCGCCGGCCAGGGCGCCGGCGAACTCGAGGCTGTCTTCAATGCAGAGGGCGATGTCGCGCGCGGCGCTGCGGCGGCCGAGGGCGGTCCAGGCGCGCACGCGCGCCAGCAGCTCGCCGTGCGCGACGGGCGCGCCGGCGCGCCAGCCGGCCAGTGCGCCGGGCTCGCGGGCGGCGAGACGATCGAAAAATTCAAGCATGATGCAGCTTTTTAAAACGCATGCGCAGCAGGTATTCGCCGCCGAACATCAGACCCATCAGCACGTAGGAAACGACGCCCGTGTAGAGCGACCAGACGGCTTCGGGGGAGAACAATGCGGTGCCGAGGCAGACCGCGCCGTTGAAGACGAAGAACACGCACCAGGCTTGCGTGACGCGGCGGGTGTAGCCGACCGCGACGGCCGGCAGGTCGGGCTCGCGCAGGCGCGCCAGGCGCTCGATCATCGAGGGGCCGGACAGCAGGCTATAGCCGAAGGCGCACAGGAAGGCGGCGTTCACCAGCACCGGATACAGCTTCAGGGGCAGCACCGCGTTCGAGGCCACCGCCAGCGCCGCCAGCACCAGCGCACCGCCCGCACTCCAGCGCGCCGCCGGGCTCAGTGTCAGCGTCGGCAGGCGCGTGGCGGCCGTC
>Ga0213834_100313_pt1 | contig 29941 bp, 32 predicted proteins | sample SWPTP12_FD_160580 | JGI IMG/M metagenome (GOLD analysis project Ga0213834, IMG submission 160580) | Coastal seawater microbial communities from Marineland, Florida, United States - SWP TP1 #2 | ecosystem: Environmental > Aquatic > Marine > Coastal | place: USA: Florida | collected 2016-08-06 | reverse complement strand
CGAACGGTGCGAGCTATGAGATCTGTGTCCCGCCAATGAGAAGATATGCTTGAGCTTCAGCCTTTCGAGCACGGATGGCTGTCCATTTTTGGCGGTGACGAAGTCACCTGGCACGATTGCCCCGGCCTTAGATGGCAAAAATCCCGCAGCAATCAGCGACGGAATTAGGAATAGCCTTTTCTTCATAACGCCCCCAATCCCGCAAACCCCTCTTTGTGACTATACCATTCGAAGAAACCACCACAAGCTGCGCGAGAGCCGCATCTCTCGCAAATATCGAGATACTTCTGCTTCCAGTCTGAGATTGTTGACAAGGCAAACTCACGGTATTGCGGAGGCACCGAACAGAGCGGAAAGTTGTAGAGAGCGATAGAGATGCCGCGCGCTGCGCTCATGTCGATCGCCTTGGCTATCTGTGTAAAATCGGTGGAGGAGTCGTGGAACGACGTCGCCCAGTTCATTCGCCCGTAGCCGATGCGTTCCATCTGCATGATCGCCCAAACGTCGATACAGCTTAGGCGCGTAAACAAAAAATTCGCTAGGTCACTCAATCGGTCCTTGTTCTGTTGCATGACAACAGTCCGCAGTTCGATGGAAGACCCGGCTTTTATGAGAATGCCAAGGCCGCGCTGCAGATTTTGGAACGCGCCATCTTTTCCCACGATACGATCATGGGTGAGCCTGTCCGCGGCATATATCGGGATGCCCCAGAGTATCCTCTCCGTACCCATGGCCACCAGACGCGCGATGTCTTCAGTGACGAAATGCTGACCGTTGCTGAGAATATGGAACCTGATGTCTGGCCTGGTTGAGGCAACAGTTTCAACCATTGAGAACAATCGCTCCTTGTGCAGCAAAGGCTCTCCGCCGGAGATGCCGATCGTTGCATTGAGGGGGGCGAGACTTGCAGCGACAGCGAACTGAGAAAACAAATCCGCATGATGCTTCTTAGGCGGCTGCGAGCACATGACGCACAACTGGTCGCACTGCTCGGTCACCAAGAACGTGTTGTGAGGCGACTTCGAACGGATTAGCCGATGGGCTATACGTTGTCCCGGCAAGGCCAAGATAACGTCGCCGTCGAAATTCTCGTCATCCTGTCTGTGCAGCCCAAATGAAAAGCCGTTGTAGTCGTATTCGAGCCTTGTGCCCTCTGTATCCACCAGCACAGCATCGTGCTCGGTCTGGTAGTTCTGTGGCTCGTTGCGAAGCCTGATGACGAGAGGTTCAACGATCGGAAGCGGGTCGATTTTGAGGCGGAGATCGATCATTGATGACACCGGGCGATCGAAGCATCGAAGCTCGGAACTCCGGCCCAGATCGCAAGTGACTTCCGAATTTTCGGATCATCCGAGTAGATCATAGCGAAGATCTTGTCGAAGAGCGCAAGGTGCCGCTGGCAGAAATCGGTCTGGTCCTTCGGAAGATCGATGCGTCCGTAGCGGGAGAGATCATCAACGAGATCGATGCCGCAATAGGCCTGATAGGTGCAGTGAACACAGTCAGGATGGAAGTTGTTTGCAGCTTCCTCATTCAATGCATCTACCGTCGCCATCGACATGCCAGTGAAGACATCCCCCATCGACAAATCGAACTGCCCGACACGGCTCACCATCCGTGCTTCGTCCGTCGGATAGATCTTACCGTCGTGATCGATCACGACGTATCCATGTCCGACAATGTTAGGGTTCCGAAGATCGACGTGGCCGTTATGTCCGGCTCGCAATATTCGGCGCAGGCAATGAACGAAGTAGTATTCCTCGGCGGGGACTTCGGCCGTGAAATTGAACTCCACAAGTTCGTCGATAAAACTGGAATGATAGGCATTCCAGGCCGATGATGATGCCCGCGCATCGTATCGTTTACGGGCAAACCCCTGGTAATTGACCGGCCTGAGATAAATGGAGTTCATGCCTCGGCTTGTGTACGCCTCGATTACTGATTTAGGCTCCGGTGGCCGCCGCGGATCGATTGTGGGGAGTGCAGAGACCTTACCATTGCCAAGGCGGGCGATCGCGGCATCGAGGTTTTCGACGAACTGAGCCGTCCGCGCTGACTTAAACGTCCGTTGAAGCTCGTGTGTGGACACATCCCCATCGAGGGACGTGCTTACGTAGACGTCGGTCAGGCTCAAGAAACTCCAGACCTCATCCGACACGTCCTGCAAGTTCGTGCATACGACGAATTCGCAGCGTTCGAAGCGGGACCTGCAGAAATCGCGAACTGTACTGAGGATATCCAGGCGGAGCGTTGGCTCTCCGCCCTGAAACTCAATCTTTATCTTGGGTGCCGTGATCGTACCGAGGAAAGAGAGCACAGCTTCGAGCGTTTGGTTGCTCCAGTCGAAGCCCGGAGTATTCTCATTCACCCTGGATACCTGACAGTAGCCACAGGCAAGGTTGCACCTCAGGGTCGGAACGAGGATGATGTAGTCCAAAGGTCCTGGGGCATATAACCGGCTAGCGAAGCGGTACTCGAAGCCGGAATAGGCGAGGTCTCCTACCTCTTCGAAAGCGTGACCGTTGCGAAGCAAAAATGCATCGTCGTCAGCTGTGAACTGGTCGTGGGCATAGCGTGATAGAAATGCGTCGTCGGACTTGAAAAAACCGCCCGCGTCGTCGCAGAACAGGACGTCGCCGTCGGCTGTTTGCCGAAATTTGAGAGGGAAGGCGGTCAAACTCCTGTCACCCCAGCGATCAGAGTAGCGCGGAGCGTGAGTGTCTCTGCATATACCTTCTGCCGATAAAGACAGAATAGGAATTGGCGCTCGAGGTCGTTGGACATCAAATCAGCCCCGGTGCTCGATAAAAGCACGAAACCGTCTCCGATTTTTACTTGGATGCCTGGATTGAGGTATCGAAAGCGGACAACTGCGTCGGAGAGGTGAGGGGCGAACTGGCTCGGAAATTCTACTCTGTTTGAGTTCGGCTGCATACGGGTTATCCAGTGATTTGCAGCCACACTAGGAGGTTGTGATCTGGCAGGCAATCGCCAAATATTCGTTGCTATTTGATGTTAGATCCAACCTCTTTGGCGCAGGCGTCCAATGAACCTACCTCTCGCTTGATCAGCTCCGTCCAAGACCCGTCGTCGAAGCTGAAGAACTGAAGAAAACATTTGTTCGCGTCGTAGTCGCCCCACTGAGATATCAGTAGTTTGCTTCTCAGTTCGTACTTTAGCTTGAGCGAAAGATTCTTTTGGCCCCCAACAGGTGCGTCGAACACTTCGCCTGTTCGGCTATTCGCTACATAGGCAAATGAACAGCCACTTCCGCATCCGATCTGTATAACCGAATACTCACCCGCGAACGTTGGGCCCCCTGTCATCGCATTGGTAATCCCAGTGCGGTACCTGCTAAAATTGCTGTCCCGGCCGTTGAAGTCCGGAATATTCTGGGGACCTTCGTAGACCCTCGATACAGGCAACTGTGACGGCTTGATACGGGCTAGAGAAATGCTCTGTTCAACAACGTTCGTGGTCGCCAACGACGGCGCCCAAGTGAGGGGGGCGTAGCCAGTGTCCAGCACGCGTGCCGCGCCGGTGGCCCGCTCCAGATAATCTTTCGTCGAGATGGTCAGCGACCGGAGGACCGCGGACGATCCAACCTTATCGTACGCCTTGTCACCGTATCGTTGACGTAAGTTGCCCAATGCTTCCTGGCCAATGGATGTGATGAAGCGAACGACGTTCGCAGTCGCTGCGACGTCGTAGAAAGCAGAGAACTCGACTGAGCCTGACGAGTTTGCAGCGACGGGTGGGATCTTCTCATACAGAAGACCATTGCTGGAAGTGCGAGACCGGATGTCCGATAAGCTAGTCTCTCCGAAGCGGAAATCACCGAAACCAGCAGATGGACCAGCCTCGCTCCCCGACCACGACTGTTGAAGCGATACTATTCGGCTTGAGGAGAGCTCAAGCGTTACAGAGAATTCGACGCCATTCGGCAGCCGGTATTGGTTGGTTGTGTAGCCTGCGACGGTTTCGGTTTTCTGCGGAGTGCTTGAAAGCTTTGGTACAGTATCAACGCTTCCTAGCGTGACGCCTTCAATAGTCTGGGCAAGAAGCGAAACCGGAAGCGCGGCCATCGTGACCGCGATGGTTGCGGCAGCTAGTCGTTGTTTCCAACTTGCGGCAAGCTTTGCGAAATAGCCCATGGTGTACCTTAACAGACTGACCTCGCGAATTAACGGCAACCCGGCGTCCCGCTAGAGGCTATCATCGCTCAAGTAGACGAAACCCGCAACGTGTATGCTTACAAGGCTCATATCTCGATGACTGTAAGCTTGGCTTGAGAGACTTGAATAGGCAGATGCTTCATTCGGGCCGAACATTCCTCACGTGTCGAACCCCGTGATTCAACACCCTTGTCGGAACTGTGACTCTCTGCGCAGGGCGTCGTTCTAGGTCTCGATCGCAATCAGTGAATTCAGAGGGATAGCTTCCCCAACTGCCGGGCCGAACGTTCATATCTCCTCAAAATCTTGATCCTCAATACGATCCCCAGAAACCCCTTGTCTTCGCATAAGTCCTCTGTGGTGAGTGATAAAGGCTCCCACCGCGGGATTGACTTCGCTTTTCCGATACACGACGGCGAGATCGGTTGTAGCCGGTCGCGCGAACCCGGAATTTTGTCACCGCATTCCGGAATTTTCTTGACCGGCGATAATTGCCAAGACTGAAGGCTTCGTAGAACTATCCTTCCCGATAGGAGTTCGTATGTTTCGGTCGATTCTGGCGGCGGCAATTTTCTTCAGTTCCTTTCCCTCACACGCTTCGTCGATCCTTGTGATCGATGGCGATACCGTCAGGATCGCCGGTGAAACGATCAGAATCTTGGCCTGGCCCGTGCATGGGGTGGCAGGCGACGCCATTGGTGCTGATCGTAATGGCCGTTTAAGGTGGCCTTAAAGGGGATCTATGTCTGAGACCGCATTCAAGGCCATGCCGATCTTCGGCGACAAAGATTACCAGCAGAAGGCCTGCAAGGCGCTACCTATCTTGATTCGGCAGGCGCGCTCTCGAAAGCCGATTTTTTACGAGCACTTGGCCGACGAGCTTGGCATCAAAAATGCTCGCACCCTGAACTGGCCGCTGGGCAGCATAGGAGCAACGATCGACGCTCTGGCATCGGAGCGCCGATGGACCTTTCCACCTCCGCCCCATTTACAGTCGCTCGTTATCAATCAGCGGGACAAGATGCCGGGTTCGGGCTTTGAGGCCTTTCTGGCCTCTCGCGTGCCAAACTACGGAGAACTCACCAAGCCCCAGAAGCGGGAATATCTGGACGGCTATTGGAACGACATTTTTGCTTACGCCTTCTGGGATGACGTTCTCGATGCACTGAACCTCCCAAGAGCGACGTCGGGCGCGCAATCCATCCTCGATAGGGCGAAATCGGGACGCGGTGCGGGCGGTGGCGAGGGCGCCGAACATGCCGCTTTGAAGGAGCGCATACGGCAAAATCCTAATATGGTTGGGCTGGCCCGAACTACGACACCGGGCCTATCGGAAGCGCCATTGCCATCCGGCGACAAGATCGATGTCCTCTTTACGCTGCGCGACCGCCTCTACGCCGTCGAGGTAAAATCACGGATTTCCAATGACGCCGACATAACCCGCGGCCTGTTTCAGTGCGTGAAATACAAAGCCGTCATGGAGGCCGAACGAGGCTTTTTGTCTAGAAACTATCGGGTCGATGCCATCCTCGCGCTTGGACGACCATTCCCTTCCGCCCTAGAAGCTCTCCGAAACAGCCTCGGCGTAACAGTAATCGTGATCGAATAAAGGATTGGCTGACGCGCGATGATCTCTGTGGGTTCCTGACGACCGAGCCGAATGGTGTGGTCGCGCCAGTGCATGCGAAGGCGATTCCGGTGATCCTGAAGACAGATGATGACGTGGAGGCGTGGCTTGGTGCGCCGTTGGACGAGGCGAAAAGGTTGCAGCGGCCGCTGGCGGATGCCTCCGATCGTTGAGTTGCTGCAGGGCGTCGACGCCAGTTTCAGGCCAGTTCCTCATAGATCGGGATCCGCGGCCTCGTCGGCATTTCAGAATGCCGACGGCTACAGGGTCGAATTCCTGACGTCGAACCGCGGTTCGAACGACTTCAGCGACCAGCCCGCGAAGATGCCCGCTCTTGGCGGCGCCAGCGCGGACCCACTACGTTTTCTCGACTTTCTTATTAGAGAGCCCGTCAGGACAATATTGCTCCACCGAAGCGGCATCCCAGTCGTCGTCCCCGATCCGTCTCGGTATGCGGTCCACAAGCTCATAGTCGCCAGCCATCGGCACACTGACGGGCAGGGCTCGGCAAAGCGAGAGAAGGACGTTCGTCAAGCTGCGCTGCTCTTTGAGGCCCTACAGCAAACACGGCGATCAGCTGACTTGGCACTCGTCTACAACGAAGCATGGGCGCGTGGGCCTGCGTGGCAAGAAGGTATTCGAACCGGGGCAGGGATGCTGCCGGCACCGGATGCCGAGCGGTTCAAAACGATCCTGAGCGAGGGCGCCAAGAAAAACCGCGAAGACATTGAGCTTCCGTTTGGCGAATAAGCGGTAGGTGTTTTGCAGGCAAAGCAGTTGATTTAATTCGAAGTAGAAAAGACAAATAGAGTGCCGAGAGTACGATACCGTACAAGAGCGTAATGCCGCAAATTATGGTCAAGTAGGTGCTATCGGTAAGCGCGAAAGGCATGATCTTAGTAGCCGTGTTCTGGGTCTACGACATTCTGCAATGGTGCGCCGCTTAGATAGGCACCAAGATTATCGAGAAATCGCTTTAGAAAGAGGTCGCGATCTTCCTGCCCATCCAGGAGATGTGCGGGCTGATGAACACGTTGGGTGCTTGTAGTGCGTGCCCGTCCGCCAGTGGTTCGGGTGACGTGACGTCGAGGGTCGTGTACCCGATGCCGCCATTGTCCAGTGCATTGAGTAACGCTTGTTGATCGACTAGTCCCCGCGAGATGTTCATAAGGTGCGATCCAGGCTTGGCTTGTGCCAAGAGCTTGGCATCGACCGTGCCCCGTGTTTCCGGCGTAAGAGGCGCCGCAATCACAGGGTGATCGGCTTCCGTGAAGCCTCTGCGGCGCTGCCGCATGGCGTCACGCCCTCCGGCACTTCAGCCCATGCCCCACGGCGGTTGACAAGGATCTCCATGCCGAATGCCAGCGCGCGGTGGACGATCGCTTGCCCGAGAGCCCCGAAACCGATGAGGCCGAGCCTGCGTCCGGAAAGCGTGCCGATCGCCGGCCGTGTCAATCAGCTATCGCGCGGGCTCTCGTTTCCTCCAGCTTCTCTTCGTGGCGGAGCATGGCGGCGAAGACGAATTCGGCGATCGGCACAGCGGTCAGGCCGCGGCCGCAGGTCATCGCGGAGTCGCGCTTGAGGGCCTCGGGATAGATGTCGACGCCTGCCGTTTCCGTCTGCACCCATTTCAGGCTCGTTGGCGGGTGAAAATCGCCCGGGGCATGGCGCCAGGCCGAGGAAATCGTCACCAGGATTCCTCCGCCATCCAGCAGATCCCAACGGCGTTCCGGCCGGATCTGGTCGATCAAGACCGGGGCCGAGGGATGTGTCGCAATGGCCGCGCCAAGTTGGGCGCTGACCTGATTGATGATAATGGGGTATTCCGCATCGGTTGCCTTCGCAGCGGCAAGATGATCAGCTCAGCAGGCTCTGCCGCATAACCTTGGTTTCATCGATCACCAGCCCGAGGCCGGGTCGGTCGTCAAGACGGATTTTGCCGGAGACAGGCTTGATCGGATCGACGAGGAAGTGTTGCCAGCCGGTGTTGAATTTTTCAAGGTTTTCGACGAGCGGGCAGAGATCCGGCGGCTGCGATGCAACGATATGGGCGCAGACGGCAATGCTTTCGCCATGCGGGATGACGGTCTTGCCATAGGCGGACGCGAGTGCGCAGATCGAGATCATCTCGGTGATGCCGCCGCACCACATAGGGTCTGCCTGGATGATGTCGAGCGACTTGCGCTGGAAAATGTCGAGAAAACCCCAGCGGGTATATTCATGCTCGCCACCGGCAATGCGCACCGGCGAGCGACGCGTTAGTTCGGCCATCTGGTCGAGCATGTCGGGAAGAACGGGCTCTTCGATCCAGGCCGGGTTCCAGCGGGTCGCGGCGGCTGCAAATTCCAGCGTGTAAGGCACGGTCCAGCTGTTCCAGGCGTCAAGCATGATCGCGCAATCTTCGCCAGCGCCTGACCGCGCGGCCTCGAGCATGGCAAGGTTTTTGTTCAGCCCAGCCTTTCCTTCGCCAGGGCCATGTCGGAAGAACCATTTCTGGCCTGCGTAACCCTGATGCGCGAAACGGCGGGCCTGGCCGGCGACGAAATCAGGATCGACCGGATAGGCGAGAGCTGAAACATAGGCGGGCATTTCGGTGCGGGTCGGTCCGCCGAGCAGGCGGTAAAGTGGCTGGCCCATCACCTTGCCCTTGAGGTCCCAGAGCGCGCAGTCGATTGCCGAGATCGCCAGCATGGGCGTGCCCTTGCGACCGTGTATTGCGGCGCGATAAAGCACATCCCAAACCATGTTGGTGGCAAGCGGATCAAGCCCGACAATCAGGCTCTTCATCTGCAGCGCCAGTATAGCAGGTGCCAGTCCGATCGGACCGAACAGGCCAGAGACACCTTCGTCCGTATCGACATAAAGGAAGCGGCCGGTGATCGAGAGTTTGCCGGGAGCCATCTCGAAAGGAAGATTGTCCTCGCGGCCCCATTCCTTGATGCGGAAGGTCTCGTAGATATCGGTCGGACGGACCTGTCGGTCGCCGTAATAGGGGCCGTCGTGGTCACACTCGCCTTCGTAAACGACGCAGCGCAGATCGGTAATACGCATTGAAATCTTTCCTCTTATCCTTTGACCGCGCCTGAGGTCAGGCCTTCAACGATGCGCTTCTGGAACATGAGGGCCAGAAGGACGACGGGGACCGTGACGACGGTGGAGGCGGCAGTGATCTTGCCCCAGGGGAGTTCATGCTCGCTCTGGCCACTGAACAAGGCGACGGCGACCGGCACCGTGCGGGCCTGGTTGTCGGCAGTCAGCGTCAGGGCAAAGAGGAACTCGTTCCAGGCATTGATGAAGGAGAGCAGGCCGGTTGCGACGAGGCCGGGGCCGGCAAGTGGGATGATGACTTTCCAGAGGATCTGCCAGGCGCTGGCACCGTCGATCGTCGCCGCCTCGTCCAGCGTGTCGGGGATCTCCTTGATGAAGCTCGTCAGCACCCAGACGCAGAAGGGAAGGGTGAAGATCATGTAGGAAAGGATCAGCGCCCAATAGGTGTTGTAGATGCCGAGCGCCCGGGCGAGCGTGAACAGCCCGCCGAGCACGGCAATCTGCGGAAACGTGCTCATTCCGAGGATGATGTAAAGCGTCGCCTGTTTGCCAGCAAAACGAAAACGCGCAAGCGCGTAGGCAGCCATCGAGGAGAGTGCGAGCGAGAGGATCGTCGCGCCGCCTGCGACCACGAAAGAATTGAAGATCGAGCGTACGAAGGAGCCATCGGCAAGAACGGCGCGATAATTGTCCAGCGTCAACTGGCGCGGCCAGTAGGATAGCGGCGTCGCGAACAGTTCTGCCGACGGTTTGAGCGAGTTGACGATCATCCAGTAGAACGGAAACAGGATGTAGAAGAGGCCGACGGCCAGGACCAAATAGAAGGCTGTGCGGGAGAGAATACGGATGATCATCTCAGCGATCCTCGACTTTCAACATGCGCATGTAGATCATCGTGCCAAGGATGATCAGCAGGAAAATTTCAACGGAAGCGGCGGAACCTGCGCCGACAAGCCCGAACTCGATCATCTGCTGGCGGGCATACATCGAGATGGTCACCGTGGCCGGCGAGTTGCCGGTCATGACGTAGACAATGTCGAAGACACGCAGCGCATCCAACATGCGAAAGACGACGACCACGGCTATGGCGTCTTTCAGCAACGGCAATGTGACGCGCCAGAAACGCGCGATCGGTCCCGCGCCATCGATTTCGGCGGCCTCGTACAGCTCCTTCGGGATGCCCTGCAGAGAGGCAAGCACGAGCAGTGTGACGAAGGGCACGAACTTCCAAGTCGACATGGCGATGATTGCCCAGAGCGCCGTATTCGGGTTGTTCAGCCAAGCGACCGGGTCCTGGATCAGGCCAAGCCGCAAGAGCGCGTCGTTCACCACGCCAAAGACGTCGTGATACATCCATTTCCATAGCTGCGAGGCGACGGTCAGCGCGATCACGAGTGGGATGAGATTGGCTGCGCGGGCGAACTTGCGGCCCGCGAAATTGACGTTTAGCACCATGGCGAAGGCAATGCCGAGCACGACCTGCAGGGCGACGCTGGCGACGGCGAAGAATACGGTGTTGTAGAGCGCCGCCCACCAGTCCGCATTGGCATGCAGATCCAGATAATTGTCGAACCACACGAACCGCACTTCGTCGGAAAAGAAATTGGCATCCGTGAAACTCAGCCAGATTGTGCGGCTCAGCGGATAAAGGCCAACTGCGGCCAGCACCAAAAACGTCGGCGCGAGGAACAGTACGGCAGTGCGAGCGTGGGTTCCGGCCAAGGTCTCGGCGCGTTTGAAGAGGATCATCTCGATCTCCCGACTTCGGATTGGGGGCATGGACGGCCCGTCAAGGCGGTGACATCCCGCATCGGTGCGGGATGTCGGTCATCGTCGAAGCGCTCCGGCATAAATTACCAGCCGCGGCCCTTGATGCGGTTCAGTTCCTTGTCGAGCTGCTCAAGCCGCTCTGGAACCTTGGCGCGGCCTGTCATCATGTCGTTGACGGCCTTGAGAGCTGCATTCGAGACCTGCGAATATTTCGTGCCGGTGGAACCGGATGGGCGTGTCACGAGATCGAAGTTCTTGACCATCTCGACCCAGGGGTAGGTCTTGAGGATATCGGCGTCGTTGAGCAGTTCAGGATAACCGGGCAGACGGGCCAGCTTCAGCATCCGAGCCTTCTGATTCTCAGGCGAGTTGATGAACTTGATCAGGTCGGCCGCGAGCTTCTGGTTCTTCGAGAACTTGGAAATCCACAGCTGCCAGCCGCCGAGGCCGGATGCCGACTTGCCGTCTGGCCCATGCGGAATGGCGGTCACCGCGAACTTGTCCTTCACTGCCGAGCCTTCGGCCTGCATCGAGGCGTAGGCATAAGGCCAGTTGCGCATGAACAGGTAGTTGCCGGACTGGAAGGCGCCGCGGGCATCGTCGATGATGTAGGCGGTCACGCCGGGCGGTACGGTCTTGCCGACCCAGGAGGTCAATTCCGAAAGCGCGGCCAGCGAATGTGGATTGTTGGCGGTGACATTGCCGTCTTTGTCGACCCAGGTGCCGCCACCATAGGACGAAATCCATTCGACCAGATCTGTAGCAAAACCTTCGTAGACCGAACCCGGATAAACGAAGCCCCAGAAGTTCGCGTTGCCGGCAGCGCGTTCGCCGGCCTGCACCTTGTCTGACATTTCCTTGACCTCTGCCCAGGTCTTCGGTGGCTCGTTATAGCCGTATTTCTTCAGGAGGTCCGTGCGGTAGTAGAACAGCCCCACGTCACCGTAGAAGGGAACGGCGATCAACCGATCCTTGATCGTGTTGAGCGAAATGGTCGCCGGCGTGTATTTGGCGATCTCTTCGGGCGTGAAGAACTGCTTCATGTCGACCGCATAACGTTCCAGCATGCCCTGCCAGACGACGTCCATCGCGTTGATGTCGATATCGGAATTCTCTGCGGCCAGGTTCTGCTGCATGATCGCCAGGATCTCGGTGCCGTTGTTCGGCACGTTAAGGATCTCGACCTTGGTGTTGTTCTTTTCCTCCCACGGCTTGATCTGCTGACGGAGAAAATCGATCGTGTTGCCCGACCACGCACCGGGCATGATCGTGATCTTCTGTTGCGCGAGTGCCGCGCCGGCCGAGGCCGTCATCATCAGCGCGGCGGCGAGACCGACCGCGGCCCTTCGGAACGTCGATACCTTCATTACTCTTCTCCTCCTCCAACGATCGCAACGCCACTCGTCGCGTCGAAAATGTGAAATGCCTCTGGCTCGGCTGCGAGACGGATGGTTTGTCCCGGCTTGCAGGCCACCCGGATCGATAGTTCGGCCCGCATCGTCTGTTCTCCAAGACGGATATGCACGACCTGAACGGCCCCCAGGATTTCGACCATGTCGATTAAGGCATCAAAGGTGACTGGCCCGGCGCCCGGCGTGCCGACGATATGCAGATCGCTCGGCCGGATGCCGAGTGTGCAGCGCTTCTCCTTGAGCCCGCCGATGGCCGTGGCGATCTTGCCGTGCAGCGGCAGTCGCAATGTCTCCGTGACGAGCAACGGTGCATCCGCGCTGCCTTCGATCGTCGCCTCAAGAAAGTTCATCTGCGGCGTGCCAATGAAGCCAGCGACGAAACGGTTGGCGGGCTTGTTGTAGAGTTCGAGTGGTGCACCGACCTGCTGCACGTCGCCGCCCTTCATCACAACGATGCGCGTGCCCATGGTCATGGCTTCGACCTGGTCGTGGGTGACGTAGACCATGGTGGTTTTCAGCTGCGAATGGAGGCGGGAGATTTCGGCCCGCATCTGCACGCGGAGCTGGGCATCGAGGTTCGAAAGCGGTTCGTCAAATAGGAACACTTTCGGCTGGCGGACGATGGCGCGGCCGAGCGCGACACGCTGGCGCTGGCCGCCGGACAGTTCCTTCGGCTTGCGCTTCAAGAGATCGCCAAGCGCCAGTATGCCGGCTGCCTGCTCGACGCGGCTCTTGATCTCTGCTTTCGGGAATTTGCGCAATTCCAGGCCGAAGGCCATGTTCTGGAACACGTCCATGTGCGGATAAAGCGCGTAGTTCTGAAAGACCATGGCGATATCGCGGTTTTTCGCCGCGACACCGTTGACGACCTGATCGTCGATGAGGATCTGTCCCTTGTTGATGTCCTCCAGGCCTGCGATCATGCGCAGGGTCGTAGACTTGCCGCAGCCGGACGGGCCGACCAGAACAAGGAATTCCCCGTCGTGGATTTCCAGATCCATCTGGCGGACGATCTTGAACGCGCCGTACGACTTCTCCACACCGCGCAACGAAACGTTGGCCATGGCCTCACTCCCTTCATGTCCTCCGGTCGAGACTGCGCGAGGCATGTCCGACCACCCATTCAACTTTGCGCAGCCGGGCTCCCGCCGGGTGCGGATCTTCTCACCGGCTACTGGCCGAGAATGTTGCGCAGCTCCCCTGCCGCCGCCTGCAAGGCGTCTACGGCGCTGATTTCATGCCGAAGCGCCCGGTGCACGTGGCTGCCGACGATCTGTTCGTAGCGGAATTCGCTGAGGCGCCCGCCGGTTGTCGTCAGCGAGATCGCCCGCGCCCGCGACTTCGGAAACAGCTCGACCGCCTTGCCGAGCCAGGGGTAGACGGAACGCAGCTCCAGACTGTTGTGAAGCGATAATGCCGGTGTAGAGCCGCCCATGATGGTGAGCGGGATCGCCATTTCCATGCCGGCCGCCCAGGACATCCAGTCGAAGGCCAGGTCCGGCCGCCCGCATTCCGCGACAATGCCCATCGACCAGCCGCCGAGCACCGGCACGCCGCCTGGAACCGCCGCATAACCTATCTTGCCGACGACGCGTGAAATGCTGCGATCGGTCAGCGGTGCCGCCGGCGCGCAGAAGAGTGCTACCATCGCAACATCGCCGGTCGCGAAGTCATCGACCTGACCGGAGCGCTGCTTGTCCTGCCAACCAGGCGCCGCATAACTGGTACTTTCGACATAACTCTCAAGGATGTCGGCCGCTTCGCGACTGTCGAGCGTGACGCGGCCGGTATCGTCGAGCACGCGGCTGTTGCTGCCCCACAGGCGGGTCAGGAATTCGACCAGCGCGCCATGCGGAAGCGAAGCACCGAGAGAGGTCCCGTATTTTGTCGGTGAGGCGGGATTGACCGCGCGCGTGAAGAACCGGGCGACGGTGTTGAATTCACGCCAGGTTTGCGGCGGACGCAATTCGCCGCCTGTCAGGTCCCGGTACGCGAGCCGCTGGTTCGGGTCGTCGAAGAGATCCTTGCGATAGAACAACATTTCCACGTCGAAACGCGAGGGCAGGGCAAAGTAGCCGCCGCCATAACGGCAGTTGGCATCCATCACACCAGGTACGAGGCCTCGGACCAGTTCGGGACGCTGCTTCAGCCGGTCGTCAAGGTTCAGCAAGGCACCTGCCGAGGCAAGTTCGCTCAACCACGGTTGATCGATCTCCACGATGTCATAGCCGGCGCGCTTCGAAGGATCGCTCAATACACCGTGCAGGCGCTCGGCTGACATTGCTTCGATATGCACCTTGGCGCCGTGGCGGGCTTCAAAATGCGGCAGCAGATCGGAAATGGCGCGGCGCGACATGCTGTCGAACATCAGCACGCGCAATTCGTCCCGATCACCATAGCGCTTCGCGGCCAGCTTGCGCTCGCCGAAAGGCGTCGAAACGGCAAGCCGGCGATATCCCCCGCCATGGGCTATCGGATTGCGCAGATTGTCGAGCAAAGCTTCTGCCGCCGCAGCACCAAGCTGGACACCGGAGCGTCGAATGACCAGGCGATCGTCACTTTCAACGTCTGCCCAGGACTCTTCGTCGATCGATACCAGACGGACATGACCCTGCAGCTGGCTAGCAAGAAGCTGCAATGCCTTTCTTGCGCCACGATGAATGGCCGACGAGGTCGATATGACAAGATCCACCGCGCGGCCGCGCGCAATATGCTCGACAAGCACGCGAAATGCAGTCTCCGGATCATGGTTGGTTTCCAAAACAACACCGGTAGAGTCGCTGCCGGATGCGACGAGCGCGTCAAGAAAGCCCGTGGCCGCCCGTTCCTCGCTGGAGTATTCCTTCGGACCGGTAAGCAGGACGATATTACGATAGCCCTGATGCAGCAGGCCGCGGGCGGCGTCGAACATCAGCCGGCGCAGGTCATGTTCGATGAAGGTAAAACCACCGCCGACTGGCTCGCGCTCCAGGCAAACGACCTGAATGCCGGCTTCCCGCAGCTCTTCGGCATGCTTCATGTCGTCCGGCTGGCAGGTTGCGATCAAAACACCTGCTGCGCGTTGTTGCAGCGACATTTCGAGCAGCTCGTTCTCCTTTGCGCGGATTTCCGAGGTGACATGCAGCGCGGCGGTATAGCCGTGGTCGTTCAGCAAGCGCTCGGCGCCGGTGAAAAGCGCGCCGAAATGCGGATCGGTCACCGACGGCACGATGACATTCACCAGCGATGACTTCTTAGTCTTCAGCTGCCAGCCCGACTGGTGCCGTTTGTACCCCAGAAATTCGACAGCTTCCCTGACGCGACGGACGATATCGCGGTTGACCGTCTCGCGTTCGTTAAGAACGTTCGAAACGGTGGCAACCGACACGCCGGCCTGACGGGCAACATCCTTGATTGTCGAGTTACTGCTCATGAAATACTCATGTAACGTTTCACCAACTATTCGTAGCAGCATCGAGTCGAGAGTCAACGCCTCCAATGCATGCTTTGTCGGAGCCATCCCAGTTCTGCCGAAAGGTGGCTAGTAATGAAAGTTGATCATTCTGCTCGTGGCATGGAAGGTGATGGAGATCGCTTGTGCGTCGAAGTGGTGGTCTTGAGATCAATCTCCAATCGGCAATGATTTCGAGCGACGGCCAACCCGCTGTTGCGGGCGCGCTCCTCATCTTCCAGGCGCAAATGCCGCAGGAGCCTTCAATCTCTGCGGTCGCGGGGTACGCTGGTGTCGGGGGGGCCTATTCAAGTTTCGGAATATGGGTGAGCGTCAACCATATGCTGTTTCGGCCACGGTTTAGGTGAGGTGCCCCAGGGTGTCGCACTTATGATCCCACGGTGGAAACAACTGGGGTCGACGGTTCATATCCCGTCGAGAGTTAGAACCCTGGTCCACGCCGGCATCGCTCTCCGATCAAGGGAGCATTGCCCGCTCGCCGATCGGTGTGAACGTAACCGCTATCGCTTCACCGCGACGCATTTCACCTCCGCAAGCAAGCCAGGATGTGCCAGCTCGGATACGCCGATACGAGTCCACGCGTAGGTTCCTTTTGGAAAGACTTCGTTCTTTGCCGTCCGGAAAATATTCATGTGCTTTGACATCTCAACATGATAGCTCGTCATCTCCACCACGTCGTCAAAGGTGCAGTCTGCGGCCTCAAGGACGATGCGGAGGTTCTCCCATATGGCCCTGAATTGTTCTCGCGGGTCCTCAATCACCTGCAAGTCCCTCGTGCGTCCGACTTGCCCGACGACGTAGATCGTATCGCCAACCTTAACCGCCGGGGCATATCCTGCGCGGGCGACGATCTCGCGCATTTCCTCTGGAATTATGACTTCTCGATCCATTGGCCTGAACTTTCCTGTTAAATATCGGCGGCCCAGGTAGTGAAGAGCGACGCCGCCTTGGAAACACGAGCGATTACCTAATGCGAGAGAATAAGACTTGCAATAGAAACCGAACGGTTCCATATTGTCTCCATGGTTAGACGCAGTCAGACATCCCCGACCGTTGGACGCCCTCGCGAATTCGAACTCGACGACGCAGTTCGCAAGGCGATGGGCGTGTTCTGGGACCGTGGATATCACGATGCGTCTTTGCCCGACCTGCTCGAAGGCATGGAGCTATCGAGAGGTAGCTTTTACAAGGCGTTCGTGGACAAGCGGGGCGTCTATCTCCGCGCGCTTGATGTCTACATCGAAGACGCCATTCGTAAGCTCGGCGAAATCCTTCACGCCAACCCGTCGCCGAAGGCCGGAATTCGAGAAGCCTTTTCGCGGCAGGTTGAGGATTCGTCAGGCAAAGAAGGCCTGCGCGGTTGCTTCGTCGTATTGTCGGCCGTGGAAATGCTTCCAGCCGACGAAGAGGTTTCCGCTCGTATTGCACGACTGTTTCGGCGACTTCAGGATCTTTATGCGGCTGCCATCATAAGAGCTCAAGCCCTGGGCGAGATTGATCCTGGGCTGGACGAGCGAACTCTGGCTAGGTTCCTCGTGTGTCAGATCCAAGGAATGAGAGTTCTAGGGAAAACAGGAGCGGATCGCGATCATACCAGGGCAATGGTAGATTTCGCGCTAAAGTCGCTTGACTGACTTCAATTAGGAACCATTCAGTTCCGAAATTGCCAATTATGCTACCCGCTTACGCCGTGTTGCTTCTCGAAATGGAGAGAACGTTGATACAATCCCATGATGCCAAAGACAGACTTGATCCACGCAGATGGACGGCATTAGCCATCTTGTTGACCGGTGCTTTTCTGCCTCCGCTGGATTTCTTCATCGTCAATGTGGCGCTACCCTCGATCCGGGAGGACTTTCAGGCCTCCGCTTCGACGATGCAGGTGATAATTTCAGGCTATGCCACCACCTACGCAGTCATGCTGATCACCGGTGGCAGGCTTGGCGACCTTTATGGTCGACGAAACGTCTTTCTGACTGGAATGGTCGCATTCGCCGCCGCCTCTGCCTTGTGCGGCTTTGCCTGGTCCCCTTCGGTCCTGATCACCGGTCGTATCCTCCAGGGGTTTGCGGCAGCAATCATGGCGCCGCAAGCTTTGGCGTCAATCAATGCAATTTTTCCCGACCACGAAAAGTCGAAGGCACTCAGCTTTTATGCCCTGACATTTGGGGTGGCATCAATGGCTGGTCTGTTTCTCGGTGGGGCGCTGATTGAACTGGATGTCTTTGGCCTCGGATGGAGAGCCATTTTCCTTATCAACCTTCCCGTGATCGCAATAGCCGCGCCGGCCGCACTGGTAATGTTGCGCGAGACCCGATCGGAGCATGCGAGGAAGCTGGATATGGGTGGAGCGACGCTGATCGCAGTTGCGTTGTTTGCGCTGATCTCGCCGCTCATTGAGGGTCGTGAGCACGGGTGGCCGATCTGGTCGATCTTGATGCTATCGGCTTCCCTGCCACTTCTTCTGCTGTTTTGGCGCTACGAGCTAAAGGTAGGGGCCGCGGGGGGAGATCCGATTGTCGAACCTCGACTGCTACAGGTTCCTGGACTGAGGCGCGGGCTGCTCTCTGCACTGTTCTTCTATGCCTTTGCGGCTTTCTGGCTGACATTCTCGGTCTACCAACAGGGCGGTCTTGGCCGCACGCCTTTTGAGGCTGGAGTTGCAATCCTTCCCGCGGCCCTCGGGTTTGTTTTGGGGCCTTTCGCGAGTGGTAGCATCCTGCGCGTCTTCGGCAGGTATTCCGCCGCCGTAGGCATGACCCTGGAAGCGGCTGGATTGTTCGGGACCGCTGCCCTGATCTCATTCGGGGCACCGGAGTTTCTATTCGTCGCCCTGTTCCTTATTGGCGCCGGTCAGGGAATTGCGCTCCCAAATCTCGTGAAGACTGTCGTTCAGCGGGTTGACCCGTCGCAGTCGGGTTTGGCCTCCGGCCTGGTCAATTCGATGCTCCAGATAGGGGGCGCTCTAGCAACAGCGCTTATCGGCGGATTGTTTTTCTCAATCCTCGGTTCAGCATCCGATGAGAGATCAATCGGCCATGTATACAGCGTCGCAGCCGTCGCGATTGGTCTTTGTCTCCTCATTGCAGGTTGGCTTTTCGCTGGCCTGCCATCGGAAAAAGAAGTCCACCGATGAGTGCGAGCGTTGAGCCATCGGCTTTTCCTTTGAAGGTTTGACCATTCCCACTCCCAGTCGGCCACCCTCGGACAATCCATTTCTCGGCCGATCAACATGCAACATTTTGAGGTAAAATCCATGAACAACATTCCCACTCCTCCGCTTGCGGGAAGGCGAGCTCTCGTGACCGGTGCGGCACGCGGTATCGGTGCGGCCATCGCGTTGAAACTAGCCGAAGATGGTGCCGACGTCGCAATCACCTACGAGAAGTCGGCGGAAAAGGCCGAAGCCCTCCTAGCCGAGATCCGAGTCATGGGCCGCAAAGCCATTGCCATTCAAGCTGATGCCGCGAGCGCGGACGCTGCTAAAGCTGCGGTCGAGCGGACTGTCACTGACCTGGGCGGCCTCGACATACTTGTCAACAATGCCGGCGTCCTGTTTGCAGGTGAGTTCTCCTCCCAGCCACTGGACGAGATCGATCTTCAGCTGAACGTCAATGTGCGCGGCGTCTTTTTGATCACTCAGGCAGCGCTGAAGCACATCCCGGACGGAGGCCGTATCATCAGTACCGGCAGCAATGCAGGCCTGGCTGTCCCCTTCGCAGGAATTGCGGTCTATGCAGCGACCAAGTCCGCTCTGGAAAGTTTCACACGTGGTCTAGCGCGCGAACTGGGTCCGCGGGACATTACCGTCAATCTGGTCCGGCCTGGCCCAATCGACACCGATATGAACCCGGCCGATGGCGCTCTAGCACCTGCGATCTTGCCGAGCCTGTCTATTGCCCGATACGGTCGGACCCGAGAGGTCGCAGAGGCCGTTGCATTCCTTGCGGGGCCGGGCGCTGGCTACATCACCGGCTCGGGCATTCTCGTTGATGGTGGCATAAGCGCTTGAACATTGAGCAAGGCGTGACCTGTGATTGGCAAGTCAGGTTCTCGCCGCGAAATTGGAGATAGACATGGAATATACGCGCCTTGGAAATACCGGCCTTGAGGTTTCCCGGCTCTGCCTTGGGTGCATGAGCTATGGCGAGCCCGATCGAGGAAGCCACCCCTGGACGCTAACGGAAGAGCAAAGTCGGCCTTTTATCCGCAAAGCACTCGAACTGGGGATTAACTTCTTCGATACCGCCAACGTCTACTCGGATGGAACGAGCGAGGAAATTCTCGGTCGCGCTATCAGGGACTACTCAGCGAGAGACGACGTGGTCATCGCCACCAAGGTGAACGGTCGGATGAAGCCCGGACCAAATGGGGCCGGCCTGTCGCGAAAAGCCATTCTTTCCGAGATCGATGCCAGCCTGAAGCGGTTGGGCACTGACTATGTCGATCTCTATCAGATCCATCGCTTCGACCATTATACGCCGATCGAGGAAACGCTGGAAGCGCTGCATGACGTCGTCAAGGCGGGCAAAGCCCGCTACATCGGTGCGTCGTCAATGTACGCGTGGCAGTTCTCGAAAATGCTCGCTGTCTCGCAGGCGAACGGATGGTCACGGTTCGTCTCCATGCAGAACCACCTGAACCTGCTGTATCGCGAAGAAGAAAGGGAGATGCTCCCGCTTTGCAAAGCAGAGGGTATTGGCGTTATCCCGTGGAGCCCCCTCGCGCGCGGCCGTTTGACCCGCGACTGGAATGCGCAAAGTGATCGCTTGGATACCGACGAGATCGGAAAAAGCCTTTACACGTCGGTGACCGCCGATGCTGACAGGCGCGTAGTAGAGGCAGTGGCAAAAATCGCGAAGGAAAGAGGGGTCCCCAGAGCGCAGATCGCACTCGCTTGGGTTCTTGCGAAATCCGAAGTGACGGCTCCTATCGTCGGCGCGACCAAATTGCATCACTTGGACGACGCTGTCGCTGCGCTGACCATCGGGCTCACCGCTGCTGAAATCAGAGATCTTGAAATCAGTTACATTCCTCACTCTGTCGTTGGGTTCTCCTGATGATAGGGGTTTGGCGGCAAAAGGCTGAAACACGTGAAGATGGGCCAAGAATTTGAAGACGATCGGCATATTGGGCGGAATGTCCGCGACTTCGACCCAGATCTATTACCGCGAACTCTGCAGGCTTACCCGCGAGAGCCTGGGGGGACGTCATTCTCCTGAGCTTCTGATCAGGTCTGTCGACTTCGATGAGATCGAGAAGTTACAGGCATCCTCTGATTGGGACGCGGCGGCAACTATCCTCAATGAAAGAGCCGTTGCCCTGGAGCGCGGTGGTGCCGACTTGCTTATCATGGCGACGAATACCATGCACAAGGTGGCGGACAAGATCCTGAGCGGGGTGTCCATCCCGTTCGTACACATCGCGGATGCAACTGCGACAGCTATCCTTGATAGCGGTTTCCGTAGGCCGGGCCTAATAGCAACCGCTTTCACGATGGAACAGAATTTCTACACCGACCGGCTTACCGCGCGAGGACTGTCGCCAAGAATTCCTGACGCCGATGATCGAGCGGAAACTCATCGCATCATCTATGACGAGTTGTGTCGCGATGTGGTTCGTGAGGAAAGTCGCTTGACGTATGAGCGGATCGCGCAGGGACTGATTGATCAAGGCAGTGATTGTCTTATCCTTGGTTGTACCGAGGTGGGGATGCTTTTGAATCAGAGTAATGTCGGCGTCCCCGTCTTCGATACGACCCTGGTTCACTGTGAAGCCGCCCTTCGAGCTGCTTTACAGTGACATGCTTCCTATCTGGCGACTGATTTGCGGGGGGTGTGCCAGAGCATCGGTTAGCCCTGCTCACCAAGATGCTGGTGGACCCACTTCGCCTCTTCCGACGCCGTGCGTCCAAAATGCCTTCTGAAATCGCGGCTGAATTGTGCAGGGCTGACATAGCCGACCGACGAAGCTGCGTCTGCAATGGTCCCGCTCTGGCGGGCGATCATAAGTCGTGCCTCATGGAGCCGCATCGCCTTTACATATTGCATCGGACTTGAGCCGGTCAGGCTCTTGAAATGGACGTGATAGGAAGGCACGCTCATGCCCACCTTTTTGGCCAGATCCGCGACGGCAATTTCGTTAGCGTAATTCTTCCGCAGCCACGCCACGCTCTCGACCAGTCTCCCCGATGTTCCTTTGCGCTGAATGGCCGCGATCACCGCGTCACCCTGCGGCCCTGACATGACCCGATAATGCAGTTCACGAAGGATGGAATTTCCGAGCACGGCGACATCGACCGGGTTGCCGAGTACAGTCAGCAGGCGATGCAGGACGTCTCCGATATTGCGATCCATTTTGCTCGAGAGCAAACCTCTCGGTTTGGCGCCTGAGGGACCTGCGAGTTCTTCCACCTGCAGAGCAATCTCGGCCGCCATCCGCATATCGAACTCCAGATAGACGGCAAGCAATGGCCGTTGTGGACTTGCCTTTGACGTCATCCGGAATGGAACGGGTACCGAAACAGCGAGATAATGGTCCTCGTCATAGAGGTAGACTTCGCCTTCCAGGATGCCTTGCTTGCTCCCCTGTAAAACGAACACTGCCCCCGGCTTATAGAGAACCGGAACGTCATCTAGTACTGCTTCAGTGCGCAGAATACGGACACAGTTGATCGCAGTCTGATTGTAACCGAGGCGAGGAGCCAGTTGGTCGGCCACGGCGACAAGCCGGTCATGTGCGACGGACTGTTCTTCAAAAATCATAGGATTAGTCAAACCAATTAGAGAATTCGCAATCGAGTTCAGCCGGCCTTCAGATTATCTGTCATCCACGGGTAATCAAGGAGTTTCAGAAATGTCGAGCAAAACGTTTTTCATAACAGGGGCGAACTCGGGCTTCGGATTGGCGATCGCCACTGCCGCAATGGAAGCCGGTCACACCGTCATCGGGACCGTCCGCTCCGAAGGCTCGCGCGAAGCGCTTGCAAAGACCCTCCCGGAACTGCACCCGGTTCTTTGCGACGTTACCAAATTCGACCGCATTCCTGACGTCGTCCAGCAAGCGGAGGACGAACACGGGCCAATCGACGTGCTGATTAACAATGCAGGATACGGTCACGAGGGCGTGCTTGAGGAATCACCACTTGAAGAGATGCGACGTCAGTTTGACGTGAACGTGTTCGGCGCCGTCGCTGTGGCCAAGGCATTTCTTCCGAGGTTCCGTGAGCGCCGCCGTGGCTTTATCGTGAACGTCACGTCGATGGGCGGTATGATCACCATGCCCGGCATCGCATATTACTGCGGAAGCAAATTTGCGCTCCAGGGCATTTCCGAGGTCATGCGCTCGGAAATGGTGCCGTTTGGAGTTCATGTGACAACGCTTTGCCCTGGCTCGTTCCGGACAGACTGGGCTGGGCGTTCGATGGTCCGCACCGACAGGTCGATTGCGGATTACGACAGCCTGTTCGATCCGATCCGCGAGGCGCGTCAGGCCGTAAGCGGCAAGCAGCTCGGTGATCCCCAAAAACTGGCCGCCGCTGTGCTTACTCTCATCGGGTTGGATAATCCTCCGCCGCAGCTCCTTCTTGGCAGCGATGCCCTCAAGCATGTTACGGCGCGGATCGAGCGTTTGCAGCAGGAACTCGAAGCCTGGAAAGCTCTTACAGTCTCGACGGACGGGTGACCAAAAAAATGAATTTTGCTCTTGACGCACTTCCTACTAGAAGGTAGATTAGTCTTATGAGTAATCTTTTGACTACTTCCGACGAAATCCTGGCCTCTGCGCGCAACCTCATCATGAGTGGGGGTTACAACGGGTTCAGCTATGCGGATATCTCGGAAGTGGTCGGCATCCGCAAGGCCAGCATCCACCACCACTTCCCCAGCAAGGTCGATCTGGTGCGTGAACTGGTCAAGCGTTACCGGGAAGACGGGCAGGCGAGCGTTGTCACTCTCGAACAGAATGTTCCAGACGCATTGGACATCCTCAAGGTTTATGCAAACCACTGGGCGAAATGTATTGAGGATGCGAGCAGGCCCTATTGTGTTTGTGCTTTGCTTGCCAGCGAATTGCCATCCCTTCCGCCGGAAGTCGCAACCGAGGTTACGGCATTCTTTCGCTTTATCTCCTCGTGGCTGACGGCGGTCATGGAACGTGGGTACAAAAGCGGGACGCTCAATCTCATGAGCGAACCGCATGTCGAAGCCGAAGCATTTCTGGCGACGGTATATGGGGCCATGCTCTCAGCGAGAGCCTACGAGAAACCGGAGGTCTTTTCGACGATACTTGGACCTGCTCTCAGCCGCCTTACGCCGACTGTCTCTCACTAATCCTGCGTGGCTAAGGCTGCGACGGTAAACTGCGTCCATTAAAACTACCAACTAGTAGGAAGACCAAAATGAAGAATGTATTCTCCGCTCTGGCCCTCGGGCTGACCAGCATCCTTTCTGTAACAGTCCTTTCGACACCCGCATCTGCCGAAGATAAGAAAGCCGCGCCGATCCATGTCCGCGGCAGCATCGTTGACTACCAGGGTTCAACGCTCAAAGTGAAGACGCGCGAAGGCGAGACAATCGATGTCGCGCTTGCTGACGACTGGAAGGTGGCTGGCGTCGCGGATGCGAAGGTCACCGACATCAAGCCGGGCGATTTCGTAGGTATCGCATCCATGCCAAAGGCCGACGGCGGCGATGGAGCGCTTGAGGTCCTCATTTTCCCGCCGGCAATGAAAGGCACAGGCGAGGGTAGCTACGGTTGGGATCTGAAGCCCGAAAGCAGCATGACCAATGCGACGGTCGCGGATGCAGTCAAGGGCGTCGATGGCCGGACTGTTACCGTGACCTATCATGGCAAGGAAAAGAAGATCGCCATTCCGGATGGGACACCTGTCGTGACCATCGCTGGAGCCACCAAGGATGATCTCGTTCCCGGCGCCGTTGTCTTCATTACTGCCGAAAAGGCTGCAACAGGCCCGATCGCCCACCAGGTGGTCGTCGGCAAGAATGGCGTGGTTCCCCCCATGTAAGCCACGCCGTGACTGGCCGGAGCAGCCGCCCCCTTGCTTCGGCCAGCGACCACAGATCGGCGCAGCTTGATCTTCAGCCGTAAAATGCCACAGATGAAAGACGTTGAGATGAGCGCAAACGCTTCCAATGACAATGTTGAATATCCTCGGACGATCTTCATCCGCCGCCACTCCGTTGTGACCCGGCTTACGCACTGGCTGAACGTGCTTTGCTTAAGCTTGCTTCTTTTGAGCGGGCTGCAGATTTTCAATGCCCACCCGGAGCTTTATTGGGGTCATTATGGCGCGAACGGTGACCCCGCCGTTCTGACAATCGGCTCCGACGACGATGGAGGTACGCCAAGCGGCTTCTTGCGTGTCGCAGGGCTTCAGATCCCCACAACCGGCGTCCTTGGTGTTTCCGATGTCGATGGGGAGCCGACTGCGCGCGCTTTCCCGTCCTGGGCAACTGTTCCGTCGTTTCAGGATCTCGCGGCCGGACGTCGCTGGCATTTCTTTTTTGCCTGGCTGTTTGTAATCAACGGTATTCTATACCTTGGCTTTAGCCTGCTGAGCGGACACTTCCGCCGAGACCTGGCGCCAAAGGTGCACGAACTCTCGCCTCGCCATCTCGGCCGTGAGGTTCTCGACCACGCTCGTCTCCGCTTCCCCGAAGGCGAGAAGGCGAGGCATTACAACGCGCTTCAAAAGCTCACCTATTTGGCGGTCATTGTCGTCCTCCTGCCTTTGATGGTTCTGACCGGCCTGACCATGTCGCCGGGCGTCGATGCCGCTCTGCCGTCCCTTGTCAGTATTTTCGGCGGACGCCAGTCCGCGCGCACAATCCATTTCATCACAGCGTCGGCGCTTGTCATCTTCGTCATCGTGCATGTGGCAATGGTCATCCTTTCCGGGACCTGGAACAACATCCGCTCGATGATCACCGGACGCTATGCGATCCAGGAAAAAGGCCCGCAATCATGAGCAAGCTCTTTACTCGACGCCGCTTTTTGATTGGCGGCACACTTGGCGCTAGCGCCTTGACCCTTTCCGGCTGTGACTTGCTGGACCAAAACGCAAACGTCGCCAATGTCCTCCGCTCAGCCGAGCACCTGACGCTGAAGGCGCAGAGACTGCTTCAGGGGCGTGATGCCCTGGCCCGTGAGTTTGAGGAGAAAGATATTTCTCCGTCGTTTCGCGTAAATGGAACGAGTTCTCCCGACAGCGACGAATATGTTGAATTGGCTGAAGGTAATTTTTCCGCCTGGCGACTGAAAATTGACGGACTTGTCGAGCGCCCGCGAGAGTTTTCGCTCGCAGATCTAAAGGCACTCCCGGCGCGCACGCAGATCACCCGCCATGACTGTGTCGAGGGATGGAGCGCCATCGGCAAATGGACTGGCGTTCCTCTCGCCAGTCTGCTGCAGCTGACTGGGCTGAAGCCGACGGCGCGTTATGTCGTGCTGCATTGTGCCGACGAACTCGAAAAGACACTCGATGGAAGCGGCCGTTACTACGAGAGCATCGATCTTGTCGATGCGTTTCACCCGCAAACCATCCTAGCCTACCAGATGAACGGCCAGGACCTGAGCGTCGGCCACGGCGCGCCGTTGCGTCTCAGGGTAGAGCGACAGCTCGGCTACAAACAGGCGAAATACATCATGCGTATCGAACTGGTGGATAGTTTCTCCGGCCTGTGGGGCGGGAACGGCGGCTATTGGGAAGACCGCGGGTACGAATGGTACGCCGGCATCTGAGGCAGTCAAACAGCAAACCACAGGATCAAAGCTCATGAGCAGACGCCCAGTTCAAAAAGTAATGGCCATCTCAGCGATCGCTTCTTCGCCACCGGTTGAGATCGGCCAAACCAACTCGATCCTCTCTGACCCCGACGGCCGATGGGTCGCAAAGCGGCAGGGGGAGATCAACGAGGCATTCGAGAGGCGCATGCGCTTGGAGAGCGATCACGGCACTGATTTAGTGACGCCGTGGCAGGACGGCGCACAGAACGTCGAGCTCCCAGAGAAGCCAGCTGGGAAACTCTCCGGCGAAAGCGATCGGATCGGCCGTACTGAATGGGACGAGAACACCCTCTTCGGCAAACATGTCGTCTTCATCTGACGACGCTAGCGCGAACCATCAATCAACCAGTTCACAAAGTGGAAGAAAACAATGTCGAACAACCAGACCTCCCGTGCCCCGCGCGGCAACGACCAGTGGCTCAAGCAGTATTACTTTACCAGAGCGGCCTTCTCAGTGCTGTGGGTCGCGGCTGCGTTGACTGCCGGACGGCATTCCTTTGCGGTGGCTGCCGCACTGCTGATCATCTATCCCGCTTGGGATGCAATCGCGAACGTTATCGATGCCGCAAGGAGCGGTGGTCTTGCCGCCAACCGGAGCCAAGCGATCAACGTCGCAGCGAGCTAGGTTATGACGATAGCCGTGATCCTGGCGTTGACAATGAACATGAACTGGGTTCTCGGCGCCTTCGGTCTATGGGCTATCTTCTCAGGGCTGTTGCAGCTTGGAACTGCTGTGCGGCGCCGAAAAACGAGTGGAGGTCAGTGGGCGATGATTTTGAGCGGAGGCCAATCCTCTGTGGCCGGTGCTCTCTTCATCTTTCAGGCGCAAATGCCTCAGGAGCCTTCTATCGCCACGGTTGCGGGCTACGCTGGCGTCGGAGCATTCTACTTCCTGGTTTCGGCAATTTGGCTGACGATCGCCCTGTCGCGTCGCAGTATGCATCCCATCTCATAAGCTCTACCTCGCGCCTATGAAACGACTTGGAAGATATTCAAATGATGACAGATGATGTGGCACAGCAACTCGCTTCCTACCGGAGGACCATCGACAATTTGGATTCAGCTCTCCTCTATATTCTGGCCGAACGCTTTCGCTGTACCGAGCATGTCGGCCACCTGAAAGCCGAACAGGCTTTGCCGGCGATCGATAATGAGCGAGAGCGACGCCAATTGGATCGAGTGATGAGTATCGCCAATGAGGTTGGCCTCAGTCGCCACTTCGTCGAAGGGCTGATGACAATGATCGTGGGCGCTGTGGTGGAGCGGCACAGAGAGATTGCGGCCAGCAAGTAAATTGTCTGTCGCGGCTGTCCTACCGCGGCCGTGGATCGGCGGGGAAAATCGATCTTCTTCGCGCGGCTTACCATGCAGGGGCATTTGTGATGAGGTCCGAGACGGTCGAGATAAACGCCCGAAGACGCTGAAGACGTCGCAGGTCCCGATGATATCCCATCCAGATGTCTCGCGCGGGCGGGAGCTTGGGTAGTTCAAGTCTGCGGATACCCGGGATTTGGTTGCCCACTGCGCGGGGCAGGACTGCGATCCCAACACCCTGCCTGCACATTCGCCCCTGGACGTTTCGGTTGTTTGATCGCAGCACGGGTCGCGCGTTCGGAAAACTCTCGGAGAGCCAGGCTATGTCGGGGAATTGCCCTGTCGAAGTGTCGTGGGTGATCAGACGGAAACCAGTCCCGTCGCCGAATTTAGGGTCGGGCGACTCCTCGGCGATGTAGACGCCGTATTCGAGCCTAAAGAGCCGCCGTTGAATAACATCGGCAGTGTCGAACGGAACGATGCGAAAGGCAACGTCGGCCTCCCTCTGGGCGAGGTTGAACAGGCGAGTGCCGGTCAGGATCTCGACGTCTACATTGGGGTAGGCTTTCGAGAAATCCGCCACGATGGGAGGCAGGACATAAGCCCCGAACCAGTCTGCCGATGAGATGCGCAGATTGCCTTTGAGATTTTGCTCCTGCCCGGCGAGTCGGCGCTCCATTGCAAGCGCGCCTTCTTCCTCCTGCTCTGCCAGGGCGATGATCCCATGGCCCTCCTCGGTCAGCACGAGACCGTCCGCGGTCCGCTGGAAGAGCGTATGGCCGATGGCATCCTCAAGGGCACGAAGCCGCCTGCCGACGGTCGGATGGCTTGTATGAAGAGCACGCGCAGCGCCGCCGAGCGTGCCGGAGCGCGCAATCGCAAGGAAGATTTTTACGTCACTCCACTCCATGGCCATGCCCTTACAAAAGTGAACAATGAAAATACAAAACTGTCACTTCAAGTACAAATATAAACATCTAGATTCAAGTCATCTTCTGAATACACGCGGAGAAACGTCATGAAAACATGGTTCATCACAGGCTGCTCGAGCGGCTTCGGACAACGTCTCGCACTCGCTGCGGCACAGCGGGGCGATCAGGTTGTCGCGACTGCACGCAACCTCAACTTGATCAAAGAAATGGCTCGGCCATTCGACGGCCGCATGATCGCCTTGCCGCTCGACGTGACGGATGCGGCGGCGGCCAATACCGCGGTCGCAAAGGCCGTCGAGACATTTGGCGGTTTTGATGTGCTGGTGAACAATGCCGGCTACGGACTGTTTGGTGCGCTCGAGGAAGGCACGCCCGAAGAATATCGACCGATGTTCGAGGTGAACGTTTTCGGTCTTATCGAAACCACCAGAGCAGCGCTGCCGACCTTGCGACGTTCGGGCGGAATGATCGTCAATATGTCGTCCGGCGCAGGGATCGCGGGCAGCGGCGGGGCAGCATACTACAATGCAGCCAAGTTTGCGGTTGAAGGGGTTTCAGAGGCTCTCGCGGGTGAGCTGAAGCCGTTCGGCGTCCGCGTGCTGATCGTCGAGCCGGGGCCGTTCCGCACTGACTTCCTTGGACGCTCGATAACGATGGCTGCCAAGGAAATGCCGGAGTATGCCGCAAGTTCGCGCAGACATTATCGTGAAACCAACAACGGCAATCAAGCAGGCGATCCCGACAAGGCGGTTACAGTGATCTTGCAGGCGGTCGACGCCAATAACGCCCCGCTTCATCTGCCGCTTGGGCCCGTCGCGCATTCAATCGCCGAACGAAAGCTGGCTTCTTTCCGCAGCGATATCGACGCTTGGCGAGACATCTCGGTCGCCACCGATTTCGATCAGGCCTGAGCTGGCGCTAGCTCTGTTTAACATCAACATCGACGGGAAAGAGTTATGATCCCAACACTGGAAGATTTTACCCAGCAACTGGTGCCGGTGAACGGCATCAAGATCAATGCCGTCACGGGCGGCTCTGGCCCCCCGCTCCTTCTGCTTCACGGTTGGCCGGAAACTTGGTGGGAGTGGCACGACGTCATGCCGCTGCTGGCCGAACAGTTCAGCGTGGTGGCGATTGATCTACGCGGCGCAGGCTTTTCCGACTGCCCGCTTGACGGCTACGATAAGGCGACGATGGCGCGCGACGCGCACGAGGTCATGATCGCCCTTGGGCATGAACGCTACGCCGTATGCGGCCATAACATTGGCGGAATGGTGGCGCTTCCGCAGGCCGCTATCTATCGAGATGCCGTTACTCACCTTGCCGTCCTCGATGTTCCGCTTCCTGGCTGGAGTGAGTGGGAGGCTACGACGGCAAAGATCTGGCACTTCGCGTTCCATGCTAAT
>Ga0213834_100311_pt1 | contig 30137 bp, 16 predicted proteins | sample SWPTP12_FD_160580 | JGI IMG/M metagenome (GOLD analysis project Ga0213834, IMG submission 160580) | Coastal seawater microbial communities from Marineland, Florida, United States - SWP TP1 #2 | ecosystem: Environmental > Aquatic > Marine > Coastal | place: USA: Florida | collected 2016-08-06 | reverse complement strand
ATGTCCTTGATTTGTAATTCTTGCTACGCGCGGACGGCGCCCGCACGAAAAAAAAGCGGGCGCCCTGGCGCCCGCTCGTTCTGGCCTAGCGCGGCCAGGGCGTCAGAATCTCGAACCCGTGCGCGGTTACCGCGATCATGTGTTCCCACTGGGCCGAAAGCGAACCGTCGCGCGTGACGACGGTCCAGCCATCGTCGAGCTGGGCCGTTTCGTCGTCGCCGGCATTGATCATCGGCTCGACAGTGAAGGTCATGCCTTCCTTGAGCAGAAGCCCGGTGTTCGGGCGGCCGTAGTGCAGCACCTGCGGGTCCTCGTGGTAGACGCGGCCGATGCCGTGACCGCAGTAGTCGCGCACCACCGAATAGCCGGCGGCCTCGGCGATCTTCTGGATCGCGTGGCCGACGTCGCCCAGGCGCGATCCCGGACGGACCGTACGGATGCCGGCCATCATGCAGTCGAAGGTGGTGTCGACCAGGCGCTTGGCGTCAGGGCTCGGGGTGCCCGCGTAATACATGCGGCTGGTGTCGCCGTGCCAGCCGTCCTTGATGACGGTGACGTCGATGTTGACGATGTCGCCGTCCTTGAGGATTTCTTTTTCGCTCGGGATGCCGTGGCAGACCACGCCATTGACGGAGGTGCACAGGGTCTTCGGGAAGCCGTGGTAGCCGACGTTGGCCGGCGTGGCCTTCTGCACCTTGCGGATGTAGTCGTTGCAGCGGCGGTCGAGTTCTTCGGTGGAGACGCCGGGGACGACGTATTCGCCGATCATTTCCAGCACTTCGGCGGCCATGCGGCCAGCCACGCGCATTTTCGCGATGTCTTTGTCGTTCTTGAGTTTGATTGCCATGGTTCGTTGTAGGTAGTCGCGGACGCGCCGCTCAATCCGCCATGATACCGCAGCGCCCATGAAAAATGCCCGCCAGGCGGAGCTGGCGGGCATTCGGTCATCCCTTCAGGCAGGGTCCTTGCGGACCCGTGTCATCAGAACGACTGGTTGTAACGCACGTAGAAGAAGCGGTCGATCGGGTAGTCCGCGTCCACCAGCGACGACGAGGCTGCGCCTTCGACCGTCATGCGTGGCTTCTTGTTGAAGACGTTGTTGGCGCCGACCAGGATGTGGCCGTTCCAGCTGGTCTTGTAGCCGACGCTCAGGTCGTTGTACGTCACGCTGCCGAGCTTGTTGTAGTTCGTACCCCAGCTCGTTGGCGCGCCGATGTTGCTGCACTCGGCTGCATTGACCTTGTAGCAACGATCCTTGACGCTGCTGTAGTAGCGGGCGGTCCAGGTGGCGTTCCAGTTACCCAGGCTCCAGTCCAGCGACAGGTTCGACTTCACACGGTTGTAGAAGTATTCGCCTTCGTAGTTGACCCATTCCGCGCCAGTGGTTGCCTGGTCACGGATGAAGTCGACATAGCTCGTTTCCGAACGGAGACCGAACTGGCCGAACTGGTTGCGCTTGAGGCGGTAGGACAACGACAGATCCATACCTTGGGTTTCCAGCGCGCCCTTGTTGGCGTTGCCGCGGTTCAGGGCGACGATTTCGCCGCTGACTGCGTCACGCTTGAGCGAGTCGCAGAACGGGCTCAGGCCGTTGACGTAGCAGTACTCCGCCACTTCGGTTGCCGTGATGGCCGTGATCTGGTTCGTGATCTTGATGTTGAACCAGTCGAGGCCGACCGACAGGCCTGGCACGAACGATGGGTTGTACACGAAACCGACGGTCTTCGTCACAGCCGTTTCAGGCTGCAGGCTGGCGTTACCGGCGCCTGCGACGAACGGGTACGGGCTCTGGTCGCCGGCCGAGCTTTCGATCGGACCGGTCTGTGCCTGCTGGCGGAAGCCAGGACGGGCGCCGGCTGCGGTACAACGGGCATCGACGCCTGGGGTGCTGCGCGAACCATACAGCGAATCGCATGGGTCGAGGTAGCTGTCGAAGGTCTGCTGGCCGCCGCCGAAGGCGTCGCCCACGGCTGGAGCACGGAAGCCTTCAGCCCACGTACCACGGAACAGCACGTCCTTGACCGGCTTGTACATGAAGCTGGCCTTGCTGTTGGTGGTGGTGCCGAAGTTGCTGTAGTCCGAGTGACGCGTGGCCACGTTCAGGCTCAGCAGCTCAGCCAGCGGAGCGCCCTTCAGGATAGGCACGTTCAGCTCGGCGTAGGCTTCCTTGACCGTGTAGCGGCCGTTGGTCGGATTGCCGGCCAGGTCGCTCGAATAGCCCGATTGCTCGAACTGGCCCGGACGGTCGTAGCCGCGCACTTCGCGACGCTCGACACCGGCTGCGATGCCGACGGCGCCGGCTGGCAGGGTGAAGACTTCACCGGAGATGTCGGCGACGGCGCTGTTGATGGTGCTGCCGTAGGTTGCCTGGCCGGTCGACATGACGTAGGCCAGGGCGGCCGGGGTCGACGCCGATGGACCGCCGATGATGTCGAACGGGGTGCATTCCGTCAGCGAAACCGGTGCGCCTGGGGTGCCGCACTGGACGACGCCGGATGCGTTGCGGAACGACGGGCCGAGGGCGCGCTTCAGGTTCAGCAGGTTGATGTTGCCGGTGCCCAGGGTCGAACCGTTGGTGGCGCTGTGGTTGTAGCCAACGCTCCAGTTCCACGGCATCGAACGCAGGTTGAAGTCGCCCGACAGGGTGGCGTCGACGTGGAAGGTACGGTTCGTGTTTTCGGTCACGCGCGGCACTTCGACCGTGCGGCGAACGAAGAACAGGTCGATCCCGTTGCCCGCGCCGGCGACCGAGCTGCCGAACGGATTGTAGTAGCTGTCCTTGTCGACATACACAGGGAAGGCTGGCTGGCTCTGGCTGTTGAGCGGGTAGCCGGCGATCTGGGCGCTCGACTTACGCTGCGAGAACATCGCGGTGGTTGCGAACTGCATGCCGTATGGCAGCTGGACGGTACCCTTGCTGAAGATCGTGTCCAGGCGCGTCGGCATCTGGAACATCATCTGCGATGCACTGTTGAACTTGTCGGCAGCAATGCTGCTGCTCCAGTCGTGGTAGTTCGCCGGGTTGCGCGAATCGGCGCCAACGCCAGGATTGTTCTGGTCGCCGGTGTGGTTCAGTACCAGGTCGAACTGTTCGAAGTTGACGTCGCCGATTTCGGCGAAGGGACCAGCGCCCAGGCCTTCGGTCGGGTATTTCGGGGTGCGCGGGAAGCGGGTAATGTCACGCTTCTTGGCCCAGACCACGCCTTGCTCGGTGTGCGACAGGCCGAACATCAGCGACACTTTGTCGCTGTTGGCGCCGAAGCTCAGCGAGAAGTCCTTGTTCTTGCCGTCGCCTTTTTCGTTGGCGCCGCCGTAGATGCTCAGCTCGCCGCCTTCGAGTTTTTTCTTCAGAATGATGTTGACCACGCCGGCGATCGCGTCCGAGCCGTAGGTCGACGAGGCGCCGTCCTTCAGCACGTCGATGCGTTCGATCATCGACGATGGAACGGTCGACATGTCGGTGAAGCCGTCGACGGTCTGGGTCCAGCGCTTGCCGTCGACCAGCACCAGCAGGCGCTGCGAGCCGAGGTTGCGCAGGTTGATGTACTGGCCGCCGTTTTCACGGTTGGAGGTCAGCGAGCCGCCCTTGCTGAAATCCGGCGAGCCGGCCGACGACAGCTGATTCAGGATGTCGCCGACGGTGATCAGACCGGTCTTCTGGATCTGGTCCTGGGTGATCACCTGGACCGGCTGTGCCGTTTCCAGGTCGACCTGGCGAATACGCGAACCAGTGACCTCGACGCGCTGCAGTGGCTGCGATGCCTCTTGGGCAAACGCGGCGTGCATGCCGAGGGTCATGCCGCCCAGGCAGATCGCGCGGATCGACCGGGACAAGATTGTTTCCATCATTTTTGTAAAACTCCTAGTGAAAACGCGGACGCACCGAAGAACGTGCCGCAACGGGAAGAGGCGCTCATGGCGACAATCTCAAGGTAAGGGAACCTTGTCGATCTTTTACCGAGAACCAAGTTAACAATGGAAGCATCCAGACAAGGTTACTGTCAAGAAATCATCAGAAAATTTGGCACATGTTGCAAGAATGTGTCTTTACGCCACTGACCCAAATAAATCACTCTTGACGGTCGGGCAATTTCTATGCAGAAGTACTTTGATTGCCCGCGCCGGGTAGCAGGTGTTTCCCGGGGGATATTTGAGGATGTGGCAAGAACGAACCCGATGAATAAAAATGCCCGCCGAAGCGGGCATTTTGGATCAGGCTAAGCCAATCAGAACGACTGGTTGTAACGCACGTAGAAGAAGCGGTCGATCGGCAGGTCGGCGTCGATCGTGGTCGCCGACGACGCGCCGTCGAGGGTGAAGCGCGGCTCTTTGTTGAACGCGTTGTTCACGCCAACCAGGATGCGGCCTTTCCACGAGGTGTTGTAGCCGACGCTGAAGTCGTGGTACGTGAGCGAGCTGCGGCGGTTCGCACCAGCCGTCGTGAAACCAGGACGGACGACCGTCGGCAGGTTGCACTCCCAGCCCTTGACGGCGCTCAGGCAGGCGTCGTTCACGGCGCTCAGGTAACGCATGCCCCAGGTGGCGCTCCAGTTGCCCAGCGACCAGTCGGTGGTGAAGTTCGACTTCCAGCGGTGGAAGTCGTATTCGCCCGAATAGTCGACCCAGCGTGCTGCAGCGGACGCCTGGGTCGAGTACTCGTCCAGGTAGGTCGTTTCGCTGCGGACGTTGAACTGGCCGAAGGAGAAGCGCGGCAGGCGGTAACGCAGTTCCAGGTCGACGCCTTCGGTCTTGATCTTGCCGAGGTTGGCATTGCCGCGCGACAGGCCGATCACCTGGCCCGAGGTGGCGTCACGCACGATGCTCGAGCAGAATTCGCTCAGGCCTTCTTCGTAGCACTGGCGTGCGATGTAGCTGGCCGTCACGGCGGTGATGCGGTTGTCGATCTTGATGCTGTACCAGTCGAGCGATGCCGACAGGCCAGGCACGAAGTGCGGGTTGTAGACCACGCCCAGGGTGCGGGTGACCGCGGTTTCAGGCTGCAGGAAGGCGTTGCCGGCGCTGGCGTTGAACGGATACGCCGTTTGCGCACCGGCGCTCGAGGTGATGACCGCGCCGCTCTGGATGCGCTGGCGATACGAGGCAGGGGTGCCGCGCACGCCGCCGAAGCCGGCCGTGCAGCGGCCCAGGGTGGCTGGGCTCTGTGCGGCGGCGCCGTAGACGGTGTCGCATGGGTCGAGCCAGCCCGTGTCGAAGCTCTGCTGGCCGCCGCCGAAGGTGTCGCCCACGGTCGGTGCGCGGAAGCCTTCAGCCCAGGTGCCGCGGGTCAGGACATCCTTGATAGGACGGTAGGTGAAGCTGACCTTGCTGTTGGTGGTGGTGCCGAAGTTGCTGTAGTCCGAGTGGCGGGTAGCCAGGTTCAGGTTCAGCGCTTCGACGAACGGCAGGCCCTTCAGGATTGGGATGTTCAGCTCGGCGTAGGCTTCCTTCACGGTGTAGTTACCGTAGGTGGCGTTGCCTGCCAGGTCGGTCGAGTAACCCGACTGCTCGAACTGGCCCGGCTGGTCGTAGCCGCTCACTTCGCGGCGCTCGAGGCCGGCTGCGAAGCCGAGTGCGCCGGCCGGCAGGGTGAACAGTTCACCGCCGAAATCGACGGTGGCGCTGTCGACCTTGCTGCCATAGCTTGCCTGGCCGGTCGAGAGGATGTACTTCAGCGCTTCCGGCGTGGAAGCCGATGGGCCGCCCAGGATGTCGAACGGGACGCATTCGGTCAGCGAGAGCGGCGCTGCCGCGGTACCGCACTGCACCACGCCCGACGCATTGCGGAACGATGGGCCGAGGGCCTTTTTCAGGGCCAGCAAGTTGGTGTTGCCGGTGCCCAGGGTGCCGCCATCCGTACGGCTGTGGTTAAAGCCCGCGCTCCAGTTCCACGGCAGGCCGCGCACGGCGAAGTCGCCGTTCAGGGTCGCGTCGACGTGCATGGTGCGGTTGGTGTTCTTGGTCACGCGCGGCACTTCGATCGTGCGGCGGTAGAAGAACAGGTCCTGGCCGGCGCCCGGTGTGACCGAGTTGCCGTACGGGTTGAAGTAGCTGTCCTTGTCGATGTAGACAGGGAACTTGCTCTGTGCGCCAGACTGCAGCGGATAGCCGGCGGTCGTCGAGGTGCTCTTGCGCTGCGAGTACATGGCCGTCGTGACGAAGTTCATGTCGTACGGCAGCTTGATCTCGCCCTTGGTGAACAGCGTGTCGAGCTTGCTCGGCATCGCGAACACCATCTGGCGCGTCGTGTTGAACAGGTCGGCCGGGACCGGGGTCAGGGCGGTGACGGGATGGTAGTTGAGGCGATCGCGCGAATTCGCGCCGGTGCCGCCGCCGAACTGGTCGCCGGTGTGGTTCAGGATCTGGTCGAAGCCGGTCGCGCCGCCGCTGGCGCTGACCTGGCGGATGCGGCCCCATGGACCACCGCCAAGGTTTTCCAGTGGGAAGTTCGGGCCGCGCGAGAACGACGTGATTTCACGGTCCTTGGCCCAGACGGCGCCCGCTTCGGTGTGCGACAGGCCGAACATGAGCGAGGCCTTCTCGCTGCCGGCGCCGTACGAAATCGAATAGTCGCGGTTCTTGCCGTCGCCTTCCTGGTTCTGGCCGGCGTACACGCTCAGCTGGCCGCCTTCCATCGATTTTTTCAGGATGATGTTGATAACGCCGGCGATCGCGTCCGAGCCGTAGATCGACGAGGCGCCATCTTTCAGGATCTCGATGCGGTCGATCATCGAGGACGGAACGGTCGACATATCGGTGTAGCCGGCCACGGTCTGGGTCCAGCGCTTGCCGTTGACCAGAACCAGCAGGCGTTGCGAACCGAGGTTGCGCAGGTTGACGTACTGGCCGCCGTTCTCGCGGTTCGAGGTCAGGGCGCCGCCCTTGCTGAACGCTGGCGAACCGGCCGAGGACATGTTGTTGATGATGTCGCCGACGGTGACGAGACCCGTTTTCTGGATCTGTTCCTGGGTCATCACCTGGACTGGCTGGGCCGTCGCCAGGTCGACCTGGCGAATGCGCGAGCCGGTGACCTCGACGCGCTGCAGAGGCTCTTGCGCCTGTGCGACCGACATCATCGTTTGGACTGCGACGGCAACCGCCAGCGCCATTTTGGTACGTTGTTGCATGTTCTCTCCGAGTTATCGCCGATCCGGTAGGTCGACTGTTATCAACGTTGTGCATGGTCAATACACGTGCCTATGAAAGCATTGCGTATTGACTAATGTCAATACGATTTGGAAATATGAGATATTCATAGTCGGAGAAATGCCACAAATCATCACCAATTGTCACATGGAGCGCCAACGCGCTCAGCCGTATGGCACATTCATGCAAAACGGGTGAATTCAGGCGGTGCGCTTGGTGCAAAAAAAAGGCCGCCGGACATGCCGGCGGCCAGGGGAGTGCACGCGCCCCGCGTCAGAATCGGTAGGACGCGTTGACGTACCAGGTGCGGCCGCGCGCATCGTAATAGCGGTCGTCGTAGCCGAACTGCTGGCCCCGGTTCGCGCCCGAGGTCGACGGCACGAAGGGCGGGTCCTTGTCGGTCAGGTTGAGGATGCCGCCGGTGACCGACCAGGTGGGGCTCGGCGTCCAGACGGTTTGCCAGTCGAAGGTCGCGAACGAGCCGACCTTGACGCGGACATCTTCCTGGCCGGTGACGTTGCCGGCGGCATCGAGCACGTCGACGGTGGTTGCCTGGTCGCGGTAACCGGACTTGAAGTTGACGATCAGCGTATTCGAAAAGTCGCCCGTCTTGAGGGTGTTGCGCCAGGTGCCGCGGTTGCGGAAGGTAACGGTGCCCAGTTCGGCGAAGTTGCCGATGGCGGAATAGTACGGGCCGTTTTCTTCGAGCTGGTTCTTCTCGCGCAGCATCTGCGAGATGTTCAGCTGCGAGGTCCACTGGCCGTAGGGCGTGCGGTGGCGGGCGGTGATGTCGTAGTCGACGCCGGTGGAGTAGGACTTGCCCAGGTTCTGGTTATCGGCGCGGAAGGCGACATAGTTGCGGCCGGTGGCGATGTCGACCAGCGAGCCCCAGGAGCTGGCATACCGCTGCGGGTCGGCGAACACCACCTGCTCGGTCAGCTGGCCGAAGACGTCGCGAATCGCGACGGTCCAGATGTCGAGCCCCAGGGTCAGCGCCCGGATTGGCTCGTAACGGAAGCCCAGGGTCGCCTGGCGCGATTTTTCCGGCTGCAGGTTGGGGTTGCCGCCGGCCAGCTGGTCGTACTGGGCGCTGCCCGGGCGGCACACGGCGCCGTTAGCCGTGGCGACCGCCTGCAAGGCCGGCGTGCACAGGTAGTTTTCGCTGGTGACGCCATACCCCTGGAGCACGGCATTGACCTGTGGCACGGTCGGCGCATGGAAACCATTGCCGATCGAGCCGCGCACCAGGAAGTTCGTCGTCGGCGACCACTTGAAGCTGGCCTTGCCGGTCCAGGCGCTGCCGAAGTCCGAGTAGTGGTCGTAGCGCGCGGCGGCGCTCAGTTCCAGGTTCTTGATGACCGGGGCCACGATTTCGGCGAACACGCCTTTCGAGTTGCGTTTTGCCGTGTAAGGCAGCGAGCTGGCCGGGTCGCCGAAACGCTGGTCGCATTCGAGGCCGGTGGCGCCGCCGCAGAGGGTGCCGGCGGCCGGGTCGGCCAGTGCGCCCTGGGCGAACAGGCTTGGCTTGGACGCGAATTCCTCGCGGTTGAAGTTGACGCCGACGCCCAGCTGCATGGCGCCGCCGGCCAGCTGCATCAGTTCGCGCGAGCCGTTCAGGGTGACCGAGTTCAGCTCCGAGGTGCCGCCATCCCAATAGCCGGAATAGGTGGCGCGGCGGATCGCATCCTGTGCCGCCGGGGTTTGCTGGCCGGGGCCGACGAAGGGGTTGAGCAGGCCGCTGCCGGCCAGGTTGGCGACCGCGAGCGCGCCCGGGTAACCGGCGATACTGCCCTGGACTTTGCTCTTCGAAAAATTGTACGAGGCATCGTAATCCCAGCCGGCATAACTGCCGCGCGAGCCGAACACGGCGCTGGCGAATTGCGCGATGTCGTTCGAGGTGCGCTGGCCCATGTCGAACAGGCGGTAGAAGGCGACGCTGTCGCCGGTGATGCCGAGCGGCGCCAGGTACTGGGTGTGCAGCGGCGTGCCGGCGTCGATCCCGATCTGCCCGGGCACCGGCGCGATGCGCGAGCTTTGCTTCGACTGCGAGAGCAGTACGTCGGCGTAGAGTTCCTGGCCGAACGCCTTGGTGGTGGCCGACACCATCAGGTTGTCGCGTTTGCGCACCGGGAAGATCTCGAGGTCCTTCACGAAATCGTAGCCGCAATAGTCGTCGACGAAGTTTTCGCCGTCGATCGTATACGGCTGGGTGACGCGGAAGGTTTTTTCCGGGCAGCTGCCGTTCGCGCGCTGGAACGGGCTGATCAGCTGGCCGCGGTCGTCGATGACATTCGCGGGAATGGGGCTGGCCGAGAATTGCTGGATGCGGTACTGCTGGCCGTTGTTGGTGAAGGTGCGCTGGCCGGTGTTGGCGAACGCGCGGTCGTTCGAGCCGAGCTTGGTGCGTTCGTCGTGGCCGAAGGTCAGCATCACGTTCCAGCCGTCGTCCTCGAGCGAACCGAAGCCCTTGGTCAGGCTGAAGCGGCGCTCGCGGGCGCCGTCCTGGGGATGCGAGTAGCCGATGGTGATGTCGGCATCGGTACGGTCGCGCTTGGTGATGAAGTTGACGACGCCGGCGATGGCGTCCGCGCCGTACAGGGCGGAGGCGCCGTCGGTCAGCAGTTCGACGCGGTCGATGGCCGAGATCGGAATCGAATTGAGGTCGAAGCCGGCGGCGAAGCCGGTCAGGGTCTGGCCGCCGAACTGCGCCAGCCGCTTGCCGTTCAACAGCACCAGGGTACGGGTCTCGCCCACGTTGTGGATCGAAATGCCCGCGAAGCCGAAGGTGCTGCCGCCGACCGAGGCCGATTCGCCGGTCGAGCCTTGCACCGTCGACATGCGCTGCACCAGGTCGGCCATCGAGGTCACGCCCGATGCGCGGATGGCCTCGGAGGTCACGACCGTGACCGGCAGCGCGCCTTCGGCGGCGATGCGCTTGATCGAGGAGCCGGTGACCTCCACGCGCTGCATGACTTGCGGCGGCGGCTCCTGCTGCGGCGGCTGCTGCTCCTGTGCCAGCACAGGCAGGGAGGCGACGCCCAGGCCAAAGGCAACGCCGCCGGAAAACATCAGGCGCAAGGATTGCGCCAAACCTTTTTCTTTAAACATTGGTGTTCCTATCGATGAAGTATGGGTACCAGACGCCAGCCTGAAGCGCTGCCTGTCGTCGAGTCTGATCCATGTTAAAAGGACGCGCCTTCCATTCACAATTGGGATGGAAGCACCGGCTGGCGCGCACTGTCAATGCACACACTGTGGCAAAAATGAGAACGTTGTAAATTTGCCTCTCCGGCAAACGGGCGCTGCCGGGAAGGGGGCGGCCGAGGCCGCCGCGTGTACGGCCGCTCAGGCCGCGGGGCCGAAAATCGCTTGCCAGAGCCGGGTCACGGCGGCCGCATGCGCGGCCACCTGGGCCGCCTCGATCCGCGCTTCGCCCCCTTGCAGGCGCAGCTGGTGCTGGAGTTTGCGCATCGCCCGGTAGGCGTCGGCCGCGCCCGCTGCCAGGCCCGGGTCGATCAGGCCCAGCTCGCCGCTGCGGTGGAGGAGGGCGATGTTGCCGGCGTTCGCCGTGAGCTGCGGGTGCTGCGCGGCGTAGCGCAGCACCAGGTACTGGACGATGAATTCGATGTCGATCATGCCGCCCGTGTCCTGCTTCAGGTCGAACAGCGCGCTGCGGTTCGGATAGGCGTCGTGCATGCGCCGGCGCATTTTCAGCACTTCGTTGCGCAATTCGCCTTCCTGGGCCGCGCGCTCGCGCCGCAGGACGGCTTCGCGGATCGCCTCGAAGCGCGCGCCAATGGCGGCGTCGCCGGCGCAGAAGCGGGCGCGCGTGAGGGCCTGGTGTTCCCAGACCCAGGCCGCGTTGTGCTGGTAGCGCTCGAAGGCGGCCAGCGAACTGACCAGCATGCCGCTGGCGCCGTCCGGCCGCAGCGCCGTGTCGATGTCGAACAGGATCCCGGCCGGGGTGTGCGCGGTCATCCAGGTGATGAAGCGCTGGCCCAGTTTCGCGTAGTTCGAGGGCGCCATGTCGTCCTCGTCGTCGTACAGGAAGATGACGTCGAGGTCGGACACGTAGCCGAGTTCCTTGCCGCCCAGCTTGCCGTAGGCGATGACGGCGAAGCGCGGCACCTCGACGTGGCGGGTGGCCACCGTTTTCCAGGCCCAGCGCATGGTGGCCGCGACGATCACGTCGGCCAGCGCCGACAGGTGGTCGGCCAGGCGCTCGACCGAGAGCTCGCCGGCCAGGTCCAGCGACAGCAGCCGGAACAGCTGGGCGTGGTGGTTTTCGCGCAGGATATCGAGCTGGCGTTCGGTGTCGCCCACGGCTTCCGCGAGCTGGGCGTCGAGGCTGGCGGACAGCACATCCGGGGCGTCGACGCCGCTGCCGCGGTCGTCCAGCAGTTCGTCGAGCAGGATCGGGTGCAGGGTAAGAAAAGTAGCGGCCCAGCCGCTGGCATGCATCATGCGGATCACGCGCTCGAGCGTGTGCGGGTATTCCGACAGCAGCGACAGGTAGGCCGAGCGGCGCGCGATCGCTTCCAGGAAGTCGAGCAGGCGCCCGAGGGTGGCGCCGTGGCTGCCGACGCCGGCCTCGACCACCACCTTCGCCACCTGCGGCAAGGCCTGGTTGACCAGGGCCAGCAGGCGCACGCGGCTGGCGTCGGGCAGGCCTTGCAGGCGCGGTGCGGCCCAGGTGGCGGCCAGGCGCCGCGCGCCGCCGGCCGGATCGTCGTAGCCGAGGGCGCCCAGGTGGACTTCGATGGCGGCGATCGCTTCCGGGTCGGCCGCGATCGCTTCGAGTTCCGCGCGCTCCTCGCCGCCAGGTGCGCTCTTGTCGGCGAACATGTCGTCGAACTGCGCGGCCACGAAGGCGCGCTGTTCTTCCAGGCGCGCGAGCAGGGTGGGGACGTCGGGCAGGCCCATCATGCGGGCGATGACCAGGCGGTCGGCCTCGATCGCCGGCAGGGTGTGGGTCTGCGCGTCTTCGAGGTATTGCAGGCGGTGTTCGAGGTTGCGCAGGAAGGTGTAGGCTTCCAGCAGCCGGTCGACGGTATCGATCGTCATCAGCTCGCGCTCGGCCACCAGGCGCAGCGTCAGGCGGGTCGAGCGTTCGCGCAGGGCCGGGTCGCGCCCGCCGCGGATCAGCTGGAACACCTGGGCCAGGAATTCGATCTCGCGGATGCCGCCGCGCCCCAGTTTGACGTTGTTGCTGCGGTCCGGATGGAGGCGCTCCTGGCGTTTGACTTCGGCGCGGATCTGGGCGTGCATGTTGCGGATCGCGTCGATCACGCCGAAGTCGAGGTAGCGCCGGAACACGAAGGGCCGCACGATCGCGTCGAGCGCCGCGATGTCCTCCTCGCTGCCGGTGACGGCGCGCGCCTTGACCCAGGCATAGCGCTCCCATTCGCGCCCCTGCACGATCAGGTATTCCTCGACCATGTTCAGGCTGGCCGCGAGCGGCCCCGAATTGCCGTTCGGGCGCAGCGCCATGTCGACGCGGAAGGTAAAGCCGTCCTCGATCACTTCGGACAGGGCGCCGATCAGGCGCCGGCCCAGGCGCACGAAGAATTCGTGGTTCGACAGTTCGCGCTGGTGCGGGCCGGCGGCGGTTTCGCCGTCTTCCGGGTAGACGAAGATCAGGTCGATGTCGGACGAGACATTGAGCTCGCCGCCGCCTTGCTTGCCCATCGCCAGCACCATCATTTCCTGCGGCCGGCCCGACTCGGTCCCCATCGGCATGCCATGGGCCGCCACCATCTCGGCCATCAGGTCGGCCAGGTGGGTGCGGATGGCGAAGTCGGCCAGGCCGGTCATGGCGCTGACGACTTCGTTCAGGTCGGAGCGTCCTTCCAGTTCGCGCCGGATCAGGGCCGCCAGCAACAAATTGCGCAGGCGCCGCATGGCGCGCGGCAGGGGAATGCCGGCGCTGAGCTCGTGCGCCAACAAAGCGCCGAAATCCGGGCAAGCCAGCGATAATTGGGCCAGCTGTGCGACGCGCTCTTCGCGCCCGGGGGCGGCGGCGATCCAGCGTTGGTAGAAGCGCGATGCGGTCGCGGGAGAAACAAGGGTCATCGGCGGGTCCGGTACGAGTGAAATAGCGTTCCGACAAGCAGCATGCGGTAGAATTGCCCGCCGTGCTGCCCCGGTCAGCACGATGGTAAGGTAGACGCCGCAATCCTAGCAAGCGCTCTTCATTTTCAAGAATCATATTTACGGCGAGCCTTTTTATTAGCACCTTGATGCACGACCCGGAACCGCAGGCGCCCGCGGCGCCCGTGCCGCTGGCCGAACGCTGGCGGCGGTTGCGTGCCGCCTACCGCTATTGCAACCTGGCGTCGCATCATGTGCTCGGCTTCGCCGTCAAGCTGGCGCTGCTCGTGTATTTCGGCCTGGCCCTGCTGTTCCTGGCGCTGCGCTACGCCATCCTCCCGAATATCGACCTGTACAAGGGCGACATCGAGCGCGCCGCCAGTCACGCGCTCGGCAACCAGGTCGCGATCGCCCGCATTTACGCCACCTGGAACGGCCTGAATCCCTCGCTGTTCCTGGGCGACGTCACGCTCAAGGACGCGGCGGGACGCCAGGTGCTGGCGCTACCGTCGGTGGCGGCCACCTTTTCGTGGTGGAGCCTGTTCGCGGCCGAACCGCGCTTCCAGACGCTCGAACTGATCCGGCCCCAGCTGGACGTGCGGCGCGGGCGCGATGGCGTGATCCAGGTCGCCGGCATGCGCATCGACCCGAAGCAGGACAAGGGCGGCGCGGGCGGCGACTGGGTCTTCCGCCAGCGCGAGATCCTGGTGCGCGAAGGCCGGGTCGACTGGACCGATGCGCTGCGCGAGGCGCCGCTCTTGGCCCTGACGGACGTCGGCGTGGTGCTGCAGAACCACTGGACCACCCACAAGTTCGCCCTGAACGCCACCCCGCCGGCCGAGCTGGCCAGGCCGTTCGAGGTGCGCGCACGCTTCACCCACTCGCGCTTCGGCGACCGCGTCTCGGACATCGCGCGCTGGAAGGGCGAGCTGTACGCCGACCTGCGCGAAGCCGACCTGGCCGGCTGGAAGCGCTATCTCGACTATCCGTTCGCACTCTCCCAGGGCCGCGGTTCGCTGCGCGCCTGGATCACGCTCGACGAGGCGCGCCTGGCCGGGTTCACCGCCGACCTGGCCCTGGCCGGCGTCGTCGCCCGCATCAAACCCGAGCTGCCGGCGCTGCGCCTGGCGCGCGTTTCGGGACGGCTGTCGGCGCAGGAAACCCTGGTGCCGGGCCAGGCCGGCGGCAAGCCGAGCTTCGGCGCCAACGGCCACACGGTCAGCCTCGACAACTTCACGGTCGCCACCAGCGACGGCCGCGTGCTGCCGCCGGCCACGCTGACCGAGACCTTCGTGCCCAAGCGCGGCGCCAAGCCGCAGCAGGTGTCGATCGAGGCGCGCCAGGTCGACCTGGCGGCGCTGGCCGAGCTGGCCGCGCAGCTGCCCCTGTCGAACCTGCAGCGGCGCGCGCTGGCCGACTTCGCGCCGCGCGGACGCCTGCTCGACTTCTCGGCCTCCTGGAGCGGCCAGTATCCGCAGCTGGCCGGCTACCGCATCAAGGGACAGGTGGCCGGGCTGGGCCTGCAGCCGCAGGCGGCGCGCCCGGCCCAGGCCGGCCTGCCGGCGCAACCGGCCTTGCCCGGTTTCGACAACCTGTCCGGGAGCATCGACGCCACCGACAAGGGCGGCAGCATCGCCATCGACGCCGAGGCGCTGGCGCTGCGCATGCCGGCCTGGTTCGCCGACCCGTCGATGCCCCTCGACAAACTGGCGCTGGGCGCGCGCTGGTCCTACCAGCCGAACGAACAATTGCTGGTCGAAGTCGACAAGCTCGAGTTCGCGCAGGGCGCCTTGCGCGGCAGTTTGTCGGGCCGCCACCAGATGCCGCTGGGCGCCGGCCATGGCCCGGGCGTGGCCGACGTCGAAGGCAGCCTGGACGGTTTCCAGATCGCCCAGGTCGGGCGCTTCCTCCCGCTGGCCACGCCCGAGGGCTTGCGTCACTGGCTGAGTACGGCGCTGCAGGGCGGCACGCTGAACGACGTGCGCCTGCGCCTGCGCGGCAATCTGGCCGAATTCCCGTTCCGCGCCGATAACGCGTCCGAGCGTGCGCGCGGCGAGTTCCGCGTCGCCGGGCGCCTGGCCGGCGCCGTGCTCGAATACGCGCCCGGCCACCGCACGCCGGACAACAAACCCGCCTGGCCGCTGGCGGAAGCCATCAACGGCAGCATCGTATTCGACCGCACGCACATGGAAATCCACGGCGAGACCCTGCGCAGCCAGGGCTTGGCCCTGTCGAACGTGAAGGCGGTGATCCCCAACCTCGGTTCCCACGAGATGCTGCTCGACATCGACGGCAGCGCCGATGGGCCGCTGCAGGACTTCCTGCGTTATGTCGCGGCCAGCCCGGTGCTGGGCTGGATCGGCCACTTCACCGACGCCACCCAGGGCACGGGCAATGCCCGCCTGGGCCTGAAACTGCAGATGCCGCTGGCCAACCTGCACGAGACCAAGGTGCAGGGCGCCTTGCAGTTGCAGGACAACGACGTCCAGCTGATCCCCGACCTGCCGCCGCTGCAGGCCGCGCGCGGGAAGGTCGAGTTCAACGAGCATGGCTTCAACCTGAACGGGGTCGCCGCGAATTTCCTGGGCGGGCCGCTGGCGCTGTCGGGCGGCACCCAGCCCGGCGGGCCGATCGCGATCCGCCTGGCCGGCACCCTGTCGGCCGACGGCATGCGCAGCAACGCGCCGGCGCCGGCGGTGGCGCGCCTGGCCAGGCAGCTGTCGGGCAGCACGCCCTACGCCGGCCTGGTCACCGTGCGCGACCACCAGCTCGCCGTCACGCTCGACTCGACGCTGGCCGGCCTGGGGCTGGACTTCCCGGCGCCGCTGCGCAAACCCGAGCTTGATGCGATGCCGCTGCACTTCGTCCTGAACGGCGCGCCCGCCACGCCGGACGGCACCGGGCGCGACGAACTGCGGCTCTCGATCGGGAATGCGGTCGCCGCGCGGTATGCGCGCAGCAAGGCTGCGCGCGGCGCCTGGGTGGTGGAACGCGGCGGCATCGGCGTCAATTTGCCGGCCCCCGAGCCGGACGAGGGCATGATGATCAACGTCGACATGAAGTCGCTCAATGTCGATGCCTGGCTGGCCACGGCGCGCGCGATTGCGGGCGAGGGCGAAGCGGGCGGCGCAGGCGGCTCCGGCCCCAACTTCGCCCAGTACGTGCTGCCGACGACGATCGCGGCGCGCGCTTCGGAACTGTTCGTCGGCGAGCGCCGCATGGCCGACGTCGTGGTCGGCGCCTCGCACCGCGGCACCGCCTGGCAGGCGAACATCCATTCGCGCCAGGCCACCGGCTACCTCAGCTGGAGCGAAGGCCAGGGGCAGGGCGTGGGCAAGGTCACGGCGCGCCTGGCTTCGCTGGTGATCCCGGAATCGCAGGCCGCCGAAGTGAAGGAACTGCTGGAGTCGAGCCGCGGCGCCAGCGCCAGCATCCCGGCGCTCGACATCGTGGCCGAGCGCTTCGAGCTCTTCAACAAACAGTTCGGACGGCTCGACCTGCAAGCGAGCAATGTGCAGGCGCTGGCCGGCAAGGAATGGCGCATCGACCGCCTCTCGCTGACCAATCCGGACGGCCAGCTGAAAGCGACCGGGCGCTGGCTGGCCAAGGACGGCAAGAGCAATACCGGCATGAATTTCACGCTCGACATCGTCGATGCCGGACGCCTGCTCGACCGCCTCGGCTTCCCGGAGACGCTGCGCCGCGGCAAAGGCAAGCTCTCGGGCGACCTGTCCTGGAACGGCGTGCCGTATGCGCTCGACATTCCGACCCTGTCGGGCCAGATCGAAATGAATGTCGGCGGCGGCCAGTTCCTGAAACAGGACCCGGGCGCGGCCAAGCTGCTCGGCGTGCTCAGCCTGCAGGCGCTGCCGCGCCTGCTGAAACTCGATTTCCACGACGTGTTCTCGGAAGGCCTGGCTTTTGATGGCATCAGCGCCAACGCCATGATCACGCGCGGCGTCGTCAAAACCGACAACCTCAAAATGCACGGCGTGGCGGCCACGGTGCTGATGGAAGGCACGGCCGACATCGCCAACGAATCGACCGACCTGCGCGTGGTCGTGATTCCCGAATTTAACCTCGGCACCGGGCCGCTGGTGTATGGCCTGGCGGTGAACCCGATCATCGGCCTCGGCTCCTACCTGGCGCAACTGTTCCTGCGCGCGCCGGTGATGAAGGCGCTGACTTACCAGATGCGGATCACGGGGCCGTGGAAATCGCCTACCATTATCAAACTCGAGAACCGGTCGCCGCCCGTGGCCACCCCAGCGAAGGAATGAGCCCATGACCCGCGTTGCCGCAGTCCAGATGGTGTCCACCCCCGAGGTCGGGGACAACCTCGCCACCGCACGGCGCCTGGTCGGCGAAGCCGCCGCGCTGGGTGCGACCCTGGTGACCCTGCCCGAATACTGGCCGATCATGGGCATGAGCGACATCGACAAGGTGCGCCATGCAGAGCTCGACGGCGCCGGCCCGATCCAGGAATGCATGGCGGGCCTGGCGCGCGAACACGGCATCTGGCTGATCGGCGGCACGCTGCCGCTCACCTCGGCCGAGTCGGGCAAGGTGCTCAACACCACGCTGGTCTACGATCCGCAAGGCGCCGCGGTCGGCCGCTACGACAAGATCCACCTGTTCGGCTTCAACAAGGGCGCCGAATCCTACGACGAGGCGCGCACCATCGTGCCGGGCGAAGCGGTCGGCAGCTTCGAGGCGCCGTTCGGCCGCGTCGGCCTCTCGGTCTGCTACGACCTGCGCTTCCCCGAGCTCTACCGTGCGATGGGCGAATGCGCGCTGATCGTGGTGCCCGCCGCCTTTACCCACACCACCGGCAGCGCCCATTGGGAAGTGCTGCTGCGCGCCCGCGCCATCGAGAACCAGTGCTATGTGCTGGCCTCGGCCCAGGGCGGCACCCACGCCAACGGCCGCCGCACCTTCGGCCACAGCATGCTGGTCGATCCCTGGGGCGAAGTGAAGGACGTGCTGCGCGAAGGCGAGGGCGTGGTCTCGGGCGAGCTCGATCCCGCCTTCCTGGCCTCGGTGCGCGAAAGCCTGCCTGCGCTGCGGCACCGGAAGATGTAAACCGGACGGATATGGCACAATGCCCGAATCCACACGAGACACACACGCAAAATGATCCCATTCGAACCGAACCTCTCCTCCCTGGCTGTCGCGCGCGATGTGCTGCTGACGCCATTCGGCCTGGACGAAGGCAAGTTGCTGCGCACGCTGGGCACGATGTTCACCCACAAGGTCGACTATGCCGACCTGTATTTCCAGTTCACCAAGAGCGAGGGCTGGAGCCTGGAAGAGGGCATCGTCAAGACCGGCAGCTTCTCGATCGACCAGGGCGTGGGCGTGCGCGCCGTCTCGGGTGAGAAGACGGCGTTCGCCTATTCCGACGAGATTTCCGAATCCGCGCTGCTGGATGCGGCGGCGGCCACGCGCACCATCGCGCGCGCCGGCGCCGGCCGCATCAAGGTGGCCAGCGCCACGCTGCCGACCGGCGGGCGCTCGCTCTACCTGCCGCGCGACCCGCTGGCATCGCTCGATGCGACCGCCAAGGTGCGCCTGCTGGAACGCGTCGAGAAGATGGCGCGCGCCAAGGATCCGCGCGTGGTGCAGGTCATGGCGGGCCTGGCCGGCGAATACGACGTGGTGCTGGTGGTGCGCAGCGACGGCGTGCTGGCCGCCGACATCCGTCCGCTGGTGCGCGTGTCGGTCACCGTCATCGCCGAGCAGAACGGCCGCCGCGAAACCGGTTCCTCGGGCGGCGGCGGACGTTTCGATTATGGTTATTTCGACGACGAGGTGCTCGACCGCTACGCCACCGAGGCGGTGAAATCGGCCCTGGTCAACCTCGAGGCGCGCCCGGCCCCGGCCGGCCCGATGACCATCGTGCTCGGACCGGGCTGGCCCGGCGTGCTGCTGCACGAAGCGGTCGGCCACGGCCTGGAAGGCGACTTCAACCGCAAGGGTTCGTCGTCGTATGCCGGCATGATCGGCCAGCGCGTCGCCGCCAAGGGCGTCACCGTGGTCGACGACGGCACCCTGCAGGACCGCCGCGGTTCGCTCAACATGGACGACGAAGGCAACCCGACCCAGTGCACGACGCTGATCGAGGACGGCATCCTGAAGGGCTATATCCAGGACACGATGAACGCGCGCCTCATGAAGATGCCGATCACCGGCAACGCCCGCCGCGAATCCTTCGCCCACCTGCCGATGCCGCGCATGACGAATACCTACATGCTCGCCGGCGACAAGGACCCGGCTGAAATCCTGGCCTCGGTCAAGAACGGCCTGTATGCGGTCAATTTCGGCGGCGGCCAGGTCGACATCACGAACGGCAAGTTCGTGTTCTCGGCCAGCGAAGCCTACATGATCGAAGACGGCAAGATCACCTATCCGGTGAAGGGTGCGACCCTGATCGGCAACGGCCCGGAAGTGATGAACCGCATCTCGATGATCGGCAACGACATGGCGCTCGATTCGGGCGTCGGCGTGTGCGGCAAGGAAGGCCAGAGCGTGCCGGTCGGCGTCGGCCAGCCGACCCTGCGCATCGATGGGGTGACCGTGGGCGGTACGGCCTGAGCCGCTGCACCCGGAATCAACAATGCCCGGCGCTGCCGGGCATTTTTTTTGCGATTCAGGGATCAGGCCGCCAACAGGGGCCGCGCCGCCTGGCCGAGCGCCCGTGCGCCCCGCTGCGGCGCATCCTGCTCCGCCAGCCTGAACGCACCCACCGCCTGCGTCAGGCCCGCGGCCTGGTCCTGCATCGCCGCCGATGCCGCCGCCGCTTCTTCCACCAGCGCCGCGTTTTGCTGCGTCACCTGGTCCATCTGCACGATCGCCATGTTGATCTGCTCGATGCCGGTGCTCTGCTCGGCGCTGGCCGCGCTGATCTCGCCCATGATGTCGGTGACGCTGCGCACGCTCTGGATGATCGCATCCATCGTCACGCCGGCCTGGCCCACCAGGCGCGCACCGGTGTCGACCTGGTGCACCGAATTGTCGATCAGGGCCTTGATTTCCTTGGCTGCCGCCGCCGACCGCTGGGCCAGTGTGCGCACCTCGCTCGCGACGACGGCGAAACCGCGGCCCTGTTCGCCCGCGCGCGCGGCTTCGACCGCCGCGTTCAGGGCCAGGATGTTGGTCTGGAAGGCGATGCTGTCGATGACGCTCGTGATCTCGACAATGTTCTTCGAGGACGCATTGATCGAGGCCATGGTGTCGACCACCTGGGCCACCACCGCGCCGCCCTGGGCGGCCACGTCCGATGCCGAGACCGCCAGCTGGTTGGCCTGACGCGCATTGTCGGCGTTCTGGCGCACGGTCGAGGTCAGTTCTTCGAGCGAGGACGCGGTCTCTTCGAGGGCGCCGGCCTGCTGCTCGGTACGCGACGACAGCTCCTGGTTGCCCGCTGCGATTTCGCCCGACGCGGTGGCGATCAGGTCGGTGCTGGCGCGCACTTCGCGCACGACCTCGGCCAGCTGGCCGCGCATGGCGCTCATCGCGAACAGCAGGCTCGACTGGTCGCCTGCGCGCACGGCGACCCGCACGCCCAAATTGCCCGCGGCGATTTCGGCGGCGATGGCGGCCGCGTAGGTAGGCTCGCCGCCAAGCTGGCCGATCAGGCGGCGCGTGATGGCGAAGCCGATCGCGCCGGCGGCCAGCAGCGCCACCGTACCCAGCACCAGCATCGTGGTGCGCGCCGTGTCGTAGGTGTGGGCGGCCTCGTCGGCGGTGCGGGCGATGCGGCGTTGTTCGTGCTTGAGCAGCTCGTCGATGCTGGTCTTGTAGGCCTGCAGCACCGGGCGCAGCGCGTTGGCCAGGTAGGCCTTGGCGGCGGCTTCGTCGCCGGACTCGATCAGGGCCAGCAGCTGGTTCTGGCCATCGAGATACTTGCCGCGATTGAGCTTGACCGTGACCATCAAGGCCTTGCCCGCGTCGCTGACGACGATGGCGTCGAGCTTGTCGAGCGTGGCCTTGACCTTGTCGCGCGCTTCCTCGATGGAGGCGCGCTGGGACGTGCGGTCGGCCGCGTCTGCAATGAGCATCATGTTGCGCAGGGCGATGGCGATGCGGTCGACCTGGGTCAGCAGCTCGTAGCTGAGCTGGACCTTCGGCAGGTTGTCGCGGACGATGTTGCTGGTGCCTTCATTGAGCGTACCGAGGCGGTTGATGCCCAGGACGATCGTCAGCACCAGCATCATGCAGACGAAGCCGAAACCCAGGGTCAGCCGGGTGGCCACTTTCAAATTTTTCATTACGAACTTTCGATGGATGAGCTTGCTGCACGCTGGCGTCGGACGCACGGTTCCAGCCACGGCCGGGAGGCCGGGGAGCAGTGTTTGCGTTAGGGAGTTTGTGCGTGAATGATACTGAACAAACTGCCGAAATTGCCGAATGGCAACGAAAAATCCGTGAATTTGTAGTAAATCTACGTCATTTGGTGAATTCAATTTACACACAATGTAACAAGGTTCGGCCCGCCACTTAAAGGGCGAGCAAATGACGCACTGCCACTACGTGACGGACAAATGCCTTGCCAAATTTCGCAGCAACGGGTTATAGTCATTTCGACCTTTTTCGGATTGCCCCATGCGCCACGCTGCCCTGTTTACCTTCTATTTTTGGTTTAGCCATTCCAGCCCAAAGGCGGTGGAGTAGCGGCAGGTTCACGCATCAGCGAACACAGACCGAACGACACGAAACCGCCAGCGATGGCGGTTTTTTCATTTGCAGCCCACATAACGGAGTACCGCATGCCTCGCACCGACGATCTACGCATCCGCGAAATGAAGGAACTGACGCCGCCCTCGCACCTGATCCGTGAATTTCCGGTGACGCCGAAGGCCGAGGAAACCGCGTCCGCCGCCCGGGTCGCGCTGCACCGCATCCTGCACGGCCAGGACGACCGCCTGATGGTGGTGATCGGGCCTTGCTCGATCCACGATCCGCAGGCCGCGCTCGACTACGCCCGGCGTCTGGTCGAACAGCGGCGCCGCTTTGCCGGCGAGCTCGAGATCGTGATGCGGGTCTATTTCGAGAAGCCGCGCACCACCGTCGGCTGGAAGGGCATGATCAACGACCCCTACATGGACAACAGCTTCCGCATCAACGACGGCCTGCGCATGGCGCGCGAGCTGCTACGCGACGTCAACGAAATGGGTCTGCCGGCCGGCACCGAATTCCTCGACGTGATCAGCCCGCAATACATCGCCGACCTGATCAGCTGGGGCGCGATCGGCGCCCGCACCACCGAGTCGCAAGTGCACCGCGAGCTCGCTTCTGGTCTGTCCTGCCCGGTCGGCTTCAAGAACGGCACCGACGGCAACATCAAGATCGCGGTGGAAGCGATCAAGGCGGCCTCGCAGCCGCACCATTTCCTGTCGGTGACGAAGGGCGGGCACTCGGCCATCGTCTCGACCGCCGGCAACGAGGACTGCCACATCATCCTGCGCGGCGGCAAGGCCCCGAACTACGATGCCGCCAGCGTCGACGACGCCTGCAAGCAGATCGCGGCGCTGGGTCTCGCTTCGCGCCTGATGATCGACGCCTCGCATGCGAACAGTTCGAAAAAGCCGGAAAACCAGGTGCCGGTCTGCGCCGACATCGGACGCCAGATCGCCGGCGGCGACGAGCGCATCGTCGGCGTGATGATCGAATCGCATTTGCTGGCCGGGCGCCAGGACCTGGTGCCGGGCGCCGAGCTGACCTATGGGCAGTCGGTGACCGATGGCTGCATCGACTGGGACACCAGCATCGGCGTGCTGGAAGGGCTGGCGGCGGCGGTGCGCCAGCGGCGCTTGCGCGAGGACGCGTAAGGGGTGTGCCAACGCCCCGGTTATCGGGCCACTACATAAGCTCATGGCCCGAGGACGCTGATTTGCGTTATCGTTAGCGTTTTTCTTACGGCCGAGCGCGTCAATACACGCCGGCCACCCGGGAAGGTCCATGCTGGCTTACATATTCCGGCGGCTGTGGCAGATGCTGCCGACGATGGCGGGCGTCATCGTGCTCGTCTTCGTGCTGTTCAACTGGGTCGGCGGCGATCCGTCGTATCTGCTCGCGGGCAAGATGGCGGACGAGGCGGCGATCGCCAACATCCGCGCCCAGCTCGGCATCGACCAGCCGTATTACGTGCAGCTCTGGATCTTCGTCAAGCAGATCCTCAGCTTCGATTTCGGCAACGCCTGGAGCACGGGCGAGCCGGTGGCGCAGATCATCGCCAGCCGCCTCGGCCCCTCGCTGACGGTGCTGGTGCCATTGACCATCCTCGAAACCTTCTTCGGCATCGCGCTGGCGCTGGCGATCGCTTTTGTGCGCGGCTCGCTGACGGACCGCGCGGTGATGGTGGCGTGCACGGTCGGCATGTCGATCTCGATCCTGGTCTACATCATCGTGTTCCAGTATTTCTTCGCCTATAAACTGGGGCTGTTCCCGGTGCAGGGCTGGGGCAATAGCCTCGGCGAGAACCTGCTGCGCTATGCGCTGCTGCCGATCATCATCGGGCTGGCGGTCTCGATTGCGCCGACCCTGCGCCTGTACCGCAGCTTCGTGCTCGACGAAGTGCACCAGGACTACGTGCGCACCGCGCGCGCCAAGGGGTTATCGGAACGCCGTATCGTCTGGGTGCACGTGCTGCGCAATGCCGCGATCCCGATCATCACCCATGTGATGGCGAATTTGCCGGCGCTGCTGATCGGCGCCTTCCTGCTCGAGCGCTTCTTCGGCATTCCCGGCATCGGGCGCGAAGTGATCCTCGCCGTCGAGCGCAGCGATTTTCCCGTGATTAAAGCGATCACCGTGTATGTGGCGGCCGCGACGATGGTATTCAACCTGCTGGCCGACTTGCTGTATGGCGCCGTCGATCCGCGCGTGCAGCTGAAATGATGATGAACGACACAATCTCACCTGGTCTCTGGACGCTGGCCTGGCGCCGCCTGCGCGCCGACCGCATCGCCATGGCGGCATTGGCCGTCGTCGGCGCATTCCTCTTGTTGCTGGTGCTCTCGTCCAGCGGCCTGGTCGCACACGACTGGGAAGACGAGGTGGCGGTCAATTACGCGCCGCCCGGGTTCATCGGCGCCGACGCCGCCGCCATCGCACTGGCCCGCCCGCAAGCGCCGACCCCGCCGAACCCCTTCGATCCGCTGGCGCAGGAGCTCGCGCAACTCAAGGCGCAAGTGCAGGCCAGCCACCCGCCGCGCGCGAAAGCCCTGACCCTGCCTTTCGGCGCCGACAAGTGGGGCCACGACGTACTCAAGAAAACGGTCAAGGGCGGCGAGACCTCGATCGTGGTCGGCCTCGTCGCCGCCTTTGTCGCGGTCGGGCTTGGCACCCTGTTCGGCGCGGTGTCCGGGTTTTATGGCGGCGTGGTGGACGACGTGTTCAACTGGTTCTACAGCATTTTTACTTCGATCCCCTCGATCCTGATGATCCTCACGGTGGCCGCCGTCCTCCAGCAAAAGGGCGTGACGACGATCGTCCTGATCCTGGGGCTGACCGGCTGGACCGGCCCCTATCGCCTGATCCGCGCCGAATACATCAAGCACAAGGCGCGCGAATACGTGATGGCGGCCGACGCCATCGGCGCTTCCAACTGGAGAAAAATGTTCTCGCATATTTTTCCGAACGTCTCGCACGTGGCGCTGGTACAGCTCTCGATCCTGGTGGTCGGCTTCATCAAGGCCGAAGTCATTCTTTCCTTCCTCGGCTTCGGGGTGCCGGTCGGCACCGTGTCCTGGGGCAGCATGCTCAACGAAGCGCAGAATGAACTGATTCTCGGCAAGTGGTGGCAGTTGGCGGCCGCGGCCGGGGCGATGGCGCTGCTGGTGACGGCATTTTCCCTGTTCACCGATGCGCTGCGCGATGCGCTCGATCCGAAACTGAAATGAGGCAGGCATGACACCTGAATCCGGCATGCTCCTGCAAGTGTGCGACCTGCGCATCGCCTTCCGCGTCGATAAGAAGAACACGGTCGAGGCCATCAAGGGCATTTCCTTCGACGTGCCGCACAATGCCACCGTGGCGCTGGTGGGCGAATCGGGCAGCGGCAAGTCGGTCAGCTCGCTGGCCGTGATGGGCTTGCTGCCACGGGAAACCACCATCGTCGATCCGCAATCGAGCGTGCTCTTCAACGGGCGCGAGTTGCTGCGCTTACCCGTGTCCGAGCGCCGCAAGCTGTGCGGCAAGGACATCGCGATGATCTTCCAGGAGCCGATGTCGTCGCTCAATCCGGTCTTCACGGTGGGCTTCCAGATCGGCGAAGTGCTTCGCCAGCACATGGGCATGAACGCGCGCCAGGCGCGCGCCCGTACCCTCGCATTGCTGGACGAGGTCGGCATCCCGGATCCGGCCAGCAAGATCGACGCCTACCCGAGCCAGATGTCGGGCGGGCAGCAGCAGCGCGTCATGATCGCGATGGCAATCGCCTGCGAGCCGAAGTTGCTGATCGCCGACGAGCCGACCACCGCGCTCGACGTGACCATCCAGAAGCAGATCATGGAACTGATCGCGGCCCTGCAAAAGAAGCACCGCATGGCGGTGCTGTTCATCACCCATGACCTCGGGCTGGTGGGAGAGATTGCCGACCGCGTGATCGTGATGCGCCATGGCGAGGTGCGCGAGGAGGGCGCCGCCGCCCAGGTGTTCGGCGCCCCGGCCGATGCCTATACCCGCGCGCTACTGCATTGCCGGCCGACGCTCGACAGCCGTCCGGTGCGGCTGCCGGTGATCGACGATTTTTTGAGCGGGAACGCCGATCCGCTGGCGCTGCTGCCCCAGCGCGCGCGCGGCTATGCGCCGGACGACGAGAACCTGCTGGTCGTGAACAATCTCGCCAAGAGTTTCAGCCTGCGCCAGGGCCTGTTCGGCAAGCGCGCCTTCCACGCGGTCAAGGACGTGTCGTTCACGCTGCCGCGCGGGAAAACCCTGGGCGTGGTCGGCGAATCCGGATCCGGCAAGACCACCGTCGGCCTGACCCTGCTGCGCCTGCACCGCGCCACCGGCGGCAGCGCCCACTTCGACGGGCGCGACCTGTTCGCGCTGTCGGACAAGGAATATGCGGCCTATAAGCGGCGCATCCAGATCATCTTCCAGAATCCATACGCCTCGTTGAATCCCCGCTTTACGGTGGGCCAGATTCTGCTGGAACCGATGCGCATCCACGGCATCGGCCGCGACGACCGCGAACGCACCAATACGGTGCATGCGCTGCTGGAGCGGGTTGGATTGCCGGCCCAGGCCTTCCACCGCTACCCGCACGAGTTTTCCGGCGGCCAGCGCCAGCGCATCGCGATTGCCCGCTGCCTGACGATGAAGCCGGAAATCCTTGTCTGCGACGAATCCGTCTCCGCGCTCGACGTCTCGGTGCAGGCCCAGGTGCTGAATCTGCTGCAAGACCTGCAGGACGAGTACAAGCTGAGCTATATCTTCATCTCCCACGATTTATCGGTGGTGCGCTACATCGCCGACCGGGTGATGGTGATGCACCAGGGCAGCGTGGTCGAAATGGCCGATTCGGACGAGCTGTACCGCAATCCCCAGCATCCTTATACACAATCCCTGCTGGCCGCCATTCCGCGCCTCGCCTGAGGCGTTGTAAAAAGCCGCCACCTGCCAGCCTGCCAAGGCGATTTGGGCTACCATGACCGGATGTCCCAGCTCTCGCTCCTGATCCAGCATTACGGTGTCTTCCTCGTGTTCGGCACCGTGTTGCTGGAGCAGTTCGGCCTGCCGATTCCCGCCTTTCCCGTGCTGGTGCTGGCCGGCGCCATGGCCTTCGAGGGCGGGGCCAGCTGGCAGTTTTCCTTGCTGGCGGTGTTGCTTGCCTGCCTGATCTGCGACTATTTCTGGTTCAGCGCCGGGCGTTATTACGGCAAGCGCGTGCTGCGCCTGCTGTGCCGTATTTCCCTGTCGCCCGATTCGTGCGTCAACCAGACCGAAGACCGCTTCCGCCGCTACGGCCCGAAGTCGCTGCTGGTCTCCAAATTCGTCCCCGGCTTTAACACCATCGCCGCGCCGATGTCGGGTGCGCTCGGCACGCCCGCACGGGCATTCCTCGGCTACTCCGCCACCGGCGCGCTGCTCTGGGGCGGCACCGGGATCGCGCTCGGCGCCATCTTCCACGACAGCGTCGACCGCGTGCTGCTGGCGCTGGAAACCATGGACAGCGCCGCGCTGATGGTGCTGGGTGGGCTGCTGGCGCTGTTCATCGCCTATAAATATGTCGAACGGCGCCGCCACCGCGCCACCCTGGCGATTCCCCGCATCGTGGTCGAGGAACTGAAAAGCCTGATGGCGCAGGGGCAGGATCCGCTCATCATCGACGCGCGCAGCGCCACCGCCCAGGAGCTGGAGTCGGCGATTCCGGGCGCGCTGTTGTATAGCGACTGCGAACCCGGCCAGCTGATGGCGACCCTCGACAAGGACCGCCATATCGTCGTGTATTGTTCCTGCCCGAACGACGTCACGGCGGCGCAGGTGGCAAAACAGTTCCTGGCCAACGGTTTCCACCGCACCCGGCCGCTGCAGGGCGGACTCGACGCCTGGCATGCGCACCAAGCCCAGGACGAAGGCTTGCTGCGGCACGGGTGAAGGCGCACGGCGTAGTCGTACTACCTTGGATGGGAGGCAGGCGTATCGGGTAGGGATGCGGCATTCTTGTACCTAAACTACAAAATTTGCTTGTAAGTCCGCAAAGAAATCCAGTAAGCTTGGGCATCCCCAGCCTTCTGTCCCGCAATGACCGCTTCTCTGCCTGTACACCTCCCGACCGACCGCTTCGCTAGTCCACGCCTGCTGGCCGACGTCGGCGGCACCAATGCGCGCTTCGCCCTCGAGCTGGCGCCGGGACAATTCGAAGCGGTCAAGGTGCTCGCTTGTGGCGATCACGCGACGTTCGCCGACGCCATGCGCGCTTACCTGGCCATGCCGGCGGTCGTCGCCTGCGGGCCGGTCTCGCATGCGGCCGTCGCCATCGCCAATCCGGTCGACGGCGACCAGATCCGCATGACGAATCACCACTGGCAATTCTCGATCGACGCGGTGCGCCGTGAAGTGGGGCTCGAGACGCTGCTGGTGGTCAACGATTTCTACGCACTGGCGCGCTCGCTGCCGCACCTGCCTGAAGCCGACAAGGTGCAGGTCGGCGGCGGCAGCGCCCGCGCCGGTGCGCCGCTCGGCCTGCTCGGCGCCGGGACCGGACTGGGCGTGTCGGGCCTGATCCCGTCGGGCGCCAACTGGATCGCACTCAACAGCGAAGGCGGTCACGTCGGCTTTTCCCCAAGCAACGAACTCGAAGTCCAGATCCTGCAATTTGCCTGGCGCGAATTCGAACACGTGTCGGCCGAACGCTTCCTGTCGGGCGCCGGCGTCGAACTGATCTACCGCGCGCTGGCCCATATCCAGGGCAAGCCGGTGGAAAACCTGACTGCGCCGGAAATTTCGCGCCGTGCGCTGGCAGGCGAGTGCGCCCTGTCCGAGCAGGTGGTCGAGGTCTTCTGCGGCATGCTCGGCTGCGTTGCCGGCAACCTCGCGGTGACCCTCGGCGCCCAGGGCGGCGTGTACATCGGTGGCGGCATCGTGCCGCGCCTGGGCGCGCGCTTCGCCGCATCGTGCTTCCGCAGCCGCTTCGAAAAGAAGGGCCGCTTCGCTGCCTACCTGGCCCAGGTGCCGACCTACGTGATCACGGCCGAATATCCCGCCTTCCTTGGCGTGTCCGCCGTTTTGGCGGAAAAACTGTCCGCTTGAAGCCATAACAGGCTGCGCACCCCTTGCGCAAGTAGTCGTTCCTGTGTTTTATCGGTTACAATGGCCCGCAGTTGAAAGAAACGATGTCGATTGTTGCGTGTTGCATCTACCGAGCCTCGCCTCGAAGCAGCATGCCGAATCCGCGTTTCCGTGAATAATCACTGTAGGCCGCCCGCCTGACACGCTGGCAGCCCTTGTGGCCGGGTCCTGTCCCGCCACCGGTATTCTGCCCGCCGCGTCCAAGCGCGGGCCCTGATTCCTGTTTAAAAAGTATCACTGCGCGAGCAGAACCACGAACCGCGTTGGCAAAGGCCTGCGCTGCGCCCTATCCGGCCAGCGACTGCCGGCCGAACGCGTATTTGTTTGATAGGCATTAGCCTGACGATATCGAGAATGAAGACTGATGAGGCCAAGCGGGTGCTCGAGACCGCCTTGCTGTGCGCGCGCGAGCCGATGTCGCTGCACGGCATGAAGAAGCTGTTTGCCGATGTCGACGCCAACGGGCGCGTGCTCGGCATCGGCGTCGGCGCGGACACCATCAAGCTGCTGCTCGAAGAGCTGCGCCACGACTGGCAAGACCGCGGCATCGAGATCGTCAGCCTGGCCTCGGGCTGGCGCTTCCAGAGCCGTCCCGAGATGAAGCCCTATCTCGACCGCATCACCCCGGAAAAGCCGCCGAAGTATTCGCGGGCCACGCTCGAGACGCTGGCGATCATCGCCTACCGCCAGCCGGTCACGCGCGGCGACATCGAAGAAATTCGCGGCGTCGCGGTGAACTCGCAGACGATCAAGATGCTGGAAGACCGCGGCTGGATCGACGTCGTCGGCCATCGCGAAGTGGTCGGCCGGCCGGCCTTGCTGGGAACGACGAAGCAATTCCTCGACGACCTGGGCCTGGCCTCGCTGGGGCAATTGCCTCCGCTCGATAGTATTGCCGACGCCCAGGACGGGCGCAGCCTCGAAGCGCTGGAAGCGGCGCTGCAAGAAAATTTTGACAAGGCGCAGCCGCCAGCGGCCGCCGACGACGAACAAGTTACTTCACCCGTTGAAGTCCCGATACACGACCCGCAACCGGCCTTCGGCGTGGACAGGGTCAACAACAACGAAACGAACGATGAATCCTACTGACACCGATACCACGCCTG
>Ga0213834_100309_pt1 | contig 30276 bp, 26 predicted proteins | sample SWPTP12_FD_160580 | JGI IMG/M metagenome (GOLD analysis project Ga0213834, IMG submission 160580) | Coastal seawater microbial communities from Marineland, Florida, United States - SWP TP1 #2 | ecosystem: Environmental > Aquatic > Marine > Coastal | place: USA: Florida | collected 2016-08-06 | reverse complement strand
TTCCGCGTCGCTGTCACCTGCCATAGTCCGCTTCCCTGTTCGCCATTACACCAATCCAGGACAGGATTATCGCTGGTATTGCTGTATGGCTATATGGGGAACAGGGAGGGAAAGCGCGGTCAGTTCGGCGCGTGGAGGATCATGCCAGGAAGCTGGCGCCTTCGAATACCTCGGCCAACGCAAACTGAGCGCCTCGGGCATCTTTGGCCGAGACCGACGGTGTACCGGTGACCGGCCAGTCGATTGCCAGTTGCGGATCGTTCCAGGCGATGCAGCGCTCATGCTCGGGCGCATAGTAGTCGGTTGTCTTGTAGAGGAATTCGGCCGCCCCGGAGAGCACGACGAAGCCGTGGGCGAAACCTTCCGGCACCCAGAGCTGCTTCTTGTTCTCGGCGCTGAGGATCTCGCCGACCCACTGCCCGAAGGTAGGGGAATTGCGGCGGATGTCGACGGCGACGTCGAACACGCTGCCGGAGACGACGCGCACCAGTTTGCCCTGCGCCTGCTTGAGCTGGTAGTGCAGGCCGCGCAGCACCCCGGCCGACGACTTGGAGTGGTTATCCTGGACGAATTCGACCCGGCGGCCGATCGCTTCCTCGAAGCGGCGGCCATTGAAACTCTCGTAGAAAAAGCCGCGCTCGTCGCCGAATACGCGGGGTTCAAACAGGACGACGTCCGGAATGGCTAATCGGATTGCGTTCATCAGAAAACAGTCTCTTCAAGGATATGGAACAAATACTGACCGTAGCCATTTTTCTTCATCGGTGTGGCCAGCGTTTCGAGCTCGCTCCGGCTGATCCAGCCCTTGCGGAACGCGATCTCTTCCGGGCAGGCCACCTTCAGGCCCTGGCGGCGCTCGATCGTTGCAATGAACTGGCTGGCGTCGAGCAGCGACTCATGGGTACCCGTGTCGAGCCAGGCATAGCCGCGGCCCATAATTTCCACGTTAAGCTTGCCCCTATCCATGTACATCCGGTTCAGGTCGGTAATTTCGAGTTCGCCGCGTGGCGACGGCTTTAGCGTGCGCGCATACTCAGCCGCGTTCCCATCATAGAAGTACAGGCCGGTCACCGCGTAGCTCGAACGCGGCGCGAGAGGCTTTTCTTCCAGGCTCACCGCCTTGCCGCCGACATCGAATTCGACGACGCCGTAACGCTCCGGATCGTGCACGTGGTAGGCGAATACGCTGGCGCAGTCGGCACGCGCATCGGCGCGGCCAAGCAGGTCGTTGAAGTCATGGCCATAGAATAGGTTATCGCCCAGCACCAGCGCGCACGGACTACCGGCGAGGAAACGCTCGCCAATGATGAAGGCCTGCGCCAGGCCATCCGGCGATTCCTGCACGGCATATGATAGCTTTAGGCCCCAGCGTGCGCCGTTGCCCAGCAACTGCTCGAAGCGCGGTGTGTCCTGCGGGGTCGAGATAATCAGGATCTCGCGGATCCCGGCCAGCATCAGCGTGCTGAGCGGGTAATAGATCATCGGCTTGTCGAACACCGGAAGCAGCTGTTTGGACATGGCCAGGGTGGCCGGGTACAGCCGGGTGCCGGAGCCGCCGGCGAGGATGATGCCTTTGCGATTCATAGAGGTCCCTGTCCTGCCAGTTCGGCAATGAGTCGGTTAACGTGGTGGCGCCAGTCCGGCATTCTCAGGCCGAACGTGGTCTCGAACAGCTGCATGTCCATGCGCGAATTGCGTGGGCGCGCGGCCGGGGTCGGGTAGGCCTCGGTGGGGATCGGCAGCACCGCCTGCGGCGTCGCCCGCAGCTGTGCGCCCTGCGCGAGCGCCTCAGCCAGCACATGCTGCGCATAGCCATGCCAGGTCGTGGCGCCGGCGGCCGCCAGGTGATAAGTGCCGGACATCGCGTCCGCCGCCGGGCCCGCATTGCGCAGGCGGTGCAGCGCCAGCGCGGTGGCGTCGGCGATCAGTTCGGCGCCGGTGGGCGCACCATGCTGGTCGGCGATGACGTTCAGGCTGTCGCGTTCCTTCGCCAGGCGCAGCATGGTTTTGGCGAAGTTGCCGCCGCGGGGTGCGAAGACCCAGCTGGTGCGCAAGATGAGGTGGCGCGCGCCGGCGGCGCGGATACGCTCTTCGCCTTCGCACTTGGTGCGGCCGTACACTGACAATGGATTAGTCGCGTCACCTTCCACATAAGCGCCCTCTTTCGTACCGTCGAACACATAGTCGGTCGAGTAATGCACGAGCCAGGCGCCCCTGGCCGCAGCTTCCTCGGCCAGCACGCAGGGGGCCAGCGCGTTGACGCTGTGGGCCGTGGCAGCGTCGCTCTCGGCCTTGTCGACCGCCGTATATGCGGCGGCGTTGACGATCATGTCCGGCTTGACGCCGGCGATCGTCGCGCGCAGTGTCTCGGGACGTGCAAAGTCGGCATCGGCACGACCGAGCGAACACAGCTCGCCGAGCGGTGCGAGCGCGCGTTGCAGCTCCCAGCCAACCTGGCCGTCTTTTCCAAGCAGGAGAATCTTCATGCCTGGTACTGCTTATCCGTCCACTCGCGATAGGCGCCGCTGGTGACATTCTCTACCCACGCGCCGTTCGCCAGATACCACTGCACGGTCTTGCGGATGCCGGTCTCGAAGGTTTCGAGTGGACGCCATTCCAGTTCGCGCTCGAGCTTGCCCGCGTCGATCGCATAGCGGCGGTCGTGGCCCGGACGGTCCTTTACGAAGGTCATCTGCGTGTCATACGACTGGCCGTCGGTGCGCGGCATCAGTTCGTCTAGCAGCGTGCACAGCGTACGCACGACATCGAGGTTCGCCTTCTCGTTCCAGCCGCCGACGTTGTAGGTCTCGCCCAACTGCCCTGCTTCGAGCACGCGGCGAATCGCGCTGCAGTGATCGAGCACGTAGAGCCAGTCACGGATCTGCTGGCCGTCGCCGTAGATCGGCAGTGCCTTGCCGGCCAATGCATTGTGAATCACCAGCGGAATGAGTTTTTCCGGGAAGTGGTAGGGTCCATAGTTGTTCGAGCAATTTGTCGTGAGTACCGGCAAACCGTAGGTGTGGTGCCAGGCGCGCACCAGGTGGTCGGACGCGGCCTTGCTGGCCGAGTACGGGCTGTTTGGTTCGAAGGGATGGGACTCGGTGAACGCCGGCGCGCTGCTGTCGAGCGAGCCATAGACTTCGTCGGTCGACACGTGCAGGAAGCGAAACGCCTTGCGCTCGTCGCCTTCCAGCGCGCTCCAGTACCCGCGCACCGCTTCGAGCAGGTTGAAGGTGCCGACGACATTGGTCTGGATGAAGGCGCCGGGGCCATCGATCGAACGGTCGACGTGGCTCTCGGCGGCGAAGTTCACGACCGCGCGCGGACGGTGCTCGGCCAGCAGGCCCGCCACCAGGGCGCTGTCGCCGATGTCGCCGTGGACGAACTGGTGGCGTGCGTCGCCCGCCAGGCTATCCAGGTTGCGCAGGTTGCCCGCATAGGTCAGCTTGTCCAGGTTGATCACTGTCTCGTCGCCGTGCGCGAGCCAGTCGAGGACGAAGTTGGCCCCGATGAAGCCGGCACCGCCGGTTACTAGAATGGTCATGCTTGTGATTCTCCGTCTGTCGTACTTGAATTGATGACTGCCGCTACATCACGCGCGGGAGTTGTTGCATAGGCTGGGATTTCGTAACTCAGTGCGGTGTTCGTCAAATCGCTCCAGCGAAATAGAGCAATTATCGCTAGCCGGAAATTTTACATGCAAATCCAAAAAACCCACAGGGTTAAAGCTTGCGTGTATCTATCATTTTTTTGCGCCGCACACCTCCATGTTTGTTGACACTCCGCAAATTCTCTAAGAATGTAACGACCGCAGCAGTAGCCGTGCTAGACTCTAATTGAACATAGAATCGACTTTTTGGCGACCTGAGAGGTAACTATGAAAATAAGAATGCCAAAACGCCCGCTGCAGAATCCTGCACCGGCCATCGACGCTGTTTCGCACTTCTGCGAGCGCATCGACCGTGCCGTTCCCCGTCTGAGAACACTCTTCCTGATTGCCGGTGTGCTGGCCGCCGCGCTCAAGGCAGGCGCGGTTGCCGACTATCTATTCGGCGCCGGCCTGCTCCTGCACTGGGCGATCTGGTTCCAGCGCTGGTGGACTAGCGGCTGGCGCCGCTAAGCCGGCATCGAGAATATGCAAGTAAAAAAGAGCCGCGTCGGTTTGATCGACGCGGCTCTTTTTCTTGCTACTTGTTGCGCTGCGCCTGCGGCAGGGGATCAGCTGACGGTGCTGACGTCGTCGACTTCGCCGACTTCGAGGAGTTCCGGGCGGCGAGTGCGGACGCTCCAACGCCCCCGCACCACGCGGCCATATGCCGCCACATACAACGCAAGTTGAATTGCCACGAGTGCGATCGCGCTCGACACGCTTCCACCGAGGAACACGCTGCCTGCGATACATAGCGCGACCACCGGGCTGATAAACCATACCACGCCGGCATTACGAGTCCACGACCGGGCTGGATTGCGGCGCACATGCTTGAACACAACGCGACGGAACACGAGCGTATGCAGGTGCAAGGCATCTGGCGCACCAGGACTTACGTTCTGAATGAAGCGACGACGATAAATACTGAAGAGCACTTCGATAATCGGATAAGCGCAGACACCAAGCACTTGCCACGCGTTGATTTCATCGTGACGAACCAGCAGCAGCACCGCCATTTCGGCTACCCAAAAGCCCAGGAAATAGGCACCGCCATCACCCAGGAATAATTTACCGGCTGGATAGTTCAGCAGGAAGAAACCGGCCGCAGCACCCGCGCTCAACGCTGCCAAGGTCATAACGAAGGCATCGTTGTATTGCCAGGCAATGGCGCCAAGGCCTGCCGACATCAAGATAATTGTGCTGCTCGACAAGCCGTTGAAACCATCGATGATATTCACGGCATTGGCCGCACCTGCGACCACGACAGCGGTGACCACGATGGCGACCGGTGCATAGACCAGCAGGCTATCGAGGCCCCAAATATTCAGATCGCCCAAAGTCGCGCCCAGCAAGGCGCTGGCCAGCAGCGAGCTGGCAACCGTAGCGGCTAGCCGCATGCGCACCGACACCTTCTTAGTAAAGTCTTCGATGACGCCGGCAATGAATGCGGGAATGCTGGCGCAAAGGAGCAGCAAGATCTGATTCAGCTGCGTGCCATCCAGCAAACCGGGATACGCATATGCGAAGATGCCGATGCTGCAAAGCAGGCCAGCCATGACGCCAAGGCCGCCAATACGGGGGACCGCAGTCGTGTGCACCTTCTGTACGCCACCCAGGTCATGATCGTGAGACAGCTTTCCATGCCAGCGCTGCGAACCAACGATTGCAGCGTTAAATGCGAAGCTAGAGCTAGCGGTGAGCAAACCAATTTCCAACACTTTTTCAAGAAGCATTCTTTTTTACATCCTTATTTTACGCACTGAATTAGCCAGAATGTGCTCGTGCTGGGGCAGCAAGTCTAGCAAAAACGACGCAGCGCGCCTGAGTTCCCTACCCGCTGCCGCCGCATGGCTGTAAATATAGATTGCGCCTGATCACACGGTGCGAAGAGACAAGTTGAGGCAATGCAAGATTATACTAGAGTAGCAGGCTCAGCCGCTACGATTCGTACCAAGCTGTCCTGTATTTGTCTTTTTTTAGTCATTGCTTTACTGTCAGCCTAAGCGATGCTAACAAGCTACTTTTTTATTAATGCCGCTCGCATGACGTCCATTTCGCGACATGGAACCAAAACAACACTTCATGGTTTTTTTGAGGTTCGGCAACTTTCATTGTTATAATAAAGATGCAGTCTTTGCATCCGAACAGATGTTTGTTAATCGTATAAGGAAAATCACATGAAGAAGTTTCTCGCCTTGAGCGTCGCCCTGAGCCTGGTTTCGGCCCAAGCTTTCGCACAAACCGCGCAAACCCCAGCCGGCTCGGCTCCTGCTGCTCCAGCTGCTGCTGCTCCCGCAACCGGTCCTCTGGCTGGCCTGTCCGCTGCCACCGGCCTGTCGACCGCTGCCCTGGTCGCTATCGGCGTGACCATCGCCGCAACCGCAGCTGTCGTTGCTGACAACAACAACGACGCGACCACCTCGCACTCGACCACCACCCACCACTAATCCCTGCGGGCTTCATGCCCACGGATTGCTGATGGACAAAAAACTGGCCGCGAAAGCGACCAGTTTTTTTATTGCCTGTGCAGGCCTTGATCAGTAAGCCGTGCTCCAGCTGACGCTCACGGATTTAGCTCCCGGCATCACCGCGAACTGCGATTTCGAATCGTCGCGCTGTGCTTGCCACAGCCAACTGCCGATCGCATACCCCACTATGCTGCCCGCGACCACGTCCGACACCCAGTGCTGGCGATCGGCGACTCGTCCCATCGCGCCAACCGCCGCCAGGCCATACAGCCACGGCGCGTCGTATTCCTGGGCAAACGGCGTGACGGCAGCAAATGCCACTGCCGCGTGATTCGAAGGGAACGACGTATCGGAGCGCTTCGCCGTGCAGCCACAGATCCCATCGCCCGCCCCTGGCCGCTCCCGTTGCACGACGCGTTTGGTGACCATCGATACTCCAGCGGAGGCAGCTATCGACTGCAGCGAGATAATCCCGATATTTTGCATGCGCGAATCGCCAAACGCGACAGCGGCGCCGGCCCCGGCCGCCAGCACAACGGGCATCGCCTTGCCGACATTACCCCAGGCGTCGAACGCGCGCGCATCTTGATGCTTGCTGACGAAGCGGTCGAACGGCTTGTCGAGCGCAGCGCCCGCGAGCACGGCGCCGCCGGCCAGGAGCGATCCCTTTGCCCATTGCGGCAAGGTAGGGGAAGTTGCCACCGACTGCTGGACGCGCCAGCGGAATTCCGGCCATGGATTAGGTATCGCACGTACTAGGGGATTGACGCCAGGATGGTTCAGCTCATCCTTGCGTTCGGCAAAGTTCCCCAGGCCATCCAAGGTCGTCAGGTCGCGGCGCGCATCTTCCATCAAGTCATATAGGTCGCCCGGACTGGCAACCATCTGGCCGACATCGCGGGTCCAGGGCGATATTCCGAAACCAGCAGTCGACTGGGTATCCGACAACAGCATGATGTTCAGCGGGACAGAGAGGAATACTCCTTTGTCGTTATAAGGATCGCTCGGCGAACCAGGATTGGTGATGTCCTTGCCGTTGGTCTTTGAGTACCAGCCTCCAATCTCTACACCTGAACGGAAGCGGCGCTTGAACTCCAGGCGAACGCCCTCATCCTTGGCAAGAAACCGCCCTGCCCTCGCTGTTACCGTGATGTCGTAGGGCAGCCGATAGTGCATCGCGCCGAGCGCGGTCACCGTCCGGTAATCGCGCTTGTCGAACAAGCCCTTGAAGCCGCGCTGTTCGAGTGCATCGACCGTCAGGTCTGCTGCCCAGCGCGTATCTTTTGGCAAGTACAGAACCTGGCCGCCGACACCGCGGTACATTTCCTCGTACAAGCCGCCCGATACGCGCGCGTACAGGCGCTCGTCGAGTGTCATGTATTTGTTCAAAAGGGCACGGTTGATCTTGAAGCGGCTACCGCGTTTGTATTCCGCGATATCGGTCCGGACATGGGGTAGCAGGCTGTTCGAAGGCTGCGTGACGTCCGATACGTTTTCCAGAATGTTCAACTTAACGGCGCTGTTGAAATATAAGCCCTGGCCGAGACGCTTGTCATAATTTGACACCGCCGCCAGTTCATAACGGAGTGCTCCGCTCGGGTCGTTGAAGAAGAACGCGGCCCGGGGCGCGATCCTGAAGCGGTTCGCTTCGCGGTCTTCCGAACGGAGCTGAACCATCTCTCCTTCCTGGTTGACGCGTATGCCCAAGCCGGCGTTCTCGTCGCGCACCGCCGCCAGTAATCCTTGCTCATCCTCACCGACCTGGTCCGCCGGCGTCGCATGGCGCACCAGCACGGTTTGCAGGAATGCGTCCCGGTCGACCAGGCCCGTGAAATAGTCGGTCAGGCGCTGCAGGTCGAAGAATTCATAGGTAACAACGGGCTGCTCGAGCCGCGTATACGTGACATGAATGGCGCGGGTCCCCTGGGGGGCGAAAGCCAGTGCCGTGCGGGTGGCGCGGCCTACTGCACGGCCCGTGTTCGAGATGCGGTTATTCGTTACCGTCAGCTTAAGCGTGCTGCCATCGACTTCCAAGCGGATATTTCTGAAATTCTGGCTGGCTAGTGCCTGAACCAGTTCGGCACCGTGGCGGGGGTCTGCCTGCCATGCGCCGATACTAACGCGCACGGGTGCGATCTTCGGCTGGAATGACGCCGGTTCCATTAGCTTTGGAAGAAATTCGCGTTCAGAGAAGGGAATGCTGACATACGCGTTGGCGCTGAAATGATCGCGGTGGCGCGCAACCTGCGCGCCGAGCCATCCCCAGCGGTATTCTAGACCGACTGCCCCGCCCTTGCGGCGCTGGCCAGCGCTGGTATCGCTGGCACGAAAATCTTTTTGATAATCGTTGGCATCATACTCTGCGACCGCGGCCCAGCCAGGCATCGACAACGGAGCCCAACGGACACCGCCGAAGACACCTTCGGGCCGCTTGCTCCCAAATCCAAGGCTGGCCTCGATGTTGCGCGCCCGGCCGAATGTTTTTGTGGCGACGACGTACTGCCCCTTGAACAGCTCCGTTCCCAAAAGATCGGTCGCGCCAACGGCGACCGAGGGCATCCACGTCGACTCCTCCACCAAGCGCAATTTGGCGTCGACCACCTTGTCCTTGTAGCGGCCGTATTCGCTGCCGTACTTCCCGGGTTCGAAGGTGAACCCAGGTGTTCCGGCAACTGAGACGTAACGGCCGGTCACCTGCAAAAAGGGCAGCAATGTAGAGGTAACCCACAAGCTGCCATAGGGACGGTCATAGCTGAAGCCGGTCGATAGCAGGCTGTCTTGTTCAACCACCGCCGACGGCATGTTGATATATCCGGACTGCCCGTTGACTGCAGGTGTAGCACCGAAGGCATTGACGGCAGTGACGACGAGCGCGCCACAACATGAGTATTTAAAAGGAGTTTTTATAAGAGTCAGCACTTGAATACCGGCAGCCGAAATGCGGCTTGAACAGGATGAGGGCCGCGAAAAAGCGGCGGAAATCGGATATTTTAACAGCTGGGCTGCGTCCATCGGGGGCACAGCCATCGTGCCCAGCCTTTGCCTGGCTACTCGAACGCTGTTTCGCGCCAGGTAGTCGCCGACGCAAATGCACATCCGCAACCGGACGGCGCCGGCTGCAGATTAATCATTGGATTGAAAATCCGCGGAGCCGCAAGCAGGACGGCTCCACTGCAATGCCGACTGGACCAGAACCCAACCAGCGAAAACGAGATCGAACCATCCGTCCTTGCTGGTCGCATAGCCGACTACTTCATTGCGTGACGTCGCGCCTCAGGCCTTCTGGCCTTTCTTTGAAGAGAGCATCACGGCGTGCTGCGCGCTACGCGGGGCAGCCAAAACTGACTGCGTGCGCCGCATGTTCTTCATGCTGGAACGATTACGCGTCGTACGATGTGCGTCGAAGAACCAGCCCCATTTATTGAAATAACGGATTGCCGAGCGGACGTGATAACTCAACAGACGATAGTTGCGGTACGATCCTTTTGCGTATTCATGGATAACCGTCGTGCTTGGAACGTAAAGTGCCTTGCCCTTCGTCGCCAGACGCCGCACCAGGTCAACGTCTTCCATGTACATGAAGTAACGCTCATCAAATGCACCGACCTCGAGCAAGACGCTTGATCGCGCGATCAGGAAACAACCAGACAAGGTCGGCACTTCAGAGACTTCGTCTTGCGAGAGCTCATGCATCTCATAGCGGTAATCAAGCTTTTTCCGCAACCGGCTCAGCGGCACGAAGCGTCGTATCAGCAGATCGGTCGGCGTTGGCAGCAACTTGCACAACCGTTGCAGCGAGCCGTCCGGGTAAACGATTTTGGGCATAGCAACCACGAGCTGTGGATCCTTTGCGAACATGGTGCTGATCTGCTCGAGCACATTGCTTTCGAATCGAATGTCCGGATTCAGGATCAAGTGCAGGTCCGAGTCAACGCACGCGTGCTTGATCGCACGATTATGCGCCGCACCGAAACCGATGTTTGCCCCGTTATGTGTGAATACGACGCGCGGGTTCGCGAACAGCCGGCTCTCGAGCGCGACCGGGGAATTGTCGACCACATGCAGTACACCGGATGGCACTGCTTCCAGAAAGTTCGAGATTGCAGCTTCGAACTGATCCTGACGCGAGCAATAAAGGACCAGGGATCCAGTTATCTTCATTTTGTTGACCTTATTTTTTTCAAACAGCGACTGCCTCAGCCTTCAGATAGGCAACGGCGTCGTGGTAGCCATCGACCGCCGTTGCAGGCGGCGAGTAGGAAACAGCCTCTACCATGGGTGCTGCTGCCGTCGCGAGCAAGCGGCGGACAACGTCGGGAATGTCTGCGCCGAATTGCGCGCCGCCCTGGAAAAATTCGACGAAGACCGGCCGCTGCACCAACAGGCAAGGGACATGCGCGAGAAGGGCACTGGCAATTGGGCGCCCAAAACCTTCATGATCCGCAACCGATACAATCATGTCGACTTGCGCCATGAAAGCGGACAACGAGCATTTGTCGCTTTCGACCAGCTCAAGCGCGATATCAGGAAACTGCGCGATCAACTGTTCGTAGTAGTCGGTCCTGTGCCCATACACGAAGAACCGAACCTGCTCCGCCCCGCGGGACAAACGCAACTGGGCGAACAACTCGGCATAATTCTTCTTCGCGGAATCGGTTCCGAACAGGCCCACGGCCAGAGGATTGCCTCGCTGTTTTTTGCGCGGTTCAACCGCGCTCGACGAAGGAAATTTATTTGGCGCGAACAATGCCCGTTTATTCCCCACGCCCAGCTTGCCAACGAAGCCGCGTGCATCCGAGTGGTTGATGTAGCCCGCCCTGCATGTGGACGTCGCTAGCGACAGCCTCAACAGTAATTCCTTGATTTTACCCTTAGCGCCGAAGAATGGATATATGTCGTGCACAACAATCATCTGGCGCGAGACAAATGGCAGCGGATGCGAGGAAGGTGTATAGACGAAGTCCTTGCGCCGTGCTGCGCGCATTACTTCCAGACAGAGTTGAGGGAATGTACAGGGAACGATCTCGATCTTGGGAAAGGCCCGCTTCGTGGCTTCGTACATCGAGGGACGCACCAGCACCCGGCGTACGCTGGCAACGTTTTCAGATAGATAATCGACACCATAGTAAAACAGGCCGTTCGTGTTCTTGAGATGGTAGAAATTTGCGACGATCATGCTGCGAAGTCAACCTTAGCGAAATAAATTACTTTTTTGCCAATGCAGTACGTAATGTCCGCGAACTAGCAAGTTCTGCAACGATGTAAAAAAAGGCCGCTTGGGTGACGATTTTTATAATGAAGACATTGAATCCATGTCGCATGAAATGTTGGAAATTCAATGCAATTATCAAAAATATCACCCAGGTAAACGCGGGGCGCGCTGCGCGGGCTAAAAATGCCAGTACAAGCATTGAGACGACTAACAAAAGCACGCCGTATTCACCGAAATTTCCAAGGAAGAAAGCGACCGGACTAAGCGCCAACCCATGACCGATTTCAGCGATGTAACTATCCTGTAACGAGGCCGCAAAAGTAAGAAGAGGTGCGCTTTGACCACTGTTGTAGTAGTCGAGCGCCCAGCCGGCAGAAGCCTCCACCCCTAAAAATTCCGAAGCAAACGTATAAAGAACCGCAAGAAGGTCAAGTTCGAGCGAGGCGCCTGCCAGACTAATACGGCTCAACCCGATGATGAAGAGCAGCAGCGGTCCCATAATCAAGACAAACGCCCAGATACGATTACGGGTTTTTGCAGGCAGATCTACATAGTCCATCCGGAAAAAAATCATCCCTGCTGCCAGGAACGAAAAGATTTTACCGTTGAAGATCATGTCCACGATAACGCATCCAACTACCATGGCAAGCAGCCGCCTGTGCGAATGAGCGGCCACGCTGACGACCGCTGCACTGAGCAGAAGATAGCTCATGCCAGGCAGGAGAAAATTGTCCATTCCGTCCAGCAACTCGTCCCTGCTCGCCCCCCCCATCCTCAGCATTAAGCCATAGCATCCCAGTAAGATGATATAGATGAAGAAAAAGATATACAGGCCCCGGAATATTCGAGAGGTCGCGATCTCGTCAACCAGTCGGCTATAGCGTAACGACGTTTTGGGAATCAGGAGATGAACCCACAACAGCATAAAAATTCCGGTCAGTGCCGAATACACGTCGCCAGCGCTCTGACTGGGCGAGTAAATATAAAACTTCCCTTCAAAAACGAAGTGGGAAGCGGCTGCGGGAAAGATGAAGTAGGCTACAACAAGAACCGTCAGGAACCTTTTTGTGTTTACCAGACTGAATGATGACTTCATTTCAGACAGTGGTGACAGGTGCAATATTTGCGACAAGCCTGCCGATCGCACGATTGCGTCGCCCTAGATCATCTACATTTCTACTCGTTGCAACAGGGCCGCGACAGGAATCTTCGCTTCGTAACAGGGCACGCAATTCTTCTTGTGTAGAAAATCTGGTTGAGCGGCGTGTCACGCCACGTACGCCCGTAATAGCGCGGGCAAAAACACGCATGCCTCGCTTGTTGGCTTCCCGTATCACAAGCGGCTCGCCCTCAAGTAAGCTGTTGAGCAGCAAGACGTCATTCCCATCAATGAGCGTATCTTGCTGCTGCGGGCTGAGCCAGCCGACGAGCTTCACTTCGATATGGCGTGTCACTGCGGCCATCGATTCAATCTTATTGCGTAACGGACCGTCGCCTACAATCACCAACTGTTTGAAAGGGTTCTCTGCAAAATCCGTCCATTCGATTAATTCATCGATACGTTTTTGATGGTCCACACGCCCGACGAACAGCATCCTGCCTGATTGGGTTGCCGGCGCCGGAATAACTGGACGAACGAGGTTGGGCACTACCACAGTTGCCGTGCCCGTTATTGCGCGGATAACAGTCGCCTGAATCCGGTTGATCGTCACGATTTTCTGATATAGGCCGCAGAAGCGCGCCAGGACGCAGTTGTACAGATGACCAACGCGGCCCCAGGTCGGCACACGGTCATAAAAGAAGGGCAAATACAGGCTCAACGGCATCCACCCACGCAAGGCGATCGATGCCGCGATTCCGGCTTCGACGGCGCCGGCAGAGACCAGCACCATGTCAGGCGTGCCGAGGAGACGACGGAGGCTTGTGCGGGCAGCAAGGCCGTCCTTCACCTGCCTGAGCAGATTGCCGGTGCGCAACAGCTTACCCGGCAGCACGACAGTGTGTGCGCCAGTCTCGGCGAACATCGGACGATGGGCTTCGTGGTTAAGGTAGACGGTGACCGCAGCATGCTGCAGCAGGTCGCGCACCAGCGTTGCCGCCTGAAACTCGTGACCGCCAATGACGTTCGTACAGACCAGAACGGCAACGTTCGCTTTAATTTTTTGGACCATAGACTACTTGCTCAGCAACTTTGACCGTAATTGAGATAATTCGTGGAAAACACCCAGGCGACGGGCCAGGCGCGTCAATCCGCCACCGTTGTAGAAAGCACTGGCGGCATCACGCTTCGCTTGCGCCAGCGGCGACTCGCACGCGAAATCGAAATTCCGCTTTCCTGAGTTATCCAGCGCAACATTGTACTTGTTCGTCAGCAAGCCACTGCTCTGTCCGGAGCCATCTTGACCAATATTCAGGATTTTGGAGACAGTCGGGAGAACAGTCCGTTCACCCCGGAGATACATCTCCGTCCCAATAATCGCGTCAGGAAAATATTTCTTGCCCTCGTAATCGCGCTTGAGACTGTCGCTGACATACAGTCCGCCATGGCGGTTCTGCGCGCTCAATGCGCCGCTTTTCTTGAGTGCTGCGTAGCGGTTCTCCAGCGGCAGGATACGTTCATACCTGGATTTCCAGATGCCATAACCCCAAGAGATACTCCAGGGATAGAACCAGAAGTCGCCTTGCTCATCAGAGCCGCCCCCCGTTGGCGGCGCGTAACCGGATACTGAAAATACCGAGTCGTCATCCTGGAAGTGTTGTAGTCCGCCGTTGAGGAAGTCGAGGTAATTCGTGGACGAGATGTTGTCGTCCTCCATGGCGATGATTTTCCCGTGGTCGGAAATAATGGCTTTTTCGGCTGATGGAATACTCAGCTTGAGACCAAGATTCTTGTCACGGTAAATCCGGACGACTTCGCGAAACCCGGTGAGCCCGTCCACATAGTCGCGGATACGCGTGACTGCTTCCTTGTGCGCATCAATGCTGGCGGCATCCGACACGACATAGAGCACAGAATGTGGCGCAAGAAAATTCCGCTTTAGCGCCTCGACCGTCTGCACGAAATGGTCATAACGCGTGTAGGTGTACACCGCGACAGGCGCAAGTGTGCTGAGATTGAGTTTGGTGTCGTTCATAAGGGTTCTGGTTGGAAGGCTGGATCAGATCACAGCCTGGGGAGCGTTGCGATACATGCCGAGCACCGCCTTGCGCAGTTCGCGCGACGCTGCTACTGCACATGCAAGCGATAGCGCACCGTAGCATATGGCAACGGCTGCGTTGGAAAACGGTCCTTCCGATGACAGTCGAAACCAGGGCGAGGCCGCGAACGGCACGCATGCCGCGAGCGCGATCCGGGCGACATCGTGCAGGAGCCATTTATAGTGCAAGCCTGGCGCCAGGCGCGCATGGATCAGGGGAATCCAGGCGAGGAGGTACAGGAGGTTCATGATAACCCATGCCCAGGCGGCTCCCTCAGCAGAGAACCGCTGCGTTGCCAGCAACACCATCGGTAAATAAAACACCACGAAGATGCCATTACCGATGAGATGCAAACGCAAGTCTCCCCTTGCGTATTGTAGATAATAGGGAAAAGCGGCGATGCTCAGCACGGCATTACCGAGCGCGTACAGGCCGAGGATCGTCGAGGCGTTTGCCGCGAGACCGGCATTGCCCGTCCAGGCGAACAGGATTTCTTTAGAAAAGAAAAACAGCGTGAGCGCCGCGGGCACCGTCACAGTGCATACAATCTGCGTAAAACGCCGGTAAAGCCTCTCGACTTCCGCGTGGCCGCTACTGGAAGCCAAATTCGTCAACCGTGGAACCAGGGCAGTACTGATCGGGCCGCTCAACAGATTGATACCGCCAGCGAGCAGCACGGCAAGGGTGAACTCGCCGTATCTACCAAGCGGTAACAGCTTCGACAGTGCAAGCTTGTCAACCTGAGTGACCAGAACCCAGATTACGCTGGTAAACGCAACCCCCGAGGCAAAGCGCATGGCTGGCCGCAGTACCGACCAGTCCCAGCCGCCTGTTGTCGCCCCGGGGCGAGGCATCAGGCGCGATGACTGTTGCATCAGCAGCGCTACTTCCAGGGCCGAAACTGCCGCCTGATAAGCAAAGAATGTCGTTGGACGACTGTCAACGAAAGCAACCACCGGAATCGACACGACGAAACGCAAGGTCGTGACCACGAGGTTGAAGCCGCTGAGCCACACCTGGTTTTCAAATCCGGTGATGACACCCCGGTAAAGACAGGACATCCAGCGCAGCGTGATCACGACTCCCATCAACTGGATCGAATGAATGACATCGTCCAGGTTCAGATGGGAAACCTGCAGCCAGTGCGTCGCGATTGACGGTGCGGCGACATAGAAAACGACAGCGCCGAGTACGCCAACGGCCGCGAACAACAGTTCAAGCAGGCGCTTGAGCTGTACCAGCGTCGCGGCCGAGGTCGCACCACCGTTATATCGTGCCACCTCACGCGACAAGGTCGTGCTTAAGCCGGCATCAAGGATCAGGAACCAGGCCTGCAGCAGCCCGTAGAATCCGACCAGGCCATAGGCTTCCGCGCCCATGTATTTGACATAGGCGGGCACTGTCAGGATTCCGGCTGCGGCCGAATACGCCTGACTGGCGTAATTTGCGATTATATTTCTTCTGAGCTTCATACGACTGACTGGCGGCCCTGCGACGAGGCGACGCCCTCTGTGAACTTCAGCCATACACCGTCGCAGCGGGAAGTCCACACGGCTGGCGGGCACTGCGGTAGTATGCGCGCAGCAGTATTCGCGAGCTGGGCGGTACTCGTCATCTCACGCCGCGTCGCGCAACACATTGAGAACGCGTTGTTGCGCTTCGTCGGCCAGGCCCGGATAGATCGGGAGGCACAGGATTTGGCGTGCGGCCGTGGTAGCTACCGGCAGATTACTCGGATCCGCGGACGACATCCCCCTGTACATCGGGAATTCCGAGATGAGCGGATAGAAGTAGCGGCGGGCGTGGATGCCGTTATCGCGCAACTTCAGATACAGTTCGTCGCGGCTGAGCGGATACTCCGGTTCGACGAGAACCGGGAAGTACGAGTAATTCGCCCACTCCTGCCCCCATTCGTGCAGGCAGCTGATACCCTTGATATCCTTCAGCTCCTGGGTGTAGTGACTGGCAATCCTGCTACGCGCATCGACCGCGGCTGCGACCGACTTCAACTGCAACAGGCCGAATGCCGCATTAATCTCGCTCATCTTGCCGTTGATGCCGGGGGCGACCACCGTCGTCTCATCGACAAAGCCGAAGTTCTTCAGGCGATCGATGCGTACCTTGGTTTTCGCATCCGGGCAAATGATGGCGCCGCCTTCGAAGGTATTGAATACCTTCGTTGCGTGGAAGCTCAGGACCGACAGATCGCCGTGTGTCAGGATGCTGCTGCCGTTCTGGCGAACGCCGAACGCGTGCGCGGCATCGTAGATCACCTTCAGGTTGTAATTGTCCGCAATACGCTCGATTGCATCGACGTCGCATGGCTGGCCGTAGCAATGCACGGGCATGATGGCGGTCGTGTGCGGCGTAATCGCTTCTTCGATCCTCTTCGGATCCATGTTCAGCGTCTTCGGATCAATATCGACGAACACGGGTTTGACGCCGTTCCACAGCAGCGAATGGGAGGTCGCAACGAATGAATATGGGGTCGTGATAACCTCGCCCGTGATGCGCAAGGATTGCAGGGCTGTCAGCAAGGCCAGGGTACCGTTGCTGAACAGGCTGATGTGCTCCACGCCGAGATAGCGGCACAGCTCCGCTTCCAACTGCTGATGGAACGGCCCACCGTTTGTGAGAACCTTGTTTTCCCAGATTTTCTCGAGGTATGGAATGAACTCGGCCAGGTCGGGCAAATGGGGCTGGGTGACGTAGATCGGCTTGTCGCTCATATCTTCTTTCAATGGATTTCTGTAAAACGGCCCTTACGCGAGCAGGGCGAAATGGCCTAGGGCGCGCCGTGCCTGCGGCGCGGGGCGGAGTATGACCACTCCGCGTCCGGCGCCAAGGCATGACCGGTCTTATTGTTTTTTCAGTTGCAAATACCGCTTCAACTCGAGCCAATTTGCCGCCGACTCCGGGTCCTTCATCGCCGCGGCACGGAATTCGGCGATCAGCGCCAGCATTGCTGTGAGGATGAAGGCGCAGATTCCCGTCACCAGCACAATAATCGAACGCCGGGGCTTGAAGCGGCGTTCCGGCTCGAGCGCCGGGTCAAGCACCTGGATGATGGAAGCGTCCTTGGCTTCGTCGAGACGGGCCGCTTCGTATTGCTTGGCCAGCAGTTCATACAGCATCTGGTAGTACTTAACGTCGCGCAAAATCTTGATGCTTTCCAGTCCGCCCTGCCGATCGCTCGCTGCAGACACGTCCGACACCGGCGGGCGGCCGTTTTCCATTTGCCTGAGTTCGGCGCGCAGACTGTTGAGCTGCTCCTGGGCACGACGATAAGTCGGGTTGCTGGTCGTAACAAAAGCGTCCATCGAATTGAGTTCGATTTCCTTGGCCGAGATTTGCGCGCGCAGACGCGCCATCGTTTCGACCACAGCACGGCTCTCGATATCGACGCTGACGACCCCCCGGGTATTGAGCGCGCGCTTCAACGCCATCTCGGCATTGGCGAGATTGTTCTTGCTCAGTTCAAGCTGGCGTTCGAAAAACAGGCGGCGCTGGGCCGCCTCGGTCAACGCCATCACCCGGTTCAGCTTGAACAGCTCGTCGACATAGGCGTTGGTGATCTTCGCGACTTGCGCCTTGTTCTCGTCCTCGACCTCGATATTGATCAGTCCATCCTTACTGGCGGTGACGACCGTATTTTCCGCGAGTTTTTTCCTGGTACCTTCCTGCGACTCGAGATCGTAGGCCTTCTTCAGGTCGAAACGCTGAATCAGCCTGTCGGCAATGGTGCGGCTCTTGAGCATGCTGACATACATTTCGCTCGGATTTTTCAACCCGGCGCTGCCCGCGACGGCACCCGCCATGCCGCCGAGTTGCGACAGCAACGCGGCAGCGCCCGACTGCGCCTGCTGTGGGGGTAGCAGTTTGGTGCTTGCCTTGAATACTGGCGGCAAGACCATACTGATCGCGGCCGCTATGAGCATGGCGCCAATCGTCCCGCCCAGGATCAGTCGCTTGTGCTTGGCAAGGGCTAGCATTACGGGAAACAAACTCATCTCCCGCTTCGGTTCGCCTTCCAATTCACCGGGTGAAAATTGCACTTTATTCATAAATCCAGTTCACATCCCATGTTTAGTCGCGCAACGTCTTGATTGCTGCGGCGCCCAGGCCAAAGTTCGCAAAGATCTGAGCCCATTCACGGGTACCCTTGGTGAACTTGGTCCATGCCGTTTCTTTGTCAAACTTTTCCGGAATCACGATACTGTCGCCAGGCATTACTTCGATTGAACCAAGGCCCATGGAGAGCCAGCCGCCCGAACCATTCGTCATAACGGTCCCATCGACACGGATGAGGAAAACGTTCTCGATATCGGCATCGGCAGTCAAGCCGGCAATCCGCAGGTAGTCCTTCACGCGGCTGTTTGGGCGCCACAGCGGCGACGCTTCGGCGTTGACGGCCCCAAATACGTGCACAAAGTCGGGACGGGCTGGAACTACCATACGATCGCCATTCGCCAATTTGATTTGGGGCAGACGTGCAAAGGACTTCTCGTTCGGCTCAAGGCCAAAAGCGATGCGACCGGTTGGCTTGAGCTGGCGGAAGCGGCGTATTGTTTCCTCTGCAATTTGCATTTCGACCTGACGCTGCGACGCGGCCGCTGCGGCATCGGCTGCGCTCATTGCGCCAATATTCGCAATCCCTTTTGCCTGTTGCGAGCGCAGCTGTGTTTCAAGCCGTACTGCGGCTTTCTCCAGGTTCATCTGCTGTTCCTTGCGCACTTGGTCACGGTAGAACTCGGTGCCGAAAAGGTAGGCATTCCCCGTCGGGCCACCGGCCTTGGCCAGCAGCGACTGCAATGTTTCGCCGGCGCTCATCTGGTACACGCCGGGCACCCGGACTTCGCCTTCGATGCGCACGAACACGCGGCGCTTGTCCATCGGCACCGCCACGTCCTCGTGCGAGAACACGGTGACGGTGTCGCCCGGCTGCAGCTGGATATTGTCTGCGCCTTGTGGGTTAGCAAACACGTTGCCGAGGTTAAAAGGGATCAAGCTGACGCTCAGGTCGGCACGATTGATGCGCTCGACGACGGCGTAGTCCCAGTTGATTTCGTCGATCATGGCGCCGATACGCGCAGCGATCGAAGATTCTTCGCCCTTGGCGTTGCGCTCGGCCTCGCCCAGCGGGATGCTACGTTCGAGGCCCATCTGCTCACGCTCGCGGTCGCGTTCGCTCAAGCGTTCGTTGCCGCGCTGTTCGCGCACTTCCTCGCTCGTCGTGACTGCATTGTTCTGGCGCTTGATCGAGCTGCGGCTGATCAGGTATTCCCGGCTTGGGATCAGGTCGCTCACGTGCATGTTTGTCTTGAACGGCACGCGCACCGCCTGGTCGACATTGCCGCGCAAGACTACGGCGTTCGAAAAGTCGGGGGTGATCGAGGTAATGTTCAGGACATCGCCGTCCTTCAGGGTACGCCTGAGGCCGTCGGCGTTCAGGGCGAACTGCTCGACGCTGCGCGGCTGGTTGCGGCTCGGGTCGATGCGCTCGAGGAAGGCGCGGCGCGGGTCGGCCACGACGGGCAGGCCACCGGCCAGGTCGAGCAGCGATTCGATCGTGTCGCCCTTGCCCTTGACCTCGTAGATGGCCGGCTGGTTGACCTTGCCGACCAGCGCGACGTAGCCGCCGGCCGGCGGGATGACGATGGTGTCGCCGTCCTGCAGCTTGACGTCGCCTGATTTGTCACCCTTGGCGATGAAGGCATACAGGTCGAGTTCACCTGCCACCTTGCCGGCGCGCTTGACCTGCACGCGGCGCATGCTGCCATTGGCGTTAGGACCGCCGCTAGCGAACAGCGCCGTCACCAGGCTCGACAGGCCCGATACCGTGTAGGTACCCGGGCGCTTGGCCTGACCGACCACGTACACCGTGATCGAGCGTAGCTTGCCGTAGGTGACGCTGATGTTAACGCCCTTGTACAGGCGGCCGACCGCCGAACGAACCGCACTTTCGGCTGCGCCCGCCTTCACGCCCGCCAGGACGACGGTGCCGACGGTCGGGATCGAAATGGTGCCGTTGCGGTCGATGGTCGCGCGATAGTCGATGTCGATGCTGCCGGTTCCACGGATGAGCAGCTCGTCGCCAGGCCCAAGTGTGTGATCGGCCGGCAGCGGGCCGGCGACCACCGGCACGAACGGTGCCTGTGCGGTCTCGAAGAAGTTGGCGCCAAACACCGGAAGAATCCGATGGGTGCTATCTGACAGGAATTTCTGGAATTCGCTGATCGCTTCCGGCGCAAGATTCGATTCATCGCGCAGCATGCGACCGCTCTGGTCACCACGCTCGTAGCGTTGGGCGTCGCGGTTGCGCTGCGACGGCGTACGCGTATCGTCGGCGCCATTCTGCGCCCGACCAGTGCGCTCGGGCGTGGTGTCGGAGGCACGCTCGTTCATGCCGTTCGTGATGCGAACGCGCGGCGCGCTTTGCGTCCCAGCTGGACTGGCGAAATCCGAGGCAGACTGGTCCTGGCCGAACATGTCGTCCCTGTTGGCCGAGGTCTGGGCCGATGCGCCAAGACTGGAAACAGCCAGGGTTACGGCGAGAAAACCGGTGCTTATTTTGAACATTGATAAGGGGCGTGGAATGACGCGTGGACGTGAAATGAACAACTCAGCATCTTAACCGATTTCATTGGATGATGGAAATACCGCACAGCCATCAGGGCAGGTTAGCGCGGTTTTCCGGTGAGGTTCAGCACATTTACCACAGCCGCATGTTGCGCATTATCAATCAATAGGCGGGTGTTGACTGTAGGCCGCGCGCCACAGCGTCTGCGTGAACGGCGCAGGGCTGCAACAGGGGCAAGGAAAATATTGCTTGGCTAGGATATCAAATCGTTTTATCCAATTTGTCCGATCCAAGTAATACGCTTTTTGCATCCGGTGACAAATGGAGACAATCTGAATAAATTTACCTGCCTGAAAAACCACATGCCGATTCGCTGCACGAATAAATGGTGGCTAATTTGCGTACTGCCATTCGCGTGCCCACCAACGCCTGGAAAAGGTTCCACAGCTGCCGCGACAGCCGCCGGTCAGACCGCCTCCCAGCTGGAAGCGGCCTATTTTGCTTATCGCTTTAAAGTCAGCATTTCGGCAATCATCGACATGGCCGGCCCCACGTCAAAATGGCCGCCGCGCACCAGATGCGTGCGCCCCTCCTCCATCCGGTCCTTATAGCGGAAATATGGATCGTCGCAAGGCAGGTAAAAATTATCTGTCGAGATGAAACGCAGGTCGGCGGCGTGATCCCGTTTGTAATTAAGCGCACGCTTGACGAGCGCCGCGATCTCGTCGCCCCCGAACGGCGTGCGCACTTCCATTTCAGCGCGAAACGCACTGCCATGGAAGTCGAGTGCGGCGAAAGTCGGGCAGATGAAGGACCGGGACAAGGCAGGAGCGCGCAGGCGCATCGCCAGCCAGGACCCGAAGGAATGCCCGATCACGTGCGCCGGCTTCTCGCTGACGATCCGGTCCACCTGCGCTGCGACAGCGTCGAGCGAGGCGCCGCCGCCCAATATCGCACGATAGTCCACCGTCAGCAAGGTCACTTGGAAATTGTCCAACTCCTGCAAGTAGGGGATCCAGAACGCGCCATTCGAGAACAGGCCGTGGATCAAGACCAGCTGCGACGGTTGCCGCCGGCGTAGTGCCTGGTAGCTGAGCACCGCTTCGGTCAATCCGATTTTTCCCGCACAGCGATGACTTTGGCCGGATTGCCGAACACTGTCACGTTGTCCGCCACATCCTTGACGACAACAGCGCCGGCGCCGACGATGGCATTTCTTCCAATCTTGATTCGCGGCAGGACGGTAGCGTGAGGATGGATCACCGTGTTCGCGCCGATGTGCGCGCCGCCGCCAATGAAGGCGTGTGAACTGACCGTCACGCCGTCGCCCAGGGTGACGTCGTGGCCGATGCACGCGAAGCCCTGCACCAGCACGAATTTGCCGATGTCGACGTTCGAGGACACGCTGCACATGCCAAGGAAGATCCCGCCGTGGGCGCGCGTCACGTCAGTCGCGTAGTTCCCCATGGGTGACACCACGACGCCGAAGCGGGCTCCGCGCGCTTCCAGCAAAGCACCCACCGCCATGCGCCCGTGACCGGTGCCGAGGCACGCGATATAACTGGCATCGGCCATGACCTCGTGCTCGCGCAGTGGGCCGATGATGTCGTCGCCGGCGACGGTGTCGTCGACGAAACCGCGCACGACATTCGTGGATGAATAGTTTTGCAGCCAGGCCTTGACCTCTTTACCGAATCCGCCGGCGCCGACCAGGACAAATGTTTGTTCCATGGTCATTGGATGCAGTAGCCGCCGTCGACCGTAAGGTTCTGGCCTGTCATGAACGAGGAATAGTCTGAAATGAGGAAAGCAATGACACCGGCGACTTCATGCGGTTCTGCATAGCGCCCGCCTAACGGGTATTTCATCATATCGGCCTTCTTCGCCTCTTCCGAGATATACGTGGCGTTTGCCACCAGTTCAGTGTTGACCATGCCGGGTGAAACGCAATTGACGCGGATGAGTTTCGGCGCCAGTTCGAGCGCGAGTACTTTCGCCATTCCCAGCAGCGCCGCCTTGCTGGCGGCGTACGCGGCAATACCCTTCATGCCGATCGAGGTGCCGGTGATCGAGGCCAAAAACACGATCGACGCGCCCTGGTTGAATTTGCCTGCGCGTACCATTTCGGCCGTGAGTAACAGGGGCGCGCTCTGGTTGGTGGCAATGATCCGCTCGTATTTCTCCATCGAGAAATACTTCAAAGGGCTGTTCTCGACCACGCCGGCCGAATGCAGGACAGCATCCATCTTCGGCAGGGTACCGACAAATTCGCGGTAAGCGCCAAACTCCAGCATATCGAAGGCCAGGCCCTTGCCGCCACCCAGCCCGCGCGCTTCGAGCTCGGCGAGCTTGTCGCGATTGCGTCCCAAGGCCCAGACTTCGGCGCCCATCTCGACCAGTTGCAGGGCCGTCGCCTGGCCGATTCCAGATGTTGCGCCTGTTACCAGAACGCGCTTTCCGCTTAAATTCATGACATCATCTTCGAGTAGATTTGGTGGAACTGCGCGATTCGCCCTTCGATCTCCTGGATCTGGTGGGGGCCGCGGGCATATCTGCTGCCGATCTGGGAATTATTCAAAACCACCAGGTCTTCACCGAGCACCTTGCGGGTGAACTCGACGGCATTCTTCTTGATATAGTTTCGTACTACAGTCTTTTGCGATTGCAGCAAGGGCGTTTCGAACAACTGCCATTCCAGCAGGGTGCGGCCAGCCGTTTCCGGTTTAAAGTGCGAAACAAATCCGACGAGCCCGCCCGTGATCGAAATGAACAGGTTGGGAAATACGAACGCATGGACGTAATCCGAACTGGCGCCTGGAATCACCTTGTCCTTGCCACTGCTGTCGGCCTTGCTCGCAATGGTGAACGAAGAGTCGTTGCCATGGTATTGGTTGGCGAACTGCGACGTCGACGTGATGCCCGTAGGCACGAAGCTGTCGCCATGGACGAAAGACAGGTGATACGACTCCAGGACGTTCTCAACCAGCAGTTTCCAGTTTGCCTCGTGCTCGAGCGTTTCGCCGTGGAAGGTTTCGCCCATCTCGAATCCGATTGCGCCGAGCGCCGCCTCGCCTGGCACCATGCCAGCGAAATCATTCTCGATCGACGCAAAAACGAGGCCGCGGTTCTCGACCGTGGCGTAGGACTGCAATTGCTTTCTCGAAATGCACTTGTCGCTAGCCAGCGGCGACCGCATCAAGGTGCCGCCGGCGCCATACTGCCAGCCGTGGTAGCCGCAGCGAAACGGCCGATTTCCCTGCCCAATCGGGTCGATCAGATTGGCGCGGTGCAGGCAGATGTTATCGAAGGTTCCCACCGTACCTGCAAGATTGCGCGTGACAAACGGCCTGCCGCATACGCGATAACTGACATAGTCACCATCGGTACGCACGCTGGCCGACGTCCCGACATAGATTGAGCGGGAAAAGATGCGTTCGAATTCTTCCTCGAGGTGCTCTTCTTGCCAGTACGCCTTTGGATCAATAGACATTTTCAGTTTCGAACAGATGAAGGACAGTTTCCGGTTTCAGCGTCACGTTACAGGTAGCCCATGACAGCCCGACACCGAAGCCCGACAGGATCACACGCCCGCCTTTCTGCAATTGCTCGGCACTCGCCGACAGCGTCAGCGGGATCGATACCGAACTGGTATTTCCGTAATGCTTCAACGTACTCAAGGCAGTGGCGGGGTCATAGCCGACTTTCTTGCGGATGAAATCGTTAATCATTTTGTTCGCTTGGTGCAAAACAAAGTAATCAACCTCGCCAACGTTCCAGTCCGCAGCGCTCAAGCAGCGCCTGATGCTTGGCGGCACTGCACTGATCGCGAAACTGAAAATATCAGCGCCCTTCAATTGCAGGTTCGAACTGTTGCGCGCGATCCCGGCACTAACTTCCATTTCCGCAAAATTCTCCGTTGTCGCCGGATTCTTCGATGCCAGTCCGCCCGACGCAATGATGATGGCGTCCTTGCCGCTGCCATCCGAATTCAGGTCGAAATGGATCGCGCCGGCGCTATCGTCGAGTTCAAGCGCCGTTGCCGAACCGGCGTCGCCAAACAAGGGCCACGCCGATTTGTCATTGTACGAACACAGCCGGCTCGACACATCGCCCACCAGCAGCAAGGCACGCTTCAGGCCCAGGGTCCGCATGAACGATCCGAGCACGGCCAGCCCATACGGATAGCTGGAGCAGCCCAGATTGATATCGAAAGCGGCGCAGGTCTTGGGCAGGCCAAGCTTGTGCTGGATGATGATCGAGGTCGCTGGGACCGGATGATCGCCTGTCTGGGTAATCATCACGAGGGCCTGTACGCTGTCTTTATCCCACTGCAGTTTTTCCAGCAGGTCTTGCGCCGCCGAGATGCAAAGATCCGAGGTGCACTGATTACTTTCAACAATGCGCCTTTCTTCAATACCGGTTCCAACGCTGAACTTTTCGCGTTCTTGCTCGGAAAGCACGGTGTAATCCGCAACTCTGGCGATCCGTTTCGGCACCGCCGTCGAAATGCCTCGGATCTCAACTCCCGTCAACGGAATCATCATGCCATCCGTTGCGCCACGAGATTCCACAGCTCCTGGACGGTGCGCGACTTTTCAATATCGTCGCCGCCGATCGAAACATTGTAGTTTTCGTCGGTCATTGCAATGACCGACAATGCCGCCAGCGAATCCCAATTGGGCAGCTCTTTGTATTCGGTTTCCGCCGTCAGTTGGGCAGCTTCCATTTCAAGTGCTTCGGCGATATCGGTAACGTATTTTTCGATTTTCATTCTGTTTCCTATTAAAAATTAATTAGTGCTGCTGCCCATGAATATCCCACGCCGAACCCCACCAACATCAGTCGGGTACCGGATACAATCTTTCCTTCGTTACGCATCTGTATCAGCGTCAGCGGAATGGTTGACGATACCGTATTTCCGACATTTTCTATGCAAATCGGCATCTTCTCGGGCGCGATCGCGAGTTTCTTGCGCAGCGCATCGAGCATGAAACGGTTGGCCTGGTGCAGCACGAAGAAATCGATATCGTCACGAATCAACCCTGCCTTATCGAGCAGATTGCTCACCGCAAGCGGAACTTCCTTCAGCGTAAAGGAAAATACTTCCGCGCCATTCATGTAAAGATGCTCGGAGGTCCGAACATTACCTGAAGCGTCCGTTGTCTCAACCGCGGTTTGCGCTGTGCAAGGCTGACGGAACGCGCCCGCCTCGACGATCAGATTTTTTGCACCGCTGCCGTCAGTGCCGAAGACAAACGGTCCAATGCACTCGTTGTCGGCCTCGCCGGCAGCGACCAGAGTTGCAACCGCTGCGTCGCCAAACAGGGTGCGAACGCTTTTGTCCATTGGATGGATCAGCCGCGAATAGGTATCGGCTGTCAATAGCAGCACACGCTGCGCGACGCCCGTTTCGATCAAGCCTTTAGCCAGCGACAGTCCATAGACGAATCCGGAACAACCGAGGTTGATATCGAGCGCGCCGGCGCTGCGGCGGATACCGAGGCGCTCTTGCAAGATACATGCGGAAGTCGGGAGGAAATGGTCCGGCGCCTGGGTGCACAGGATGATGAAATCGATATCATCGGGTCGCACGGCACCTTGTGCAAACAGGGCGCGCGCGGCTTCGCATGCCATATCGGAAGCGGTCTGCCCGGGCGCGGCCACATGGCGCGACCTGATTCCGGTCTTGGCGAGAATTTTTTCAGCCGGCCACTCGGGGTACAGCGCCGCCAGTTCCTCATTCGACAGTGTCTGCTCGGGCAGGTAAGCCGCCAAGTCTACGATGTGGGCATATTGGTGATTTTTCAACGACCCGGTGCTCGTCATCTACTTCTCCATTTCTTTGTATGTGACGAACATTTGTGCCATCAGCGCTCCACATTTTACAGGTCAAGCATCGTGCTGACAACGCGTGACTACTCCGTCGAAAAGCGGTCAAGCACTCGAAACGCGGCATTGTAGAGCAATTTTAGGAATATATCTGTTCGTAATTTGCCACAAATGCCGTCCAACTCGGGACTGAGGCGCACCCGATAATGATTGGGCCGGCGTCGTTCATGCGCCGGCGCGCGTTACCATCTTTGCACCACCACGTTATCATGTTGTCAAATATGCATTTTTAATAGAGCAGTCCCTCCAATCGCAATCTTTAATGCGATTGCAGGACGCCCTTGCACTTCATGCAGTAATGCGATTTCGCCATCATCCGCGGTCATGGTGGCCGCGAGTTACATTCAAGCCGAACCATTTGTTCGTAATGAGACTGCGCAATATTCGGCAGCGGATCTAACCGAGAATATGGGGTTATCCGCCGACCTGCCATCAATAGCGTCGGCCTCACTTTGGTGCAGGGCACTCCATGTCAAAACTCTTCGGCGGCGCACTAATATTTTCTTGTACCCTGATCGCTGTATGTCCAATGGCATTCGCACAGGTGGCGGGGGCTGTCACTACCGGCGTTCAGCAAAATACACCGGCCTTGGAAGCTACCCGCGCCCTGCAGGAAGCCGAACTGCGCAAAGCCATCGCCGAAGCCGAACGCGCCGAACTGCTGGCCCAGCTGCCGCCAGCCTCGAGCCGTCCCCTCGAAGGCAAGCTCGACACACGCCAGTTCGGCGCCGCCGGCCTGGTGCGCGCGGTTGACCTCGCCAATACCCTCGCCGTCGAGGTCTGCGCCGCCCTGCCGCCGGATGCGCGCATCACGGTCTACGACGCGGCGACAAGTACCGGCATTGTCGCCGCGCGCAGTGTCAACGATGCGCTGCTGCGCCTGGCCGACGAGCTGGCGCGCCGCAACAAGGACCTGCAGCTGTATATCGACGCCCATACGCCGCCCGACGCGGTGCCCCCTACCCTCGCCCTTGCCCTGACCGTGGTCCCGGCCGTGCTGCGCGCCTCGGCCGATACCGCCGCCCTGTTCAAGACCGATGTCACGGCCGCCAGCCTCGGCTATGGCGAAGGCGCCAGGGCGCTGTTCGTCAGCGCCCTGGCCCAGGCTTGTCCGCAGAGGATCGCCGGTCTCGGCAGCGGCTACCTGGGCGAACTCGACGGCGCGCAGCACGAGCGCCTGCTCGGCAAGCTGCGCTCGCTCGCCAACCACCGCGCCGACTACGCGAACCGGATCGCCACCCTGCAGCGGCTGGTCGACGGGGCCAAGGGCGACGAAAAACGGGACATGGCGGCGGTGGCGACGGCCGCCGGGGCCGTCCTGAAAGCGGTCGACGCGTTTATCGACTCGCTGCGCGCCGGCGAAACCGGCGACAGGAGTCCGCTCACGAACGCCGCGCGCTATCTCGGCTATGCCCAGCGTACCGAGGGCGCGCCAGTGCTCGACTTCGACCTGCGCCTGGAAGGGATGAGCATCGTGAAGGACAGCCTGTTCGGCGGGCAGAAGCTGCGCTTGTCGGCCGTCGCCCTGCTCTGGTACCGGGTGCATGCGCCGGATGGGAGCTTGCGCCTGGCAAGGACGGTCAGGCGGATGGCGGAACCGGTCGAAGTCGATTTACGGGGCGCTGCGGCTGGCGGCGGGTTCTGGGAGGGGCGAGTGCCGTAACGCGTGGAGTCAGGACTCCACCCTACGCCTTGCTGACCTTCTGCTCGATCGCCCCGAACAACGGCTTCCCCTTCTCGTCCACCATCTCGATCCGGATCGTGTCGCCAAAGCGCATGAAGGGCGTACCCGGCGCGCCGTCGGCGATCGTCTCGCTGTTGCGCTGCTGCCCAATGCACGAATAACCCGGCGCCAGCGCGCCGCGTTTGCTGCTTTCCTTGTTCGACACCGGCCCCGCGCACACGATGCTGCCGGCCTGCAGAGCGCGCGTCTTGCACAGATGCGCGATCAGCTGCGGGAAATTGAAGGCCATGTCGGCGCCGGCGTCCGGCTGGCCGACCAGATTGCCATTCCAGGTCGACTTGATGCGCAGGTGCAGCTTGCCGCCGCGCCAGGCGTCGCCGAGTTCATCTGGCGTGAGCGCTACTGGCGAAAAGCCGATGGCGGGCCTCGCTTGCAGCGGGCCGCCGCCTTTGGCGATTTCGTCAGGCAGGAGATTGCGTAGCGTCACCTCGTTGGCGAGCATGAGCAGGCGGATGCGCCCGTGCGCCTCGTCGGGCGTCGGGCCGGCCGGCAGGTCGTCCAAAATCGCCGCGATGCCGGCGCCGAAATCGATGCCCCACTCTTCATGCGCAAGCACGATGTCGTCGTATGGGCCGAGCAGCTCGCCGCCGCACTGCGTCGTCAAAGGCTCATCCAGCAGCGCCGCCGGCAATTCGGCGCCGCGCGCACGGTATTCCAGCGCGAGCTGATGCGGCCAGGCCGCGGCGCTGGCCAGGGCATGGGCGCGCGGCAGCGGCGCCATGCAGGCCGCCGGGTCGAAATCGAAGGCGCGGCGCGCTTGCCCGGCGTTCAGTTGGCCATACAAGGCGTCGAGCTGGGGAGCGATGAAGGCCCAGTCATCAAGCGCGGCCCGCAGGGTGGGGGCGATGGCGTCGGCCATGTGCGCGGTTTTCAGATCGCGCGCGACGACCGCCAGCTGGCCGTCGCGGCTGCCATCCTTGATTGTTGCAAGTTTCATTGGCGGAAAGAAAAATTCTCAAGCCGCCATTCTAACGGCACAATCAGAAGGTGCCCATCATCCCCAGGCCGAGCGAGCGCTGGAAGTAGTTATAGTCGACCAGGCTCTGGCCATAGCCGGCGAAGGCCTGTGCGTAACCCTTCAGGTTGCCCGACAGCGGGAAGGCCCAGCCGGCCTGGAGCGCGCCGCGGCTGGTGTGGAAGTTGTAGCGCATGGTCGACGAATAGATATGGCCGTTGCGGCGGTAGGCCAGCGCCAGGTCGCCGCGGCCCATGTAGTCGACGATGTCCGGATTGTCATCGTCGTCCTCGCTCAGGCGCTTCCAGACGCGGCCGGTGGCCGAGAAACCGTCTTTCTCGATGCCGAGCTGGGCATAGACGCGGTTCCAGCTGCGCGAGAGCGTGCCCGACTGGCCATTCGACTGGTGGTTCAGGCCGAGGCCGGCATGGGTGAGTTTTACGCCGCCGAGGTCAATCGCCAGGGGCGCGATTGCCATGATTTCAGGCTGGTAATTCGTTTCGCGGAAGGGGCTGGAGGCCTTGCTGTTGGCGGCTTGCCAGAAACTGTTCTGGGTATAGCCGAACCACAAGTCGACCGGC
>Ga0213834_100308_pt1 | contig 30418 bp, 19 predicted proteins | sample SWPTP12_FD_160580 | JGI IMG/M metagenome (GOLD analysis project Ga0213834, IMG submission 160580) | Coastal seawater microbial communities from Marineland, Florida, United States - SWP TP1 #2 | ecosystem: Environmental > Aquatic > Marine > Coastal | place: USA: Florida | collected 2016-08-06 | reverse complement strand
CTGCGCGCGCCACCGAGGCCAGCTGCCAGGTCACCGAGGCGCGGTCCTGCTCGCCGCCCTTCATGGCGTAGGGCTCTTTCGCTTCGGTCAAGGCGATGGTCTTGCCGTCGCGGTCGAAGCGGGTGGTAGTTGCGTCCTTGCGGTAACGCTTTTCGTAGAACTCCTCGGGCGCCAGGCCAAAGCTGTCGATCACACCATGGCTGCGGTATTCGGTGAGCTTGCCGAGCAACTGCACGCGCGCTTCGACATTCACGTCGTACTTGCCGTCGCCGGCGCGCCAGCTGATCAAGGCTTCGCCCTTCAAGCCCAGGCCGCGCTGCTGGGCCGTCAGCGAATAGGCCAGGTCGGCCGATGGCGGCAGCTCGACCGCGCGTTTGGCCGGCGCCGCGGCCTGTGCCGAAGAACCCAGGGCCAGCACCAGCGCCAGCCCGGCGCCCTTCAAAAGATTACTTCGCATTTTCATTTTCCTGGTTCGGTGAAGCGTATATTATTCACGGTTTGCGTGGTCACTGCACCGTTGGCTTCCGTATTGCGAATCTGCACCGGGTACCAGCCGCGGCCGGGCGCCAGCCAGACGTCCAGGCGCGAGCGGTAGGACCCTTCTTTCGGCGGGCGCGACAGGTGGACCGTTTGCAGCTTGCCGAGCCTGGTGTCGATCTCTTCCTGGCCCACCACGACGAAGCGGAACACGACGGCGTCGCGGTCCTCGCCGACCTGGAGGTCGATGTCGCCCGTGAGCTGGGCCGGGTCGCCGCGCGCAATGGCCGCCAGTTGCAGCGGCACGCTCGCCTTGTCCTGGGCGCCCGCCACCAGGGCGACCGACTTTTGCGAAGACGAGAAGGTGATCTTGTCGTGCTGCCAGTCGAAGTGGGTCGCGGTCAAGGCGCGCCCGCGCCGCTTTTCCGTCATCTTGACCGGTGCGAAGCCGGTGGCGGCGAGCGCGCCCTCGCTGGTCAGCACGGCCAGGTTCACGCGCGCGAACACGATCCGGATGCCGGCTTCGAACTCGATCCGGTAGCTGTCGCCGTGGAAGGTCCAGGCCAGCTGCGCTTCGCCATTCCAGCGCGTGCCGTCGGCGTCGACCCGGGCCACGTCCATCAGGATGGTGGCGGGCGGCGGCAGGTCGACCTTGTAGCGCCGTACTTCCGGCACGGGTGGCGCCACCGCTTCGGGCGGCGCGGTCGGGATCGGCGCGGGCGGCGGCTCGGCGGCGGCGATGGCCTCCGGCGCCGCTTGCGCAGGCACTGCATCGCCCACCCCGTCCGCCCCGCCCGGCCCCGGCGCGAGCGGCGGCCCGAGGGCTTCCTCGCTCAGCACCGGCGCGCTGTCCGGAACCAGCTTGGGCAAGGGCGGCGGCGGCAGGAGCGCGGGTTGCGGCGGCGGCAAGGGCTCGAGCGCGGGAGGCGGCAGCGGCACCGGCAGCAACTGCACGAACTCGCTCCCGTTCGATGCGGGCAGGCGTGGCAGCGCCACCGAACCGGCGACGAAGGCGAACAGCGCGAGGTGCAAGAGGACGATCAGCGCGCCCAGCAGCACGGCGCGGCGTTGCCTGGCGATGAAGGAAACGATACCCATCTCCCTAGTGTACCCGCCCCCGTGCACGCTTGCTGCTCGACAGTCGCGCCAGCGCTTGGACCGGGTGTTAGTTATCTGCTACGCTAGGACGACAATTCACTGGAGACCCACCATGCTTAAACCCCCCTCGCAAAACGTGCCCGGCATGACGGATACGCTCGAGTTCGTAAAGAATCTGTGGGGCGGCATGGGCGTGCCCGGCATGTCCGCGCCAGGTACGCCCACGCTCTCGACCGATGACCTCGACAAGCGCATCACCGACCTGAAAGCGGTCGAAAGCTGGCTCAACCTGAACCTGACGATGCTGCGCACCTCGATCCAGGCGCTCGAAGTCCAGCGCGGCACGCTGGCCACGCTGAAATCGATGAGCGAGAGCATGGCGCAGGCGATGGGCCAGAAAGGCGACCAGAGCGCTTCGCTGCCGCCGTTCGCCGCCTTCTTCAATGCCGCCGGCGTCCAGCAGGCGGGCACGCCGCCCCAGGTGAACGCCCAGAATCCCGCGGCGGACGCGATGATGCCGGCCGCCGTCGCCTGGTGGAATTTGCTGCAAGACCAGTTCAGCAAGGCGGTGGCCAGCGCGATACCGGCCGAGGGAACGCCATCGGATAAAACGGACGCCGGCGCCGCGCCGGATCCGGCCGCGCGCGCCGCCACCGGTGGCGACAGCGGCGGGACGCCAGGTACTTCCTCGCAGAAACCTTCCCGGACAAAATCCGATAAAGCTTGATTCCAGCGCAAATAAACCGTTCAAGCGAGCCCATCATGTTGATGTGACGGGCCTCTGCCCCACCCCCGCCGTGCTGAACTTGACAACACGGCCGGGTTATCCGGCCGCCGCGTTCCACGTCGGAGGCCGGCATGTCCAGCATCGATTTCTCCTCGCTCACCCCGGAACAGGTCGCCGACCTGCGGTGCAAACTCGACAGCGCCGGCTGCCTGGTGCCGCCCAGCGCGCATCGTCTCGAAGAACTGGCTGCGGCGATCGCCGCCTTTCGCAAGAAACAGAACCTGCCCGACGGCGGCGCGCTCGACGAGTCGACCTGGCGCCGCCTGAATGCCTGCAGCGGCAGCGTCTTCGGCGAAGTCTTCCAGAACGAACTGGGCCTGCTGCGCCCGGACCGGCTCGGCCCCAGCGGCGGCCCCGAAGACGTCCAGCCGGCGTCTTCCTGCGCCCTGCTCACGCGTGCCCATGAAGCGCGGCTGGCCGGCCTGGCGCTGTCGGGCGGCGGCGTGCGCAGCGCCACCTTCAACCTCGGCGCCCTGCAGGCGCTGGCCGAACTGCGCCTGCTGCGCAGCTTCGATTACCTGTCGACGGTGTCGGGCGGCGGCTTCATCGGCGGCTGGCTCTCGAAATGCATCCGCGAACGGCGCGGCGACGTGGCCGCCGTCGAAGCCTTGCTGACGCCCGGCGCGGCCGGCCAGGCGGTGCCCTCCGAAGCGCTCGAGATCCAGTTCCTGCGCCAGTACAGCAATTATTTGTCGCCGAAAAGCGGCACCTTCAGCGCCGACACCTGGACCCTGATCGGGACCTATGTGCGCAACACCTGCCTGAACCTCACCATGCTGGTGGCCTGGCTGTGCGCCCTGCTGATCCTGCCGCGCTTCGCCGTCTGGGCCGTGCACCGGGTGGTGGGGCCGGGCGGGCCCTGGGCGGCCTGGTCGGACGCGCTCTGGCTGGCCGGCACGGCGCTGTTCCTGTTCGCCGTGTTCTGCATCGCGCTCTCCATCTCGAGCAAGCCGGAAAGCTCGCGCGGCCTGCGCCGCTTCCCTCTGCGGCAAGGGGCTGTGCTGCGCTGTATTAATTTGCCGCTGCTGGCGGCCGGCTTCCTGGTCAGTATCGGCCTGTGGCGCCACGGCGGCGCGCTGCCGGTGCTGTGGGAAGCAGGCTTGCCGATGCGCTTTCACGGCTGGGGCGCGGCCTGGCTGCTGGTGCCAGGGCTGGTGTATTTCATCGTCTGGGCCTGCGGCTGGTACCTGGCGCACGACCGCACCAGCGCCTACCGCGGGGCCGGCTATGTGCTGTGCGGCGCCGGTGCGGCCGTCGTCGCGAGCCTGTCGGTCTCAAGCGCGCTCGAATTCGCACCAGGCGCGGTCGCCCACCTGGCGTCGATCGAGCTTGCGCGCCTGGTGGCCTGGCGCGTCTGCCCCGGCCTGACCGGCCTGCTGATGCTGGTCGGCGCCGCGCTGGCGCTCGAACAGAGGCTGCGCCGCCACCGCCCCACGCCCGACATCTCGCGCAGCGAATTGAAGGAAGGCCTGAGCCACTTCGTCTGCGCCATCGGCGCGCTGGCCGGCGGCACCCTGCTGCTGCTGGCGGGCCTGGCGCTGCTGCCCGATCCGCGCGAACACCCGATCCTGAACAATGCGATCGCGCTCGGCACCTTCGGCATGCCGCTGATGATGACGCTGTTCTCGGTGACGATGACGCTGATGATCGGCCTGATCGGCTCCCTGTACAGCGACGCCAGCCGCGAATGGTGGAGCCGCCAGGGTGCCTGGTCCTCGATCTTCTCGCTGGCCTGGGTGATCATGTTCGGGGTCGCCTTCTTTTGCGCGCCGCTGCTGCACTGGGCCTGGCTGACGTATGCGCCGCTGGCCAACGCCGGCACCGCGCTCGGCTGGCTGGTCATGACCTGGATGGGGCTCAAGGCCGGCAGCGGCAGCGCCACCGGCATGCGCGAAGGGAACTGCGCCAAGCGCGAAGTCGCGGCCCGCCTGGCGCCGTATTTTTTCACGGTCGGTATCTTCGCCCTGTTATCGAGCCTGGTGCAGGCGGTAGTCGCCCTGCCGCATGTCGCCTGCCCGGCCCCGGTCTCGCTGCCCTGCGTGTATGCGGCCCACGCCAAGGCCACGCTGGCGACCGACGGCGGCGCCCTGCTGGTGGCCTTCGCCTGCTTCCTGGGGGCGGCCCTGCTGCTCGGCTGGCGGGTCGACATCAACAAGTTTTCGCTCTATATGCTGTACCGGAACCGCCTGGTGCGCGCCTATTTCGGCGCCAGCAGCGCCTGCCGCAAGCCGCATCCCTTCACCGGCTTCGATCCGCAAGACGATCCCCAGCTGGCCGACCTGGAAAACCAGCGCCCCTACCACATCGTCAATACGGCCCTGAACCTGGTCAGCGGCGAAGAGCTGGCCTGGCAGACCAGGAAAGCCGCCTCCTTCGTCTTCACGCCGCGCTTTTGCGGCTTCGAGATGCCCCTGATGCCGGCCCAAGGTGCCGACAGCGGTTTGCGCGACGCCCAGCGCGGCGTCTACCGGCCCACGCGCGAATACGCCTCCGGTCCGAACGCCGGCGACGACGACGCCACCGTGCGCCTCGGGATGGCGGTCGCCCTGTCGGGCGCGGCGGCCAGTCCGAACATGGGCGCCCACTCCTCGCCGCCGCTGAACTTCCTGATGACGATGTTCAACGTGCGCCTGGGGCGCTGGTGCCCGAACCCCTTGAAGTCAAGCTGGACCCGCTCCTCGCCCGCCATTGGCCTGTTCAGCCTGATCGCCGAATTGTTCGGCATGACGAATGCGGACGCCAACTACGTCTACCTGTCGGACGGCGGCCATTTCGAAAACCTCGGCATCTACGAACTGGTACGGCGCCGCTGCCGCCTGGTCGTCGCGGTCGACGTCGCCAGCGACAAGCGGATGGCCTTCGAAGACCTGGGCAATGCGATCCGCAAGTGCGCCACCGACCTGCACGTGACGATCGACCTGGACGTCTCGAAAATGGACCTGGTCAAGGACACGGGCCTGTGCGGCGCCAGCTGCGCGGTGGGCGCGATCCGCTACAGCCACGTGGATCCCGATGGCCTGGACGGTACCCTCCTGTACATCAAGCCGGCCATCGTCGGCTCGGAGAATGCGGACGTGCTCAACTACCGCAAGACCAATCCCGCCTACCCGCACCAGGGCACGGCGGACCAGTGGTTCGACGAGGCCCAGTTCGAGAGCTACCGGGCGCTCGGGTATCACATCACCAAGGCGGCGCTGGCCAAGGCGGCGGCCGCGGCGCTGACGGCCGGCGGCGGGCATGACATGGCCAGGCTGTGCGAGCATCTGCTGCGCGAGCATGACCTGAGCGAGGCGGCGCCGGTGGTGCCCGTCACGCCCGTGCCGGTTGTGCGCGACGCGTTCCGCTAGGGCGGGCTCTGCGCGCCCAGCATCGGTCACGCCTTCGTGTCGACCGCGGCTTCCTCCGTCGCTTTCGGCACCAGCTCCGCCAGCTGCTCCATCAACTGCGCGAAGCGCTGCTGCCCCGGCTGCAGGCGGTCGACGTGGGCGAGCACCTCATGCGCCTCCAGGGCCAGGCTCTCCTCGTAGCCCCGCTCGCGCATGTGCGAGACCAGTACCTGCGCCGCGTTGAACAGGATGCGCTGGTTGTTCGGCAGTTTGGCGCGGGCGCCGCGCATCCAGTCGACGGCCTCCTTCAACTTGCCGGTCTTCCAGAGCAGCACGCCCTGGTTCATCAGGTCGGCCGCTTCCTTTTTCGAGGAGCGGATCAGGTCCCCGCCCTCGTCGCTCAAGCGCGCCTTGTCGAAGATGGCTTGCACCTCGTCGAGCAGCAGCGCGTTGTCGTGGTTGTTGCGGATGACGTAGCAAAGCAGTTCGACCGGCGCTTCCTTGACCCCGACCGCGAACAGCAGGGTCGCCATCTCGAGGCAGGTGGCCGTGTCCGGACGTTCCTCGCGCGACCCGAGCAGGGCTTCCAGTTCGTCGCCCGCCTTGCGCGCACGGCGGTAATCGCCGCTCTCGTGGTAAACCAGGCCCTCGGTGATCTTGGCGCGCAGGTCGATGTCGGGATGCTGCTCGCCGAACTCGCGCTGCGCCGCCTGCAGCAAGACCTGCGCTTCCTTCGGATCGTTCTTCAGGCCGCAGACGCGCGCCAGTCCCAGATAGGCGTCGGGCGTGCGCCGCACCGAATATTCTCCGATCGCGATGCACTTGCGGAAGGCCTTTTCGGCCATGCCGACATTGCCCAGCTTGAGGCAGACCTGTCCCAGGTTGCGCTGGCGCGGCACCGAATTGGGCGACAGTTTCGCGGCCCGCTCCAGGACCGAGCACGCTTCTTCGAGCTTGCCCATGCCCTGCCAGGCCAGCGCCAGCTGGTCGTAGGCGTCGATGTAATAGCGGTTCTCGGCGATCACGCCCTGGAACATCTGGCGCGCCTGCTCGAATTCGCCGTTGGCGAGGCGGATCTTGGCCAGGCCGGCACGCGCCCACTGGTATTCGCGCTGGGCCAGCACGCGTTCGTAGGCTTCGCGCGCCTTGTCCGGCTCGCCGCTCTTTTCCATCAGGCGCGCCTTCATGCGCAGCAGCTCGACTTCGTGCACGCGGTTCGCTTCGATCTGGGTGTCGCACAGGCGCGCCGCGCGCAGATAGTCTTTTTCGGCATAGGCCTGGTCGATCGGGCGGAACACCTGCTTGCGGTGCCAGGCGCGGTTCAATCGCGTGAGCAGCACGCCCTCGGTGATCGGCTTGACCAGGTAGGCGTCGGGCTGGTGTTCGGCCGCGCCCATCACGGATTCGACGCTCTTCTCGGCCGACACCATCATCCACACGCTCGACGGCAGCAGCAGGTTGCGCACGCGCGCTTCTTCCAGCACCTGCTGGCCGTTCTTGCCGTCGCCCAGGTTGAAGTCGCACAGCACCACGTCGTAGCGGATCTTGGCGAGCAGGCCGATCGCTTCGCCGCCGCTGGCCGCCTGGTCGATGTTGCGCGCGCCCAGGCTGCGCAGGCTTTCGCGCAGCAGCTGGCGCACGCCGATGAAATCGTCGACCACCAGATAATTCTTGCCGGCCCAGTCGATCGGCTCGGACTTGCTTTTCACGAGGGCGTTCATGGCAGGCTCAGGATGAAACAGCCGCCGCCGAGCGCCCCGCCGTTTTCCAGGCGCACGGCGCCATGGCGGCCGCGGTGGCGGTGCATGCGCGCCACTTCGCGCGAAAAGTACAGGCCCAGGCCCGCGCTATTGGTGCGAAAGTCGATGCCGCTGGCGACATCGGACAGGCCGGCCGCACCGGCGTCGAGCAGTGCCTGCGGATAGCCGGCGCCGTTGTCCTCGACCCGGATTTCGAGCAGGCCGTCGACCGCGGTGAGCGCCAGGCGGATGCGGTCGCGCGTGTAGTGGGCGGCATTGTTGACGGCATGCGAGACGACGCCGACGATCAGGTCTTCGTCGAGATGCCAGATCAGGTCGCGTTCGAGCGCGACTTCCAGCGCGATGCCTTTCGCGTCGAGCAGCACGCGGCCCAGCGAAACCACCTGGTCGGACAGCTGGCCGGCCTCGATCGGTTGCACGTCGAACGGATACTCCGGCGTGCCGACCCGTTTATACAGGGCCAGCAACTGCATCAGGTTGTCGTTCAGGCGGCGCGTCTGGTACAGCATCTGCGCCATCTGCGGATAGGCCGCCTCGGTGCCGGGCGCGGCATCGACCAGCAGGCGCTCCAGGGTGCCGGAAAGCACGCTGATCGAATTCTTCATGTCATGGGCGGTCGAGGCCAGGAACAGGAGCAAGTCCTGGGAGGGTGCGGTGTCGTCCACGGGAGTCATCCATGCGCGCGCCGTTGGATGGCGCAAAAGTTGCCGTTAGTTAATTATACGCTGGCTGGACGTCACAATTTGGCGTGCGCGGGCGCGAACGCGTTTAATCGGGGGCAAGTGTTGTTTGAACACGACCGGTGCGGCGCGCGCGCAACACGAAGCGCGCCGGATCGAGGGCGTCGACCAGGCTCGTCTCCAGCGGCAGCGGCGCGTTTTCCAGGCGCGACACCAGCAGTTCGGCGCACAGCGGTGCCCAGATCAGGCCGCGCGAGGCATAACCGAGCAGGCTGTACAGGCCCGGATGGCGCGCCACGTCGCGCAGGCGCTCGGTAGCGCCGGCGCCCTCGAAATCGGGCAGCGCGCCGACCAGCGGCAGCCGGTCGGGGGCGACGCAGCGGAAACCGACGCGCCCGGCCAGCGGCGCATCCGCGCCCGCGCCTGGCTGCGCGATCAGCGCGCGCAGGCGCGCCAGGTTTTCGTCCTGGCTGGCCGCGCGCAGGCGCGGGTCGGGGTCCAGGTCATAGGTCGCGCCGGCGCAGGCGATGCCGCCCGCCGCCGGGGTCAGGTAGGCTTCGCGGCACAGCACGAACGGCAGCCGCGGCAGCGTGGCCGCGTCCAGGTGCGTGACCTGCCCGCGCAGCGCGGCCAGCGGCAAGCGCGCCGCCTGCGCGATGTCGGGCGTGTCGGCGCCGCTGGCCAGCACCACGGTGGCCGCGCGCGCGATCGGCGCGCCATCGGCGCCGCGTACTTCCCATTCCTCTCCGACGCGCGCCAGGTGCACGCTGCCGCTGCCGAAGCGCCGCGTCAGGCGCGTGCGGCAGGCGTCCAGCATCGCTTCGCAGACGCTGCCCGGGCGCGCCCAGCCACCCGACCGAAACAGCCAGGCCCCATCCGGTGCCGGCAAGCCGAGCAGGCCGGCCGCCGCGGGCGCTTCCAGCCATTCGGCGAACGCGCGCGGATACTGGCCGCTGGCCGCGATGGCGCGCGAGGCTTGCGCGTGCGCCGCGTCGCGCGCCAGCTGCATCACGCCGCATTGGGCGCCTTCGATGGCGCGGCCGATGCCGCCCAGGCGCTCCCAGTAGCGCAGCGCGTACAGGTAGGCCGCGCGCGTCAGGCGGGTCGGGATGTTGTCGTCTTTCGAGAGCAAGGGCATGAAGATGCCGGCCAGGTTGCCGGAAGCCTCGCGCGCCGGCCCCGCATGGCGCTCGACCAGGGTCACCTCCCAGCCGCGCGCGCACAGGCGTTCGGCCGCCGCGCAGCCGGCCAGGCCGGCGCCGATCACGACTGCCTGGCGCGCGGGGACCGGCGCCAGCGGCGGGCGCGGCTTGCGGCTGGCGAAGCGCGCCCCGCCCTTGTCGAAGACGAAGCCCTGCGCCATCAGCGCCGCCACCTGCTCCTGTTCGAGCCAGTCGAATGCGAGCCGGGCGTCGGCCGCCGCCAGGCGCGCCAGGCCGCGCGCAAAACCGGTGTTCGGTCCGCGCAGGCCCTGCAATTGAACGAAATCGATGCGCGCGGCCAGCTGGGCCAGCGCCGCGTCGAGGGGCGCGTTGAGCAGGTCGAGCGTGACCTCCGGTTCCGGCTGCGGGATGCGGTGAAAGCCCGGCAGCAAGCCTTCGCCGAGCGCCACGATGTGCAGGCGCGCGGGACGCTCGGGATCGTTGCGCCAGGCCGCGATCAGCGCCGCCGCGCGCGCGCCGCTGCCGTAGGCGGTGTCGAACACCGTATAACGTTCGCGGCCCTGCCAGAAGCGCGACGGATTCACCGCGTGCCCGCGTACCGGAAGCAGCGCGGGTGGTGGTCGTCGACCATGCCGATGCCCTGCATGTAGGCGTAGACGATGGTCGAGCCGACGAATTTGAAGCCGCGTTTGGCCAGGTCTTTCGAGAGCCGGTCGGACAATGCCGTCTTAGTTGGCCGGGTGCCGTCCGACCAATCACCCACCAAGGGCTTGCCGTCGACATAGGCCCACAGGAAGCTGTCGAGGCTCAGGCCTTCGGCGCGCAATGCGAGATAGGCGCGCGCGTTGGAAATCGCGGCGGCCACTTTCAGGCGGTTGCGCACGATGCCGGGATTGGCCAGCAGTTCGGCCACTTTGGCGTCGTCGTAGCGCGCGATTTTTTCCGCGTCCCAGTCGTCGAAGGCGGCGCGGTAGGTATCGCGCTTGTTGAGGATGGTTTCCCAGGACAGGCCGGCCTGCGCGCCCTCGAGATTGAGCATCTCGAACAGGCGCCGCTCGTCATGGCAGGGCACGCCCCATTCGTGGTCGTGGTAGTCGAGGTAACGGGGATTGGCCGGATTGGCCCAGCTGCAGCGGTGGGTGGTCATGACGCGAGTATACGTCAGCACGCGGCCGGACGCAGGCTAAGCCGGTCGATGATCGGCCCCTCAGGCCCAAACAAAAACGCGCGCCGGGATCGCTCCCGGCGCGCGCTTTGCGCTGTCGCAGGCGCTGTCTGTCAACGCGCGCGACCCGCTTACTGTCGATTACTTGCCCGAGGTCGTGCCCGGCTTTGCCGCCGGCATTTGCTCGGCCGCCTTCAGGTGTTGTTCCACCGTCGGCTTCATCTTCGTTGCCAGGCCCTTGACGTCGGCATCCTTGGCATTCTTTTCGTTCTTGTTCAGCATGGCGAGCGCTTCCTTATGGCCGCCGGTGCCGCCCATCTTCATGTACTCGCGGTCGAACTTGTCGCCGTCGAGCTTGGCCAGCTTGGCCGCCATCGCCTTGTGCTTGGCATCGAGTTCGGTCGGCAGGGTGATGCCCTTGGCTTGCGCCACGGCTTGCACTTCGGTCAGGCCCTTGCCGTGATCGTCGATCATTTGCTGGGCGAAGGTTTTGACTTCCGGATTCTGGCTCTTGCTCTGGGCCATTTTGCCCATTTCGACTTCGGCCATGTTCACCATCGCCATGTCCATGATGGCCTTGTTGTCGGCCTTGCTCATCTTCATCATGGTGCCTGGGGCGGCGGCGGTCGCGCCCGCCGTGCCCGACATGCCGGTGGCACCGGTGCCGGTGCTGCCGCTCATGCCGGCGCCGCTCTGGCCGTGGGCCGCGTGGGCGGCCGGCATGGCGGTATTGGTCTTGCCGACCTGGGTCGACGGATTCGCGTCGGTCATTTTTTGCGTGCTCGGGTTCTGCGCGGTCACTTGTGCCTGGACGCCGAAGGTAGCGAACATGGCGGCTGCGGCCGACACGGCGAGCAGGCCTTTCAAGGTTTTATTGTTGTGCATGGTGGTCTCCTGGGGTGGGTTGAGTGTCCATGTGCGCAACAAATTGGCTGCGCTGTCATGAACCAACAGTCAGTGTACCGTCGCGTTCCGTAAGCGAGCGCGCGCTAGATTTTTGGCAACATTTTCCCGAAAAAAAAGCCGGCGCGCAGGCCGGCTTGTTAGCACATGTGGCAACTCTCAGCGGAAACTGAGCGTCGCCGTCAAGTCGCCCGGCCCGCGCGCGCCGCGCGCGGCGAAGGCGGCGTCGCGCGTCGCCAGGCCCTCGAGGCGCGGCAAATCGTGCAGGCGCGTGATGAAGCGCAGGATCGAGGTCGTGTCGTAGAAATTATGGTCGACCGCGCCCTTCTTCGCATGCGGCGAGACGACGATCGCCGGAATGCGCGAACCCGGCCCCCAGCGGTCGCCCGCGGGCGGCGCCACGTGGTCCCACCAGCCGCCGTTCTCGTCGAAGGTGATGACGACGACCATGTCTTTCCACTGCGGCGATTTTTTCAGGTGCTCGATGACGTTGGCGACATGGGCATCGCCGGACTCGATGTCGGAATAACCCGCATGCAGGTTCAAATTACCCTGCGGCTTATAAAAAGCGACGGCCGGCAGCTTGCCGGCGACGACGTCGGCGATGAACCGGTTCGAGATCGGGCTGTCGCCCAGGCCGCCGTCGCGCAGGTGCTCGCCGCGGGCCTGGGTGCCGGGCGCGAACTGGCGGAAATAATTAAACGGCTGGTGGTGGTGCTGGAAGTTCGGGCGCTGGCCGGCGCCGCGTCCATCGATCGCCGCTTGCCAGGCGCCGCCATACCAGGCCCAGCTCACGTTCGCGCGCGACAGCAGGTCGCCGATCGTGTCGTAGCTTTGCGGCGGCAGCACCGAGCCGTCCATCGGATCGGCCAGGTTCGCGTCGCCACCCGGCGCCGGGCGCACCCAGCTCGGCTGGAATGGCGGCGCCATCGTGTTGACGGCATAGCCGTCCGGCGTAATCGCGCCGTTGTTGACGAATTTCGGCTTGCCATCGAGGGCGGACTTTGGCGAGTCCGGCGCCAGCGCCAGGCGCTGGCCGAGCGGGCCGTCCGCGAGCACGGCGATCTTCTTCTTTGCCGTGGTCTCGGCGGCGTTGAAGAATTCGGGCGTGCGGCCGCTGATCAGGAACTGGTGGTTCAGGTAAGAGCCGCCGAAGGCGCCCATGAAGAAGTTGTCGCACAGCGTGTACTCGCGCGCGATCTGCCACAGGCCGAGGTGCTTGTCGGTCTCGCCATAATGGCCCATCACCAGCGCGCCGGAATCGCCCCAGGCGACGAAGCCGTCGTTCTTGCCGCCGTTGATCTGCATCTGGTTGTGATAAAAATTGTGGACCAGGTCGCGCGTGACGAGCGCTTCGGGCAAGGATTTGCCTTCCAGGTCCTTGAGTGCGAACGGGCCGTTCGGCAGGTTCACGATCTTGTCTTCGCCGATCAGGTAATCCTTGCCGCCCACATCCTGGCGTCCCGGCACCATGCCGCCCCAGATCTTCGGCAGCACCGGCAGCACGGAGCCATCGCGGTCGCGTTGCGGCGCGCTGGCCGGAAGCGGCGCCGCCAGGCCCGGGAACTTGGCGAACAGGTTGTTGAAACTGCGGTTCTCGAGATAGATCACGACCACGTTTTTCACGTGCGCCTTGAGCTTGGCGTCGAGCGAGGACGCCGGCCGGGCCGCGTGCCGCGGTGCCGACTCGGCGGCCGGCGCCAGGCCGGCGCCCAGGCCGACGGCGGCGGCGGCCTGGAAGATGCGGCGCCGGGCCGGGCTGGCGGGCGCGTGTTGCGGGGCGTCGGGGAGGTCGCGGTCGGGCATGGCGTGTCGTGGCTGAGAAGGGAAAGGCGGATTATCGCCTTTTTCTTGCCTGCTGAAAATATTGACAGCGGCCAGCAGGCGCTGACGTGCGCTTGTGGCGCCCGGATCGGCGTAGATTCAGGCCTACGGGTGGGGCAACCGGAGAAGCAGGAGGCAAGCATGTTGAACGAGCCGAATCCGGGCACCGCATTTCGCGGTTTGCCCTTGAGCGTGCAGCAGGAACGCGAAATCACCCATTTCATCGAGGCGCACCAGCGCGCCGGAACGCCATGGGACACCCCGGAGCTGGCCGCGCTGATCCGCGACATGCTCAACCCGCCCGAACTGGGCGACGAAGACGGCCTCGAACTTGCCGACAGCACCGCGGCGGAACGCTTCACCGCCTCGCACGAGGAAGCAATCGACGACGAGCGCGAGCACGACGTCGGTGGCGCGCCCTGACTCAGGCCTCGCTTGCCAGCCTGTCGCGCAGCGCCGCCAGCGTCAAAGGCCGCGCAAAGTGATAGCCCTGCGCCTCGTCGCAGGCGGCCGAGCGCAGGAAATCGACCACGTCCTGGGTCTCCACTCCTTCGGCCACCACCGCCAGGTGCAGGGCGTGGGCCATGTCGACGAAGGCCTTGATGAAATCGAAGGCGCTGATGCGCTCGTCGTCGCCGACCATGAAGGAGCGGTCGAGTTTGAGCACGTCGATCGGGAAGCGGCGCAGGTAGGTCAGGCCGGAATAGCCGGTGCCGAAATCGTCCACCGCCAGCTTCACGCCCAGCGCATGCAGTTCGTGCAGCATCAGGGCGGTGCGTTCGATGTCGGCGATCAGCGCGCTTTCGGTCAGTTCCAGCTCCAGGCAATGGGGCGGGATGCCTGATTCGGCCAGGGTCTGGCGCACCTCGTCGACAAAACTCTGGTGCGCCAGCTGGCGCGCCGAGACGTTGACCGAGACGCAGATCTCGCGCTTGAATTGGGTCATCAGGCGCCGCGTCTGGATGCAGGCTTCGTGCAGCACCCAGCGTCCGATCGGCGCGATCAGGCCCGTCTCTTCGGCGATCGGAATGAACTGCGCCGGCGAGACCAGCCCGCGCTCCGGGTGGTTCCAGCGGATCAGCGCCTCCATGCCGACCATGGCCATGCTGCGCAAGTCGATGCGCGGCTGGTAATGCAGTTCGAACTCGCCGCGCGCCAGGGCCGGACGCAGCGAGGTCTCGAGCGCCATCCGTTCGCGCGTGGCGACGGCCATCTCCGGCTCGAACAGGCGGTAGCGGTTGCGCCCGGCCGCCTTGGCGCGGTACATCGCCGTGTCGGCGGCCTGGAACAGCTGCTCCTTGCTTTCGCCGTCATGGGGGAACAGGCTGATGCCGATCGAGGCGCCGATGATCACGTCCTGCCCCGCGATCGTGATTGGCGCCGTCAGCACGTCGAGCAGTTTGGCGGCGATCCGTTCGGCCGCCACGCGCCCGCTGGCGCAGTGCGCCGCGATCACGAACTCGTCGCCGCCGAGGCGGGCGATGACGTCGGTCGGGCGGATCACGCGGCGCAGGCGCGCCGCCACTTCGCACAGCAGGATGTCGCCGAACTCGTGGCCGAAGGAGTCGTTGACTTCCTTGAAGCGGTCGAGATCGAGGAACAGCGTCGCCACCGGCGTGCCCGGGGCGGCGGTGTCGAGCATGCGCTGCACCCGTTCGCCCAGCAGCGCGCGGTTCGGCAAGCCGGTCAGGCTGTCGTGGGTGGCCAGTTCGCGCAGCCGGGTCTGGGCTTCCTCGCGCTCGGTGACGTCGCGGATGATGGCCTGGAAGAATTCCTTGCCGCCGTCCTCGAAGCGCGAGATGTGCACGTCGGCCGGAAACACGCTGCCATCCTTGCGCCGTTTGTTAATCCGCAGCAGCTGGGTCTGGCCGCCCGCCAGCGCCAGGTCGAGGTCGGCGGAATACTCGTGGCTGCCGCTGTCGATGTCGGCCGCGCACAATTGCTGGAATTCTTCTTCGGTGTAGCCGAAGTTGCTGCAGGCGCGGCCATTCGCGGCCACGATGCGCAGTTCGCGGTCGGCGATCACGATGCTGTCGGCCGCCTGCTGGAACAGGTTGCGAAAGCGCTGCTCGCTTTTCTTGAGCGCCTCTTCGGCCTGGTGCTTGAAACTGATGTCGTGGAAATACACCGCCAAGCCTTCCTCGCTTGGATAGGCGCGCACCTCGACCCAGGTGGAGGACGGTTCCCAGAAGGTCTCGAAGGCGCAAGCCTCGCCCGTTTCCATGGCCCGGCGATAAAAGCCGAGCGAGGGCGAATCGTACAGGTCGGGCGCCACTTCGAGCAGGTTGCGCCCGATCGCGAGGGCGGCGTCGACGTTGACGAAATTGCCGGCCTTGCGGTTGGCATAGGTGACGCGCCAGTCGCGGTCGACGGCGAAGAAGGCGTCGCCGATACTCTCGACCATCACGTGCAGCTGCTGCTGCGACTTGGCCAGCGCCGCGCGCGCGGCGTGTGCTTCGGTCACGTCGCGCGCCGTGGCATAGGTGACCTGGGTCAGCGCGCACCAGCGTACCGAGATCGATACCATCACCGCGCGCCCGTCCTTGCGCAGCCAGCGATGCTGCAGGTCGCGCTGGACCGAGACGCCGGAACGCAGCTCGGCGCGCAGCGCCTGGAAGCGTGCGAGTTCGTCCTGCTCCAGCAGGTCGCAATATCGGCGCCCCACCAGTTCCTCGGGGTGGTAGCCCAGGATGTCGATGGTCGCCGCGTTCAGGCGCAGGAAGCGGCCGTCGGCATCGATCAGGGCGATCAGGTCCAGGGAGTTTTCGATCAGGGCGGTGTTTTCCTCGGCCAGCCGCGCCAGGTCCGCCGTTGTTGTCATGTCGTTCAAATCAGTTCCCGTGTGCTGCCATGTTTGCCAACCACCCACGCCGACCGCGGTGCGCCGCTCAGGTTAGCGCAGGTCGCCATGCAAACTAAATGGCAAACTGGTAATCGAGAGAAATATATCTTTCACTGTAGAAATTACGCGACGCTTTTACGAGCGCTCGGCAGCCAAGTGTGTTGGCAGGTGGCCGGGTGGCGGCGTAGACTGCCCATTCAGATGGACCGCCCAGAGAGACCTCACGTGCAAGCCGACCAAGCCGATAGACGCAGCGTTGAACGACCCAGGATCGCGCTATCCGCCATTACGCGCGAAAGCGTGCGCGCGCTGGTCGAAACCGAATCCGAACACCTGCGCAAGGCGGTGACGAATGGGCGCAACCGTTACCAGGTAAGGCTCGACCAGCACGACCAGATCGTGGCCTACATGGCAACGCTCAACCCGCTCGACCTGGAACGCTTTTCTACCTTCTACGAACAGGAAGCGGCCGCCGCGCGCGCCGACGCCGCCACGCGCGACGAATGGCGTCCGGTCTCCGGTCCGCTCGCCGTGCATGCCGGGCAATCGGGCGAGATCATGCGCATCGGTCCCTGGGCCGTGGCGGCCGCCGGCGCGGTCGCGGCGATGGCGGCCTTCATCCTGCGCCGCTAGTGCCCCGCTGCACGCTTGCGGCGTGCACTCCTCCTGCGATCGACGGCAATGTGCGCCCAGCGCGCCCCGAATAAGTTGCGCACGGGAAATCTAATGCGAGCTGGGCCGACGCCGTGTAGACTGGCTTACCTGTCGTTTCCTTCAACATACCGGGTCTGTTTCCCCGCTGAGCTATCGGGTTTGCCATGTCTGCCGGTCATTACGAACCAACCCTCGTCGTGGTGTCGATCCTGGTCGCGATCTACGCCTCGTATACGGCGCTGAGCCTGGCGGAGCGGGTGCGCCATTCGCATGGCCGCGCCACCTGGTGGTGGATGGCCGGCGGTGCCTTCGCCATGGGCAGCGGCATCTGGGCCATGCACTTCATCGGCATGCAGGCTTTCCGCCTGCCCTTCCCGGTCGGCTACGACAGCGCCATCACCTTCGTTTCCTGGCTGCTGCCGGTGGGCGCGTCGCTGCTGGCGCTGTCGCAGATCAGCCGTCCGGCGCCGCGCGCCAGCCATTTCGCGCTGAGCGCGGTGCTGATGGGACTTGGCATCAACGCCATGCATTACAGCGGCATGGCGGCCATGCGCATGCGTCCCGGCATCGAGTACGACCCGCTGCTGTTTGCCATCTCGGTCCTGATTGCGATCGGCGCCTCGGCCGGCGCCCTGTGGCTGGCCTTCCAGCTGCGGCGCCGCATGCAGTACGGCAAGCCGACCCGGTTCGCGGCCGCCGTCCTGATGGGCGGCGCCATCGCCGGCATGCACTACACCGGCATGGAAGCGGCGCATTTTTCGCCGGGTGCGATCTGCCTGGAAGCGAATGTCGGCATCAGCCAGGATTTGTTGGCGGCGATGGTGACGGTGACGGCCCTGCTGCTGCTGACCATCGCGACCCTGGTCGCCGTCTACGACTCGCGCCTGGAAGACCGCTCGCGCATCCTGGCGGCCTCGCTCGCCACCTCGGCCGAACGCCAGACCCTGTACCTGCACGAACAGAAGGCGCGCGTCGAGGCCGAGCGCCTGTCGGACATGAAGGACGAATTCCTTTCCACCCTGTCGCACGAACTGCGCACGCCGCTCAACGCCATGCTCGGCTGGGCGCAGTTGCTGATGGATGGCGGCAAGGATGAAAAGATGCTGCGCCGCGGCCTGCAAACGATCGAGCGCAATGCGCGCGCGCAGTCGCAACTGATCGAGGACATGCTCGACATGAGCCGCCTGATCGCCGGCAAGATCCGCATCGAAGTCGACCGCACCTGGCCCTCGGACTTCATCGCCGCCGCCGTCGAGACGGTGCGCCCTTCCGCCCTGGCCAAGGGCGTGCGCCTCGACGTGCTGATCGACAGCCACGCCGGCCCGCTGGCGGCCGATGCCGGCCGCCTGCAGCAGGTGATGACGAACCTGCTGTCGAATGCCATCAAGTTCACCCCCAGTGGCGGCAACGTGCGCGTCAGCGCCAAGCGTGTGCAGGATACGGTGCAAATCGAAGTGAGCGACAGCGGCATCGGCATCACCCCCGAATTCCTGCCCTTCGTCTTCGACCGCTTCCGCCAGGCCGACGCTTCCTCGACCCGCCGCCACGGCGGGCTGGGGCTGGGCCTGTCGATCGCCCAGCAACTGGTCGACCTGCAGGGCGGCCAGTTGACGGCGGCCAGCGCCGGCGCCGGCGAAGGCGCGACGTTTACGCTGAGCATGCCGCTGCCGGGTGTCGACACCGCCACCCCCGACTGCCTGATCAAGCCGCACGACCTCGACGCCGTGCGCGCCGGCAGCGGCGCGCTGGCCGGCCTGACGATCCTGGTGGTGGACGACGAACGCGATTCGCTCGACATCGTGCAATACGTGCTGGCCGACATGGCCGCCACCATCGTCACCGCCTCGACCGCCTACGAGGCCCTGCACATGATCGACCGCCTGCGCCCCGACCTGATGATCAGCGACATCGGCATGCCCGGCATGGACGGCATGGAACTGATCCGCCGCGTGCGCGGCTCGGCCGACCCGCAGGTGGCCGCCGTGCGCGCCCTGGCGCTGACCGCCTTCTCGCGCCGCGAAGACCGCCTGCGTTCGCTGGAAGCGGGTTTCGACGAATACATGTCGAAACCGGTGGCGCCGGCCGAACTGGTACGTGCGGTGCTGACCTTGTGCGACAGCCGGCTGCACAAGCCGGTTCCCGCGGTAAAGCGGGTGTAGGTCAAACGGCTGTCATATTCCAGAGCGAAGATAGAGACGTTCGCAAGAACACGGCAGCCAGGCTGCCCTACCGGCGCCGGCGGTCGGGAAACATACCGGCACCAGTTACTCGATATTGACTTCCTTGCGGTTATCGCGCGAGACGCGGTCGATCATCTTGTTGTACGGATCGACGCCGACATCGAAGGGCTGCTCCTTGACGGTCACCGTCAGCACCGGATTGTCGCCGCTGAGCACGCGCTTCTCCAGCAACAGCACCCGCTCGTCCGCTTCCTTGGCACCCTTGGCGCGCGCGAAGATGCCGATCTCGACCGGCTCGTCGTAGGCGCGCGGGGTTTCCTTGCCCTTGCCGTCGGCCTGCATCTTGGACAGGTGCAGCTTCATCGTCACGTCCCACTGCCCGTCCGCGCGTTTTTTCGCTGTCGCCTCGGTCACGCGGTTATCGTAGAAGACGATCTTCTCGAACAGGTCCGTGATCAGGGCCTGCTTCGACGCCGGCGCCTCGGCGCGGATGTAGTCGACCAGCTCGCCCGACGTCGTGAACGGCGATTCCTGGTAACCCTTGTCCTGCAGGAAGCGCTTGAGCGCGCGGTTGAGCGCCTGTTCACCGATCTCGTCGCGCAGGCGATAGAAGACCAGGCTACCCTTGCGGTAGTGGATGTATTGCTGGTTCTCCACGCGCATCAGGGGCAGTTCCTCGATCGCCTCGCCGCCGCGCGAACTCAGGTAGCGGTCGAGCTCGTAGCGCAGGAAGCGGCGCATCTTGTCGCGTCCGTATTCCTTCTCCATCACCATCAGCGCCGAGTACTGCGACAGCGACTCGATCAGCATGGTTGCACCCTGCACATTCGCCGCCGTCACCTGGTGGCCCCACCACTGGTGCGCCATCTCGTGGGCCGTCACGTAGAACACGTAATCGATGGCTTCCTTGTCGCGCAGGTCGGCAATGAAACCGATCGATTCCGAGAACGGGATCGTGTTGGCGAACGACTGGGCGAAGCCCTGGTAGTTCGGGAACTCGAGGATCCGCACCTGCTTGTGCTGGTAGGGCGTGAACTGGGTCGTGTAATAGTCGAGCGCCTTCTGCGTGCCGGGGATCATCCGGTCCACGTTGTAGGCGTGCTTGCGGTCGTAATAGATCTCGATCGGGATACCGTGCCAGTCGGACTTCCTGACTTGCCAGTCGGCCGACAGGTAGGCGAAGAAGGGCATCATCTTCCGGTCCATCTTGTACTGGTAGTAGCTGCGCCCGTTTTCCTTCCACGATTTTTGCAGGTAGCCCGGTGCCAGCGCGATCTGGTTGCCGCTGGTGGAAACGACCGTCTCGAAACTGATCCAGTCCGCGTCCGCGCCGAACATCGAATTGGCGCGCGCCGCCTTGTTTTCCAGCTTGGCCATGCGTTCCGGTTCGCCCAGGCCGCGCTTGCGCCGTTCGTTACGGTCAAGCAGTTCGAAGTCCGGCTGGTAGCCGATGCGCGGGAAGAATTCGCGGTTGTTGAAGAAGGTGCCGTTCAGGTTGATCGAATCGGGCGTGCCGCCATTCGTGAAGCCGGGACGGCGCACGTCGACGACGAAGTCGAGCGGCAGGCGCGCGCCCGGCGCCAGCGCCTGGGCCAGGGTGATGATCCTGAAGCCGGCCTGTTTGTCGTCCAGCGCGACCTTGTGCGCGGGCAGTCCGGACAAGGTGGTGACGACATCGGGATTCAACTGCAGGCGCAGCGTGTCGAGCGGCTGGCTGGTCTTGTTTTCCAGGACATAGCTACCCTTGATCATCACGCGGTGCTGCTCCGGGTAGATGTCGACCGCGGCGCGCACGTCGGTGATTTTCGCGTGCGGCAAGTCCTTGTACTTGCGATAGGTTTTTTCGTAGCTCGCCTGCTTGTCCATCGACACGTCGGCCGCTTCGTAACGCGCCAGGGTGTTCGTGTTGTGGAAGATCCAGGCGCCGGTGGCGGCAAACGCGAGGCCGCAGGCGGCCAGCGCCACGCCGGCAGGGCCCTTCAGGCGGCGCCCCGCTTCGCGCACGCGCGCACGCCAGTCGCTGGACAGGCCGCGCACCCAGAAGGCCTGGGCCAGGATCAGCGCACCCACGGTGAACAGCGTCCAGTACAGCGCGAACCAGGACCAGCCGGAGATGAAGCCGCCATAGCCGTTCATGTCCGAGTACGGGGTCCGCGGCAAGCCGGCGATGTTGTACAGGTTGTGGTCGAGATGCATGACGCCCGCCACCACCTGCGCCACCATCAGCACGATCATCAGCGCGTAGCCGACGAACTTGTTATTCGTGACCACCTGCAGCACGACCGCGATCAGGCCCATCAGGATGAAAGGCAGGCCGGCAAGCAGCACGCCACGGGCGTACAGCGCCAGCTCGACCGGTGCCCCGCCCTTGGCCAGCTGGATCGCGACCGAGGTCAGGATGCCGGCGCAGAGGAAAGCCAGCACGACACCCACCAGCGCCAGGCTCTTGGCCAGCAGCGGCGCCCAGTTCGGCACCGGCATGGCGTCGCTGACGTCGGCGATCCTGACCTGGCGCTCCTTGAAAATGAGCTCGCCGGCGTAGAAGGTCACGATGATGAGCAGCATGAAGGTAAAGCTGTTACCCAGCAGTTCGATCATCAGGTGGGTCATCGGATAGACGTCGGTGCCGAACATCCGCCCCATCTGGGACGAACTGCCGACCAGGTTGAGCACGGCGAACAGCAGCATGACCAGGAAGGGCACGCTCTTGAACACGGCGGCGGCGTCGAAACTGAGGATGTGCCAGCACTGGATCCAGCGCGTGGCGCCGGTGAAGCGCGGCGCGATGCGCGGCAGGGCCAGGTTGGCCGGGACCGGCGCGGCCGCAGGCAGCGGCTTGGCCTTGCCGAACAGGCGCTTGCCGGTGCCGGCGCGCTGCGGCTTGAACAGGACCAGGGTCAGGCCGAACAGCACCAGCGCGACCGCGGCCCAGAGCAGGCGATTGGCCAGCATATAGCCGGAAAATGCGGGCAAGCCGGCGTTCGCCTCGGCGGTCGAGAAATAGCGGGTGGCGCGGCCCAGCGCGCGGATGCCGAAGGGATCGAGCAGGACGGCGACCCATTCGTTGTCGATGTTGGTGGTGAAGCGCCCGGCGACGATCCACAGCACGAAGAAGGCCAGCACGCCGACGTACACCAGCATGATCGAGCGCGTGGTCGAGGCCAGCAGCATCAGGAGCGCGCCGATGAAGAACAGGTTCGGCACGACCAGCACACCGAGCGCCCACAGGTAGGCGCCGCCCGCGAAAGGACCGACGCGCTGGGTGTCGACCCAGGGCATCAGGGGGCCGAGCATCATGCCCAGGATGACGACGGCGAAGATCAACAGGCAGGCGACCAGGCCGGCGGCGAAGCGTCCCACCAGGTAATCATGCTTCTTCATCGGCGTGGCGAACAGCATGTCGGAAATGCCGACTTCACTGTCGCGCAGCACGGTGCCGGCGATGAAAATGGTGACGACGAAGATCGACATCAGGCTGAAGGAGCCGAGCAACTGGGCCACGACGACCGGCGCGTTGCGGTTCACGTTGCCGATGCTGCCGCCGACCGTGATCGCATCGCTGGTGGTGGCGCCGAAGGCCAGGACGCCGAACAGCAGCGCGCATACCCATAGCAAGGGCTGACGGAATTGGGTGCCCAGCTCGAAGGTGAAGAATTCTTTCAACATGGCCGCTCCTTACACCGCGACCGGAACGCCTGGCGCGGGCGCGGGCTGCGCCGCCGTCGCGCGGCCGGCATTGCGCACTTGCAGGAAGTAGACGTCTTCCAGGTCCGGTTCGACGCTGACGAAACCGTCGTCCGGCTGCGATTCGGCGAACACGTTGATCTGCGGACGCCCCGCCACCAGCCGGGTCGACAGCACATTGAAGCGTTCCTGGTATTCCAGCAGCGCGTCCGGGCTGACCGTGCGGCGCCAGACGCGGTGTTTCAGGGTATCGATCGCGGCCTGGGGTTCACCCTGCAGCAACACCGTGCCCTTGGCGATCATGGCCATGCGCGGGCACAGGTCGGTCACGTCCTCGACGATGTGGGTGGAGAGGATGACGACCACCTGTTCGCCGATCTTGGCCAGCAGGTTGAGGAAGCGGTTGCGCTCATCGGGATCGAGGCCGGCGGTCGGCTCGTCGACGATCACCAGGCGCGGCGCGCCGAGCAGCGCCTGGGCGATGCCGAAGCGCTGGCGCATGCCGCCCGAGAAAGTGCCGAGGGCGCGCTTGCGCGATTCCCACAGGTTGGTCTGGTGCAGCAAGCCTTCGACGGCTTCCTTGCGCTCGCCCTTGCCGGTCAGCCCCTTGAGGACGGCAAAGTGGTTCAGCAGCTTTTCGGCCGTGACTTTCGGATAGACGCCGAAATCCTGCGGCAGGTAGCCGAGCTGGCGCAGCAGCGCCTCTTTATCCTTGAGTACGTCCAGGCCGTGGAAATGGATGCTGCCGCTATCGGGATCTTGCAGCGTCGCAATGGTGCGCATCAGCGACGATTTACCGGCGCCATTCGGTCCAAGCAGCCCGAACATGCCGTTTGGAATCTCGAGACTGACATTATTGATGGCCTTGACGCCATTCGCGTAGGTCTTGTTGAGCTGCTTGATCGATAACATGTTTTTCCCCGGTCTGTGAATGGTTGACCGCCCTGCCCTGCCCAGGCGGACTGCGCGCAATTATTTCCTATTGGCTAATCTATCGTTAATGAACGGCAATGTCAGCACTTTGTGACAGGCGGCAGGAATACGGGAATGGATGATCGATTTCGCGGTATATGCATGGGGCATCGACCATGGCGGCCAATACCGATTGGCGATCCCGGATTTTTTTCGATCGACAATAACTTGAGAAGCCCTCCCGGAACAGCTTGATCGTAATGGAGCGCTACAATATGTCCGCGCCCTGCAGACATAGAAATCGAAGAAAACGCGCCACCACCGGAGGACAATATGACGATGACCGCTCACGACATGCAGGAAGCCGACACCCGCGCAGCAGACGTACTTTCCTCGCGCTATGTGCGTGGCGCCGCTGTACTGGGAATCGCGGCGGCGGGCTATGCTTTCTTCAGGCGCAAAAAACGCCCCGTATCGGCGATGCCACCGGAGCGCGGCCGCGACCCTGGCGAGCTTCTGAGAGTGGGTAGTCTGGTTGTGTCATTGCTAGCGTCGTTTGCCTCGGCCATGAACAATGTCAGCGTCGACGCATCCGCCCCGGTCGAGAAAGAAACGCAATATCCTCCAACGCGTTCGCAGGACGGCAAACCCGCTGGCAAGGATGCGGAACCGGCCATGAGCGCGCCCCCACGCCCGAAATTCGAGCAAACCTCGACCAGCTGGATCGGCAGGCAGTGGCAAATATTCCTGGCGGCGGGAAACGCATGGGTCGATGATTACGCGCCCAGCATGGGAGCGGCGCTGTCGTATTACACGCTGTTTTCCCTGGCACCGCTGCTGGTGCTCATTATCGCGATTGCCGGGATGGTATTTGGGCAGGACGCCGCGCAAGGCGCAATTATTGCGCAGCTTCAAAGCATTATGGGTAAGGACGGCGCGACGGCCGTGCAGGGCTTGCTACAAGCTGCGCGTGAACCGTCCACCGGCATTGTCGCGAGTATCGTTGGCGGTTTTCTTTTGCTGCTGGGCGCAACAGCGATTTTCGCCGAACTGCAAACTGATTTGGACCGCATTTGGCAGGTGCCGGAAAAAGCGAAACCGTCGGGCCTGTGGGGCTGGTTACGCAGCCGGGTATTATCCTTCGGACTGGTGCTTGGATTCGCTTTCATGCTGATGATTTCGCTTGTCGTCAGCGCCGCGCTCGCAGCGACGAGCGACTGGATAGGCGGGGGCGCCACGGCGGAAAGCGTGTTGGCAAGTGTACTGAATTTCACCGCGTCGTTTGCCCTCTTCACCGTACTGTTTGCGATGATCTACAAGATCATGCCGACGGCGAAGATATCCTGGCACGATGTCTGGATGGGGGCGGCGGTAACAGCCTTGCTCTTCAATGTAGGCAAATCATTGATCGGCTTGTACCTTGCGAAATCGAGCGTGGCCTCGGGCTTTGGCGCGGCCGGCTCGTTCGTGATTCTCGTCGCGTGGTTCTACTATTCGGCGCAGATTTTCTTGTTTGGCGCTGAATACACGTGGGTGTACGCCAACAGCAAGGCACAGAAAGCGTAGCGCAGGCCGCCGCCCGCTGCGTTCTCCGGCAGGCAAGGTCGCTGTCGCGGGCGGCGCTATGGATTGCCGGCCGCCCGACAGCTGACGCTCAGTCGAACTTCGAGAAATCCGGCTTGCGCTTCTGGAAGAAGGCCGTGAAGGCTTCCTTGGCTTCCGCGCCGACCAGCATCGCGGCGAACTGCTTGTTTTCGACGCCCATGGTCTCGGCCACGATGGCCGCGCGCGGGCGCTTCATCAATGCCTTGGTGGCGCGGATCGAGGCGGCCGGCAGCGCGACCAGCTTGGCGGCCTGGCCCTGGGCGAAGGCGAGCAGCTCGGCGGCTGGCAGCACGCGCGCGACGATGCCCATCTCGCAGGCTTCCTGCGCGCTGAAGGCTTCGCCCAGCATCAGCTTTTCGGCGGCGCGGGTGTAGCCGGCCGCCTGCGCGACCAACAGCGAGGAAGCGAATTCCGGGCACAGGCCGAGCGGGGTGAAGGGCATCGAGAATTTGGCGTTGTCGGCGGCGTACACGAGGTCGCAGTGCATCAGCATCGTGGTGCCGATGCCGACCGCGGCGCCGGCCACGGCGGCGACCACCGGCTTGGTGCAGCCCTCCAAGGCGCGCATGAAGCGAAAGACCGGACGGTCGTCAAGCATGGCGCCGTCGCCGGTGTTGTTCAGGAAGTCATCGAGGTCGTTACCGGCGGTGAAAATCTCCGGCTTGCCGGTGATGAGGACGGCGCGCACTAGCGCGTCCTGGTCGGCGTCCAGCAGCGCGTCGGCCATCGTCAAATACATGGCGCCGGTGATGGCGTTCTTGCGTTCGAGGCGGTTGAATTCGATGGTGAGGATGCCGTTGGCTTTGGTCGTTTGAATGCTCATTTTTCAGTCTCCGTGGTTTTCCTGGACCGGATGAACGCGTGGGCGGGAAACCCGCCCACCCTACAGGTCAACTCGTAGGGTGGGCCGATCTCCCGCCCACGCGGTGATACGTGACGGCCGCATCAACGTACACGTCGATACGGCCGCGATCTAAAATTAAACGCGCTCGATGATACCGGCCGCGCCCATGCCGGCGCCGACGCACATCGTCACCATGCCGTACTTCAGGTTATTGCGGCGCAGTGCGTGCACGACGGTCGCGGCGCGGATCGCACCGGTGGCGCCCAGCGGGTGGCCCAGCGCAATCGCGCCGCCCATCGGGTTGACCTTGCTGGTATCCAGGCCGAGGTCGCGGATCACGGCCAGTGCTTGCGCTGCAAACGCTTCGTTCAGCTCGATCCAGTCGAGTTGATCCTGGGTGATGCCGGCGGCGGCCAGCGCCGCGGGGATCGCGACCTTCGGGCCGATGCCCATGATCTCCGGCGGCACGCCGCGCACGGCGAACGAGGAGAACTTGGCCAGCGGAGTCAGGTTGTGCTCGCGCAGGATCTTTTCGCTGACGACGATCAGGGCGCCGGCGCCATCCGACATCTGCGACGAGGTCGCGGCGGTGACGGTGCCTTTGGCGGCGAAGACGGGCTTGAGTTTCGCCATGCCTTCCATGCTGGCGTCGGCGCGCGGGCCTTCGTCGGCGTCGACCGTGCGGCGCTTGACCGAGATTTCGCCGGTGGCCAGGTTCGGCGTGCGGGTGATGATCTCGACCGGGGTGATCTCGTCCTTGAAGAAGCCGGCCTGCTGGGCGGCGATGGCGCGGCGGTGCGATTCCAGGCCGAAGGCGTCCTGGTCTTCGCGCGACACTTTCCACTGCTGGGCGACTTTTTCCGCCGTCAGGCCCATGCCGTAGGCCAGGCCGACGTTCTCGTCCTTGAAGGTGTCCATGTTGATCGATGGGTGATGGCCCATCATCGGCACCATCGACATCGATTCGACGCCGCCGGCGATCATCACGTCGGCTTCGCCGACGCGGATGCGGTCGGCCGCCATGGCCAGGGCGGTGATGCCCGAAGCGCAGTAGCGGTTGACGGTCACGCCGCCGACCGTGTTCGGCAGGCCGGCCAGGATCACCGAGTTACGGGCGATATTGAAACCCTGTTCCGCTTCCGGGAAGGAGCAGCCGACGATGGCGTCGATGATCAGTGCCGGGTCCAGGTTCGGCACGGCGGCCATCGCACCGCGGATCGCGGCGACCAGCAGGTCGTCCGGGCGGGTCGTCTTGAACATGCCGCGCGGCGCCTTGCCGATCGGGGTGCGGGTCGCTGCGACGATGTATGCGTCTTGAAGTTGTTTGCTCATGTCATTCGTCCTTGATTAGTTCCGCACTGGCTTGCCGGTCTGCATCATGCCCATGATCCGCTCTTGCGTCTTCGGGTTGTTCAGCAGTTCGATGAAGGCTTTACGCTCCATGTCGAGCAGCCACTGCTCGGACACGACGCTGCCCTGGTCGACGTCGCCACCGGTCACGATCTCGGCGATCATGTCGCCCAGTTTGTAGTCGTGGGCCGAGATGAAGCCGCCGTCACGCATGTTGACCAGCTGGCCGCGGATCGTCGCCCAGCCGTAACGGCCGGTGACGGTGACCGGGCGCTGCAACGGTGCGCGGTAGCCAGCGTCGAACATCGCGCGCGCCTGCACCTTCGCCACGTGCAGCAGCTCGTAGGCGTTGAAGACGATGATGTCGTCTTCCTTCAGGTAGCCCATGGCCTTCGCTTCGAGTGCCGACTTCGACACCTGCGCGGTGGCCGCGTTGGTGAAACCGGTCTTCAGGAATTGCAGGATGTCGTTGCCCTTGGCTTCCGTGAAGGCACGTACCGCCGCTTCCTTCAGGCCGCCGCCGGCCGGCACCAGGCCAACGCCGACTTCAACGAGACCAATGTAGGACTCGATCGCCGCCACGCGCTTCGATGCGTGCAGCGCCAGCTCGCAGCCGCCGCCCAGCGCCAGGCCGGCGACAGCCGCAACCACCGGCACGTTCGAATACTTCATCTGCATGAAGGTGTCTTGCAGTTCCTTGACGATCGGGTCCATCGCTTTCGCGCCGCCGGCCATGAAGGCAGGCAGGGCCGATTGCAGGTCGGCGCCGGCCGAGAAGGCGCCGCCTTCGGTCGCATCCGTATTCCAGATCACCAGGCCTTTGAAATTCTTGCCGGCTTCTTCGAGGCCGCGTTTCAGGCCCTTGATGACGCCGTCGCCGATGACGTGCATCTTGGTCTTGAGCGAGATGACGAGAACGTCATCGCCCGAGTGCCACAGGCGCACCGACTCGTCCTCGAACACGGTGGTGCCGAAGGTCTTGGCGTCGCTGCCGCCTGCGCCCAGCACCGGTGCGCGGAAGGCCTGGCGCTCGTAGACGGCCAGGGTCGAACGCGGCACATAGCTGTTCGAGGAAGCAGAGTACGAACCCTCAGGGGTGTGCACGCCCTTCTCGGCGACTTGTCCGTCGAAGACCCAGCTCGGAAGCGGGGTGTTCGTCAGCGCCTTGCCGGCATCGATGTCTTCCTTGACCCATTCGGCGATCTGCTTCCAGCCTGCGGCTTGCCAGGTTTCGAACGGACCGACGCTCCAGCCGAAGCCCCAGCGCATGGCGAAGTCGATGTCGCGCGCGTTGTCGGCAATCGTATCCAGGTGGACCGCGATGTAGTGGAAGGCGTCGCGGTAGATCGCCCACAGGAACTGCGCCTGCGGGTTGGTCGATTCGCGCAGGGCCTTGAACTTCTTGACCGGATCCTTTTCTTTCAGGATGCGGGCAACGATGTCGGCTGCCTTGGCGCCGCCGGCGACGTATTCGCCGCTGGCGAAGTCGAGGCGCTGGATGTCCTTGCCGACCTTCTTGTAGAAGCCGCCGCCGGCCTTCTGGCCCAGGGCGCCTTTCTCGATCAGCTTGGCCAGCACGTCCGGCGTCTTGTAGAGCGCGAAGAACGGGTCATCCTGCAGGGTGTCCTGCATGGTCTTGATGACGTGGCCCATCGTGTCCAGGCCGACGACGTCGGCGGTACGGAAGGTGCCCGACTTGGCGCGGCCCAGCTTGGCGCCGGTCAGGTCGTCGACCACGTCCACCGACAGGCCGAATTTCTCGGCTTCGTGGATGGTGGCCAGCATGCCGAAGATGCCGACGCGGTTGGCGATGAAGTTCGGCGTGTCTTTCGCGCGCACGACGCCCTTGCCCAGCACCGAGGTCAGGAAGGTCTCGAGCTGGTCCAGGATTTCAGGACGGGTGCCCGCGGTCGGGATCAGCTCGACCAGGTGCATGTAGCGCGGCGGGTTGAAGAAGTGGACGCCGCAGAAGCGCGCCTTGAGTTCGTCATTAAAACCTTCGGCCAGCTTGTTGATCGACAGGCCCGAGGTGTTCGAGGCGAAGATCGCGTTCGGGGCGATGTGCGGCGCGACCTTGGCGTACAGGTCGTGCTTCCAGTCCATGCGCTCGGCGATGGCTTCGATGATCAGGTCGCAGCCAGCCAGTACGTCGAGGTTGTCTTCGTAGTTCGCCACTTCGATCAGCGAGGCGTCGTCCTTGTTGCCCAGCGGGGCCGGCGACAGCTTTTTCAGGTTCTCGATGGCGCGCAGGACGATGCCGTTCTTGGCGCCTTCCTTGGCAGGCAGGTCGAACAGCACGACAGGCACCTTGGCGTTGACGCAGTGCGCAGCGATCTGCGCGCCCATCACGCCCGCGCCCAGTACGGCGACTTTCTTGACGGTGAAATTGGTCATGGTTTTATCCTTGCGTTCTTAGAACAGGTCGGCGTCGAGCGCCATCAGGTTGGCGGAACCCGAGCGAGCCTGGCGGATCAGCATCGCGGTTTCCGGGTACAGGCGGGCAAAGTAGAAGCGTGCGGTCGCCAGTTTCGATTCGTAGAACTTGTCGTCCGAATCCTTCTTGGCCAGCGCGATCTTCGCCATCTGCGCGAAGAAGTACGAGAACACCAGGTGACCGACCACGCGCAGGTAGGGCACGGCGGCGGCCCCGACTTCGTCCTGGTTGGTGAAGGCCTTCATGCCGATTTCCATGGTCAGCTTGCCGACCTTGTCGCCCAATTCGCCGAGCGGGGTCACGAATTCGGACATCGACTCATCCAGGCCGTTTTCTTCGACGAAGGACTTGATCTTCTCGCCGAAGGCGCGCAGCTTGGCGCCGTTGTCCATCAGGATCTTGCGGCCCAGGAGATCGAGCGACTGGATCGTGTTGGTGCCTTCGTAGATCATGTTGATGCGTGCGTCACGCACGTACTGCTCCATGCCCCACTCGCTGATGTAGCCGTGGCCGCCGTAGACCTGCATCGCTTCCGAGGTCGCGATCCAGCCGTTGTCGGTGATGAAGGCCTTGACGATCGGGGTCAGCAGCGTGATTTCGCCATTGGCTTCCTTGCGCACTTCTTCGTCGGGGTGGTTCAGTTCGCGGTCGATCTGCAGCGCGATGTACGAGGTCAGGGCACGCGCGCCTTCGGCGTAAGCCTTGGCGGTCAACAGCATGCGCCGCACGT